>Ga0307974_1000804_pt1 | contig 20303 bp, 22 predicted proteins | sample OrgLakmetagen784_FD_201812 | JGI IMG/M metagenome (GOLD analysis project Ga0307974, IMG submission 201812) | Saline water microbial communities from Organic Lake, Antarctica - #784 | ecosystem: Environmental > Aquatic > Non-marine Saline and Alkaline > Saline | place: Antarctica: Organic Lake... | reverse complement strand
ATGTTAATGGTCATGCGGGAGGGAATCGTAGTGGCCCACCTTACACGTCTGGTGCACACACACATGGCCACAACCAATCTGCTGCAAACGGTTTCCGTAGGCCAGGGTACAACGGCTACAACAATTTAAACAGCACTCCACGCTGATTTGGGGAACTTTGGGCACAAGTAACTTTTAATTACTTTCATTCCTACAAACCTTTATTCTTGATCGCCCGATGCAAGCAAAATAGAACTGTTTAAGAAAATATTCTGCATCGGTTTCCTGCTAGCTTTGAGGAGCATTTCTTAACTCAGGCGATGTGTTTCCGAATTTGAACCAGGCACGTGCTCACATGTCCTTTATTGGCAGGCACAGGTGACTTTAAGTGGGATACGTAGCTCAGCTCCTCTAAAATTTAAAATGGAAAACAAGTCTTGGAATGTCTGTCGCTGCTGCCTGGTGAATGTTGAGTTCCTCCATAAATTGCAGGAGCTAATAAAAAACGTTTATGTTCAGGAGCGGTCTATCTCTTGTTTCTTTGTTTTGTGCAGCACCGTGCCTGAAGTCTTCTGTGCGGGAGCAGACTTGAAGGAAAGGGCGACCATGACTCACACAGAGACCCTGGAGTTTGTATCTTCACTGCGCAAGACTTTCGGCCAAATTCAGGCAAGGCAGGCAAAAGGGAATAAGTATATCTTAGGAAGCCTTCTTTGGAGGGGGTTAGGTGTGTTATCGCTTCCTTCTTGCTCGCCTACTAGATTATTTAGAAGAGTTGTCCGTTGGATTTGGCCATGTGTTGTACCACGCAACATCATCTGCAAGATAGCACGTACATTTAAAGTGAGTGCCAGCATACACAGTCACAAACAGTGAACACATGCATGTTGCGCACACATTCTGCCCAATGAATGCCACTATTGATAGCTTGGCCCTTTCCAGAAAATGCATGCCTTGCAAAACACCAGTGCATGCGCTTACACGCGCACATCTGCATCCCTCTGCATCTACACAGGCGCTGCCCATGCCCACAATTTCCGCTGTTGATGGCTTAGCTTTGGGGGGCGGAGCAGAGTTAACCCTGGCGACAGATATCAGGGTGGCGAGTGACTCCGCTGCCTTTGCATTCCCTGAGACAAAGTTAGGCATCATCCCGGGAGCCGGTGGCACGCAGGTAGGAGCTTGAAACTTAGGACTTCACGAGGCAGTTATCTATAATCCCTACAAGATGTAGGGAAAGACAGCCACTTACATAGGGAACGTAGACGTAGACGTAGACGTAGATAGATGTAGGGAAAGACAGGCACACCATGATCTTTTACCATAACTGGCAAAAGTACCCAATCAAAGACAGGTTTGGAAGTCTTTGATGACTTTTAGGAAGGAGTCCTGATTTCTGGATCCTGTTCACGCTCATTCCTTGTTCAGACCGCTCAGATCTTGCGCTGGGCCGTTTAGTCTGCATTGTGCTCTTTGTTGGAAATCTTGTCCCATTGAAGTCGAGCTAATAGAGACTGTGTGTTACAATGTGCCGTCGCGGATGGAGCATACCTACCACCATCAAGGCACAAATATAAGACTGTACACTTAGGCGTGAATGACCTGGTTGCATGTTTGGTAGTGGAGGAATTTAGGTGATGCAGGCAATATTGCCTAGCTTACTTTTTCTGCAATTCAGAAGAATGTGTACTTGGTCCTTCACAGCGCTTGCCGAGGATTGTAGGGCCCTCCACTGCCAAGGAGCTCATCTTTACAGGAAAAAAAGTAACTGCGGCACAAGCAAAGGCGATTGGATTAGTGGACTACGTGGTGCCGCAGGCATTTGTAAAGTAAGTGGGCTGTGGGTACGTGGCGTACGTGTCAGTTAGTTGGTTATGTAGAATTTAAGCTCTTTGCTGGTTAGGATCAGCGTGCATTTGGGAACCTGGTTAGGATCAGGGTGCATTTAGGAATCTGGTAAAGATTAGCGAGCATTTAGGAATCTGGTGATGATCAGCGTGCATTTAGGGATCTGGTTGGGATCAGCGTGCATTTAGGATCAGCGTGCATTTAGGAAAGTCTTAAAAGGAAACGTCTGGCATCTCTGTTTATATTTGTTTGAATTACAAACGAGGGTGTGCTAGGTGTGTCACAGAGATGCACCAAAAGCTCAGGCGCCAACCAGGCTGAATGGCTGATCGGATGCTGGCTGGTCCCTGCAGGCTACCTTATACATTACCACTGTGGCATGCAATCCATACATCCTTGTTATTCCTGTGTAACTCAATCAATGAGTACAATTCGGAACATTTGCACAACAGGTCGCTTGAGCTTGCAAGAGACATCATTGCGAATGCTCCACTGTCGCTGCGCATGGCTAAAGCTGCCATAAATCATGGCTTGGACACAGGTAGCGTAGTAGGTGAAGGGTTATACTTGCACAAAAGTGCAATTCACCCCCACATTTTGTGTTACCTGTGAGCCTCTTTACGCCTGCCTTCCTGGTAGATATATCACCTAGAGCAAAAACTGCTTTAACAACGCTATGCTGGCACTCGGTTTGTCTGCAAATACAACTCCCCACGATGTGTAAGGGGGAAAAGTCACACAGGAACCGAGCGCCGTAGAACGCAGCGCAAGTGTTCAGGGTAGGCTGCCACTTGTTAGCAGCAGTGCTCCAAAATGCGCCCTGTAATCGCCTCGCAGTGTTCATTGTTCACATTATCAAGGTGTGTCGACCGACAAATGTACATGCCAAATCAACAGGTATGGACACGGGCCTGCAGCTTGAAGATGCCTACTATTCACAGGTGGGTCACCTTGAGCTACTGACACAAGCACCTGATATAAGCAAAATGTTTCAGTCAATCAGTCAAGCGTATCAAAATCATTATTGCGTGCTGGGTGAAAAGGGGGGGCGCATATCATGCAAGTCACTCCAAAAAGCTCTGCTGGTATCATTTATTTTCACACAATTGTCACTCTAAATAGCACACAGTACACAACATGATAAAAAAACGGGTGCCAGCAGCCTCCCACTGTACAAACATACAGCAACTAGGTGTGAATTAGGTAAGTTGTTTGACATGGCAATTGCCAGATCTACCCACAACTTGCTTTGCAGCTCATCCACACCAAAGACCGGCAAGAGGGCTTACAGGCATTCAAGGAGAAACGGCAACCGAAGTACTCTGGGGAGTAAGCCCCTGTAATTCAGTGTGCTCTCCAAATTGTGACGCTCCCTTTGAAGGAGGGTTGTTTAGGTAGTCTGTTTTAATTGTTTGCTCTTGCTGGAAATTAAACATGCATGTTGCCTGAGTCTCGGGTGTTCATTTGTATTTTGTCACTAGCAATTGTACTAAATGAGCTGGATCTCTTGAATGTTTTGGTCAGATATGATGTGAGGCTATGAGAGACGTACAAAAAGTTTCAGAGCATGTTGATACCAAGTAGGCATCCAGCACGTACTTTTACCGTATAACGTGAAAAAGAGGTTTAGATTTCCCTTGCATTGGCAAGTAGTATAATAACTCTTCTGCCAAGCATCACACCAGCCGACCTGCGTGTGTAACGGAGCAATCGACCGTATATGGCGACAAATTGTGAAAACTAGAGAAAAACACAAAGGACGCTGCACAAGATGTGAAGAACTCGACACAAGGTAATTTAAGGTAAGGTTACATCGCTATTTATGCCTCTAGGGCATCTGGGCGAACTTGACCTAGCTAAAGTTAAGGAACTGAACAAAACTTTGGTACTGAGACTGTAGAAAGAAAAGTTGTTTTGCATGGCGTACACACTACTAGCATATACAATGAATTAATGTTCTGCACCTCCCAGTCGCTGCGGAGTCACACAACATCCCACTTGGAAACCTTAAAACTTGAACATAAAATCAATCTCAGATCAACCACTCCTGATTGGTTGCTGGTTGAATCAACAGTGTGGTTGAACCAAACAAACCAGCAGCTGATTTCTGCTTAAATCAACTATCACCGTCGTTTCTCATTGATTACTGTTTGAATCAACTGTGTGGTTGAATCAAAGAAACAAGCAGTTGATTTCTGCTTAATCAATGATCAACCAGGAATCGATTAGAAATCAACCGTTTCTCATTGATTACTGCTTGAATTAATACCTGTCTAGTTGAATCAACCAGAACAGCAGTTGATTGTAGTCCGCTTGAATCAATGATCAACTAGAAATCAACGCTTTTGGTTGATTCGACCCAATTAAATCAACAGCCCTGACTTTTCCGACGGCGATGAAGGGGGGTTGGTTCTTAAGAGTGGCAGGGAGCAACTGAGGTAGAATGGGGCCACTTTAGCAGCACAGCCCACCATTAGCAGATCCACCTTCCCCAGACAGCACCGATCCAAAGATAAGGTAAGGGGTTACAAGGGGTTAAGGTAAGGTAAGGTTACATCGCCATATATGCCTCTGGGGGGCATCTGAGCGGAAGCTTGGAAAAAGCCTGAAACAAAACCAAAAAAAGGAAAAGGGCTAGTAGGCACTCAGTCACAAAATAGGCCACACCGGCCCAAAGATCTCCAACGTGACATTCACATCGAGATCAAGTACTTTGAGGACACTAGACCGCAGAACCAGCTGAGCGCTGGATAGGAACAGCACAAAGGCCTCCGTTACGTATACGCTCCACATCATCCTTTTGGGTGTGGGTGGCACCATCTACAACAATCACACGCTGGAGCCTTTTAAGGAGCTGGGGCTTGAGTTTCAAAGAGCTAAGAAACTTGCTTCCAAGCTTCATGTTCGTATGTTCGTTCTGTCAGTTACGCTGCCAGACTTGTCCATACCAGATGTGCCCTTTCCAACACTAGGTATCATCGACTCTCAACAGGAGACGGCTTAAGGTCAAACCTGCAACCATCTTTATCCCCGTTAATCTTTTCCTCATTCTATTGGTGGAGGAATTTTACGGTACCCGGTACTAAAGTGCTGCTCCTTCCCCTTGGTTCATGTGGAAAATGGTTTTAAACTGCCTGCGTAGTTTTTTCTTTTTTCTAAAGCACCTTTATTGCATTAGTGATGCGACAAATGTGTGTACACCCAGTAGCTTGGGACTTCAATGTTCAAACTTTACCAAAATAATAGTAAAAGGAAAAGTCTGTAAGTGATAGACTGCTTGCAAATTTTCATGTATGTTACACAAAGCCACCACTACCATGCACACACACACACAACTTGAAAAAGCATAAAAATGTATGAGAATTTGTGTTCAGCATGCTACCGAGACATTCTTGTGGAAATTAAATGCACATATGGAGAGCCAGGGGAAGCCAAAAGCAAACTTTTTCATTGAATTTTGGAGGACTATGAAAGTGTGATATCACATTGACAAGCCTCAACACGTCCTCTGTCACAAAAGCCGTATTTTGAACATTCAGTATTCCCACAAATTGTACAAAACGCAATCCCTCTCTCTGCATTATTCCTACAAGCTAGGGACCGAGTTGGCCCCCCGCTCAGTAAGGCTACTGCACTATTTTTGATCGAGAAATTTCAACATTTCGGCGTTCGAGGAGGGAGGAAATTGCAATACGTAGCTGTGCACTCGTGTTAGTGTTCTCCATCTGACACACCACAAGCCCCTTGTTCTCTTGCACGGCCTTCAACATTGCTTTGCCGCCATCCTCCCTGCGCCAAGAGAAGTAATTGAAGAATGGACAGGGTTGGGACAAAGGTTGCCTACTCGCCTCTTTGTGGTAGAGCAGACTTTAAGATAACGTACTGCACTGGATTGTTTTGCAGAGAACAAAGTATTGTTCAGACCAGGTAGTAAGCTATTATGTATTAATTGCAACCAAAACTTCCCCCCTTAGTGGTAGGTTATGCACTCCTACTGCAGACTCCTGTGTTGTTTCATAGGCAGACAATGGGTATGCCCAAGAGCTCCTGAGCTTGCTTGCCTTTAGGCTTGATTGCTCACAAGCTATGTCCTGCCTCTGTTATGTTAGTTGACAGGCACAGTGGGCAGACCCATCGTACCCTCCATCGCAGCTGCGAGCCCCTTCAACATCCCCTCCAACATGGAGAGGAGCATGTGTGGGCATAACTGCTGCAACTTTTGACTGAAAGGTGCATTCGGATATCCGTAAGCAGCAGGAAAGCCATTTCGAGTCCAAGGTCTCATTCAAATTCAAAATAGAAACTTAGATCCAATTTGATCCAGATCCAGATCGTTCGTACAGCAGCAGCAGAAGTTTAGAGGCACCCAGAAATGAGGATGCAGGGGAGAGCGACAGTGAAACTGACAAAAACAATTGCAAGATGTGTAACTTTTGCAAAGAAAGCCTTACTTCTGGTAGGTCCTGATGGAAAAGATTTATGCTTGCAACTGATTTATTTTATTATCATGGTATATACAGAAAGCAGCCTTGCTACACCTACAACCAGTACTTGTATGAAAGCTGCACTGCTGGAGACAAACCTTGCACGAATGCAATAGAAGAGGCCCATGATTGTTAAGGGACGTAGGTGGAATTACTACCGATATTGTAAGGGGAAAACATTGTATGGTCTACACCTCCACATGCTGAAATGTGCCACTCAATGTCCTACCTGAGAGTACCAACGGGGTCAACTGTGTGATCACAAATTCTAACCTATTGTGCAGACCACTGAATTATTACGTTACGAGTTCTAAGGTCAAGGGCAAAACATCTCCCAGGTTGCCGTCCCCTTCATTTTCTTACAGGCTTCAAACAAAGCGCATAACTCATTCTATGCACGTGTGCACGTGCTCAGACGCGCGTGCACAAGCCCTTTACAATAAGGAGCACGGTTGATGCATACACGAGTCAATCAACACAACTGTGTGAAGCTGCCACACCTGATGTCATTGTTGTCGAGCAAGATGGCAGCTAGTGATTTTGAGGCAGCCACGCCCTGGGCAAGAGCAATTGCGCCCTCGCTAGTGATGCCATTGCCACTAAGATCCACATCCACCAACCCCTGAGAAAGGAAAGCACACAGATTTATTTCAGCATGTTCCAGCGACCACTGTCCCGGCAAATTTGTAAATTTTGGATCAGGGTTTGCAGGCTTAAGCTACTATGCTATTAATTTCCCAATCCTGCTCCGATCATCATTGAAATCCTAGATACTTGCTCTACTCTATATTCTCTTGCATATCTGAAAACCGAACAATTCAAAGCAAATTATAGCATTGACATTGTGCTGTGTGTTGTCTTGCTACATTATCTTGCTATAACTTGCAGGAGGCCTAAGACTTGACCTTAAGTAATGACATAGACAAAGAGCAGCACCATTGCACCACTTACAGTAAAATAAATTGCACCCCTGCAATGTACGTAAAATAAATATGTACGTAAAAAAAATTGCACCATTGCACCACTTACAGTAAAATTAATTGTCATGCCGATGCGCTACAACATCTGCTGCACTCTCACCTGGTTAGTCTTCAGTGTGTTGCCCATAACAACAGACCCCGCATCTTGCATCCCACACCAAGCCAGGCCTAACACCTAACATGGGGACATCGGCAGCATATAAAAAAAGCAGCACTCACGTCAGCACCTTTCAAATGACGAGATGCTAGCCTATAACAAGCCTTTGTGACAGAAATGGCCTTTCTGCCTCGCTTACAGGTATGCTCCCTTTGAGCTGTAGGCTTTGTGTGTGTGTATGTGTGTGTGTAAGTTTGGGGAAGCACCCAAAAAAAAGACAGGAGAGTGGAAATAGGTTAGCCAGCCACAAAAAAGACAGGAGAGTGGAAATAGGTTGCAATAAAACAAATCTTGGTGGGTTGCTGTTTAGCAACGGGCACAACGGAAATGCATAAGAAAGAGGCGTAGTAATTTGCACAAGGGTGGAATCTTAATGGGAGTTTAAATAGGCAATTGAAGAGTTTGTTGCTGCACCTCCCACCCAACAAGACACCAGCCTTAACTAAGAGCTCAAAGCTCTTAGGCTGAAATGGTATGCAAAAAAACGCAAATGGCATGTGATTAATCCATTAAATGCCCAAAACTGCTTTTTGGAGGAAGTGGAGGCAGTTTGGAGGAAAAAGGAAAAAAAATAAATGGCCATGGACAGAGCGAATGACCTGCGCACCACATGCACGTGCTGTTTTGAATTCTTCCGTATGTATACAACAAATTGAAATCCTGTTTAATTATGCAATACAGTGCCGACATTTTAAAAAGTTTGACTTGGGTCGTGACAGGGAAATGGAATAGTACCAACCAAGGTAAACCCTGCATTCCTCTTCTTGCGTTCTTGTACGCAATTTGTTGTACGCAATTGAAATAGCTATTATTACTATTTGTGGCTGGTTGAGGCCAATCAGCAGCCGATCAGCCAAACAACCTGGCTGAAGGTCACCCCCCATTGTAACCATTGTACGCAATTGAAACAGCTCCTCCATTTCATTTTTGGAGTGTCCCAGGTCGCACCCCAATACCACCCCAAATATGCTTCCACAACAGAGTAAGACAAGGACAAATACATGCACGTTGCCTGGGAAATGTGAGTAGTTAACGTCAATACTCCCGCTGTCCTCACCTGGAGGGCAAGGTTTGGTCGCAGGCTCTCCACAAATGCTGTCACCCCCTTAGGCCGTAGCTTGTTCCAACTGAGAACCAGCTCTTGCAGGCTATTGTTAATCTACGAGTCACAAAGGCAACGTAGAGATCCCTTTTGAATTTTGACCTAGGGACACCACGGATGTATGCTTGTGTTGTGAAAAAGCGCCTAGAATGTGCTGCTGCATCTGCATCTTGACAGCCTGGAGCTCAAACTGGCTATCCATAATTTCGTCAGTTAAAATGCAAAATCGGGAGAGCTGGGGCAGGACGGTGTTTTGTGGGTGTTTTGTTGGGGCTTGCACTTCAGAAATGCTACTGCCTGCACTATTCATAAACAGATAATATGAGCAGGTAGGCAACATCCAGGCTGAGCATCCTTCCCCTGATGATTGTAAAACCCCCATGATTGACTTACCCCTATGATTGTACCCAAAGCCAGGGCTGACTTATCCCCTAGATCGTTGTTAGAAAGGTCCAGGCTCTACAAGCATAATGGTGTAGAAAGTATGAAGTGAAATGGAAAGAATAGTCTGCGGCTGCAAGGTAGAAAAAGCCAAGATTAAGAGTGCACGCACACGCAACACACATTCTCATACACACACCTTCAGGCTTTGATTGTTCTCCAAGGAGAGGATCAGGGATGACGCGTCCTTGTCGCCGAAATGCATGTGGCTCAAATTTAGCTGCAAGGAAAGGGCAAGGGCAACGACAGCGATCTCGCCTAAAAATCAGTTCCTGTATTTCATTCAATAACTTCATGGTTCCCTGTCTACAAGAACAAGAAAGAGAGGAAGAGAGCATCTCAGAGGGGCAGGGGCTGTCCACATGCACATAATTGACATTAAGTTGTGCTCACAGAACGAGTTACAAGGCACGTCACACTCACAGTTTTTAAGGTGCTCCCTCTGGTCCCCAATACACAGGACAGCGCTTTAGCTCCGTTTGCTCCCAGCCTGTTACCACTGACATCCACTTCTGTCACATTCATGTTCTTCTTCACAAGGATGTCCGCCAGCGCACATATCCCCTCATCTGGAATATTGTTGTGCGTCAACCTGAGAGTGGTGAGGGTTTGGTTGACCTGCGCAGTGTGCAAGGTAGGTGGACAGGACTGAATATGCAGCGAACGGTCTTGGCGTCACACCTTGAGATTCTGCCGGAAAGCTTGGGTGATGAAGATGCGTTGTGGAGGCGGAGTTTTACAATACCCATTACCAAAGTGACTCCTTTCCTTTTGTTGCCTGCGTAAAATTTCAATTTTACCTTTGCTTTTAAAATGCATTGCACAATTTGCTATCAGCCTGTATCGTGTCAAATTATAGGCGTTGCTTAGGCTCGCTTCGCATATAGCAGTCCATACTGGTGTACAGCGAACAAGTAGGGTTGGCCAAAACCGTGTATATATGTTTACATACACCGCATATTTTGTGATTTCAAGCCAAAAATACCTTATTACATCGTATATATAGGGTTGGCTAGATCCGTATGTCAGGTTTTCAAATACCGTATATACGTATGCCCCCTGCACTCTCGCTCTGTGGCATGCTCCTTTGCTGACCTTGAAGGGTTCACTATTCCCAGTAGCTTTCCACAACCCCCCCCCCCCTTTCATGCACTTCAGCTTGCATACCAGCCCCTCCACCCCATCTGTAACTTCTTTGACAATCACTGGTTTTTAAAGGCCGTCAAATTTGTGGCTTAGAATTGCCCAAAACAATACGGCAAGAATACGGCGTATATACGGAAATACGCCGTATATTGCCGTATATATACGCCGTATAAGTACGTATATACGGAAATACGGAATTCGGATATGGCGGGGGGAGGCTGGAAAATACGGCGTATATACCGTACCGTATAATACATATAATTATACGAATACGGTTCTGGCCAACCCTACGTATTTATTAATTATATGTATATATATATGGATCTGGCTAACCCTAGGATTTGATACGAGCAGTTGTAAAGATGTAGTGGGTTTGTACAAATTGCTGTACTTACTGGCATAGCTGCTGGCATACTCCTTTTATATAATCGGTGCACGAATACAGTTATAGATTATAGGTTATAGGGTTGCTTGCATGCAACTTAAGGTAACCAATTTTGTGGAATAAGTGGCCAGCATGCGCGCGCGCACACACACACACACACACACACACACACACACACACACACACACACACACAACAGCCAAACATCTGACTCCTTCAAACCTCACCCCCTCACAGCCAAATGCAAGAGCAGCCAACCGGTTGTGAATGACCAAAATCCGGTACAGTAGGAGAGCAAAAAAAAGTAAGCAGGGTCGATGCTTGTACCTAAGAATGCCAAAACCATACTTACGCATATTTGGTGTGTATATGGTGTGTGTATGGTAATTTAAGCATAGGAACCACCCTACTAACTGTCATATATGGTGTGAACATGGCTCAGGTCAACAAACCCCCTGTTCCTGACCTGGAGGGCACTGAGCAACGCTTGCATGCCTTTCAGCCCGAGGCCGTAGTGTGTGATGTGCATTTCCTGGGACTCTAAAAACTTGAGCACCTGCAGACATAGGCAAGTTCCAGGGGCTATGACATTGCGCACCATGAAATTTGGTGCGTAACTCTTGCACAAACTTGCCACTCACTTGTGACACTGGGCTGATGCGAAGCTCTGCACATTTTGCGAGGTATTTGTTCCTTCCAAACAGGTCCTCCTCTGGGATATCCTCTGTTTTGGGGGGTGACGGAGCGGGTATAAAAAGTTTGACACTTCGTGGTTGTTTCACACTTGCATGGTTGGCACTTAGCTTCAGTGATGCAATGACAAGCAAGTCACAAGGAAAGAACATATTTATAAATGCAGTATTTGTTGTCCAACAGTGTCCTACCATAGCCTTACCTATACGCAAGTCCTCATCTTCTGCGTCTGCATACATGTGGCACCCCTAAGGCTTAGGTGTCCATCTGGGCTGACTGCTCCACAAGTATAATTGAGGCAGCTTGATTGGCTGCTGCCTGACTTATCTCTAGCATACTCAGGCAGCCTCAAACATGCTGAGGCTGAGAGGATATTTTAAGGACCAACGGGCAGTGACGATGTTTCACAAAACTTTTCCTTTGATACAATTATTCTGTTTTGGGGGCTGTGGTATTTTTTTGGCGTGGTGGTTGAATTCTGTTGGCCCTTTGTGCTGTGGGTCGGCGCCTTGTCTCCCGAAGATGGTACTGCCGATTGTCTGTAGATTGATGTAAAGAAATACGGGGATGAAGATTTCTGCTCCCCACTTTGCTCCGGGAATTGACTTTGACGCTCTTTCTTTAAGAATCGCTGCTCTATACGAACTTGACTTTCTTATATAAAAAGCCTACAGCTAGGAAGGGACTATCCCTACTAGTAAGGCAGAAAACCCCTTAGCTTCAGGGCAGGGCGAAAAAAACAGGAAGCAGTCAGCAGCAGCAGCAGTAGGAAAGAAGGAGCAGCAGCCGGGAGAGGCAGCAGCAGTAGTCTAGGAGAAGAGAGAGCCGCAGCCTCTGTTTTTTTGTGCAGCCCGCCCAAGAGCAGCACGCAGCATGGCCACCGAAGCCGCGCCCGCCCCTGTCATTCCCTCCGTGCCCGTTCCCAGCCAGCCCAGTCCCGTGGCGCCGTCCTCGCTGTACGTGGGCGACCTGGAGCGTGATGTCACTGATGCGCAGCTCTACGAGCTTTTCAACCAGGTCGGTCGGTGTGCGCACAAAGGCACACGCACCCTGATTGTGTCCCCCCCGAATCTGACGGGAGCTCCTCCTCGCCCAAGTGTTGCCGGGGAAAATTCCCACCCTCCTCCCTCCCTCCTTCCTTGCAGATTGGACCAGTTACCACCATCCGTGTGTGCCGTGATGCCGTGACCCGCCGCTCCCTGGGCTACGCGTATGTCAACTACAACGATGCCTTGGACACAAGTGCAGGTGAGTGTGAAACTTACATGCAGGGGGCAACAACCTGGTGGCTGCATGGAGGGGTATGTGTGAGGGGAGCAGCATCTAGATACATAGTGCACACGCACACAGACACACTTAAGATACATAGTGCACACACACACACACACACACGCACACACACACGCACACGCACGCACACAGACAGAGGTGTGTGTTGGCATGAATGGGGAACAGGGGCAGCAGCCAGGAATATCACCAAGAATTTCAGTGGGGTGAAAAACACTCCCTCTTTTTGCCAACCTGCAGCCGACAACGCTCGTCAGAAGCTCAACTATTACGTGCTGAACGGCAAGCCCATCCGCATTATGTGGGCGCACAAGGACCCCTCTTTCCGCAAGTCCGGAGTGGGCAACATCTTCATCAAGGTGCGCGTTTGTAGATAGAGAACTTCGGGTTGAGGAGCAGGGTTGACTTTCCCCACGGACGTCCCCTCACACGCTTGACCACTAAACTCTAACTGCTTTTTCATGTGCTCTCCCGCACGACCGCAGAACCTGCACCCCTCCATCGACAACAAGTCTCTGCACGACACCTTCCTGCGCTTCGGGCACATTCTGTCCTGCAAAGTGGCCACCGACGCCAACGGAGCGTCCAGGGGCTACGGCTTCATCCACTTTGAAAGTGATGAGGCTGCAAGGACTGCCATCGAGGAGGTGGGTGTGGGCCTGTGAGGGCAGTAGCATGCAGCAGCACCAAGGTGTGCAATTGTGGCAGCAGGAACACAACATTTCGTTCATACCTTGTTCCTTAAAAGTGCTGCATGCATGAGCGCGCGTGCATGCATGCATGCATGCATGAGCGCGCGCACACACACACACACACACACACACACACACATTTCACACAACGCATGTGACTGTTTGCTGCACTTGCCACGCATGAATTTTAAGAAGACGCACAGATGATTAACACACATGCGCACAAGCATGCAGATATGCACACACAAACACATCGCTCACGCGCCCATGTGAGTCCGTACCGCTTTTGCCGAACATTGGATGTTTGCACAATCAAACACACACGCATTCGTGCAATCACATACGCGCGCACACGCACTCACTGCCTCAGGTGAATGGCATGATGATTGAGGAGCGCATCGTGATTGTGTGCCCCTTCAAGAGCCGCAACGAGCGCCCTCAAGGCAAGGAGATGTACACCAACATCTACCTCAAGAACATCGCTCCCGAGGTGTCTGACGAGCAGCTGCAGAAGATTGTGGAGGAGTACGGCAAAGTGACCAGCAGCAAGATTATGCGGGTGAGCGTGCTGGCACCGCTTGCACTGATCTTGGTACAAATGAAACTTTGCTTTCGCAATCAAGCCAGATGACTTGACGAAATGAGTTGATTAAGCATTGGTTACAGAAGTGCCAAAATGCTGAAAGTAGCCGATGGTAGGTCTGTACAAAGAGTTGTAGCTAGGCAAGAGACTAAGCAAAGAAATGACAGCCGACAACGGTACCAGGCATATGACAAGCTTCCATAATGAAACTTTGCTTTCGCATTCAAGCCAGAAAATGTCAGGTCATCCACGAGGCTCGTGCAACAAAGGAAGGCTGGTGCATGTGCATGGGAATGTCCATTGCTGCATGTGTCTGTTCGGGTAGGTGTCGGTAGGTTCCAACCCATGTTTGAAACACTGATCAGGTACACATGAATAGAAAGCTGGGGACCACAAGTTCCCTAGCATGGGTTTTGCTTGTCAAAGCTGGGCTCTATCCGTGTCTTGCAATTTGGAAGAAGTACGTCTTGAGCTCTTACAACTTGCACCTGGCATTCAGGAAAACAACGACGACCCCAAGTCGGCCAGCAAGGGCTTTGCTTTTGTCAACTTTGAGAACGCCGAAGCTGCCCACAAGGCTGTTGAGGGCCTGCCTGGCAAGGAAGAGCTGGCTGCCAAGGGCAAGACGCTGTACGTGGCACGTGCACAGAAGAAGGCTGAGCGCTCCGCAAAGCTCAAGGCCAAGTTTGACGAGGTGAGCAGATGAGGGGTGAGAGAGAGCACACAGGCGTCTGCTGCGCATTATGGATGCAATTGTAAGAAGCTGAGGACATGGTTGAGCTTTTAGTGATTCTAAGATTTTTAGACATGCATTTGTAAGAAGCTGAGCGCTTTCTGAGGACATGGTTGAGCTTTAAATTATCCTACAGTTTTATGACAAATGTTACCCACATGAAATAATATGCAAAGGACCTGCTTGTGTAGTGCTTGTTCCTTGATCTGCGTCATCTGAGCTGCGAGAAACCAGGCAAGGCTCCTATATCAACATTCGCTACTTCGTTTAACGTGGGTGGGGGAAAGAACAGGCAAGGCACCTATGTCAAACATTTGCCACCTCATTTAATCATGGGTGGGAGATGCCGCGGGTCGCCCAGAGTAATTTACACATGCAAAGAAAGACCACCGACAACCGCTCTTCATCACACGAGCATGCTGGTGATAATGTCTTTGCCACATTTAGAAAACGATAGTGCCTTTATACATTGATGAAAAGAGGTGAGTCTCGTGACTCTCGGCTCAACATTTAGCTTGCGCATATCTAACTGAAGCATGTGCTCTTTGTCTTTCTGTTTGACCAAGCCTCGCTCTTCCTTGCAAACTTCCTACCTGTGTTGTGCCCACTCTCGCGCTGCGCTTCAGGCGTTCCAAAATAACGACATTTGTGAGGATGCAGTCCCGACCAGCCTCTCACTTTTTCCTGAGTCTAGCGGTATTTGGTCAAAGAAAGAAAAGCACAGAAACCATGTCTGAGTTGACTGCGTAATATATGTTGTTAATAGGTCAAGCAAGAGCGCAACGCCAAGTTCCATGGCATGAACCTGTACATCAAGAACCTGGCTGATGAGTGCGAGGACGACAAGCTGCGCGAGGAGTTCTCACCCTTTGGTACCATCACCTCTGCCAAGGTGTGTGGGTATGCTCGTTTGTCGTTTAGGGGGAAGAGGGATAAATGCTCGCTGTATAATGAATTTAATTTTTCTGGGTTCTCAGGGAATCAAAGAGCTGTAAGATGCATGGTTGGTCCCAAGGCCTGGCAAGGTTGGGAGTAGGGTGTTTGCCTCTGTCGCTCATATGCGCGTGCTCTCTCTCTCTCTCTCACACACACACACACACACACACACACACACACACGCGCATGCATAGGTGTGCACACTTCAGGCTTTGAGGATGAGACCACCAAAAAAATAAAGCCCGTGCTTTCTCTCTCACACACATGCATGCGTGCGCATACTTCAGGTCATGAGGGACGAGGCCACCAAGAAAAGTCGCGGCTTTGGCTTTGTGTGCTACTCCTCCCCCGACGAGGCCACCCACGCAGTCAACCAAATGAACCGCACGATGTTCATGGGCAAGCGCCTGTACGTTGCGCTGGCACTGCGCAAGGAGGTAGGTTCTTACGAGTTGCTTGGCAAGTTACAACACAAGTTTACTTTTTCTCCTTGTGCTTTTGCGTGCGTGGGTAGGCGCGAAGCTGTGTGCAAGGCCGTGTAGTACACGTTGTACACTAGTCGCAGCGGCACCTGGAACACACCCGTTTCCATGTAGCCTGTACTGATCTTTGCCTTACGTCTGTCCAATTCATAGTGCATCCATGCCATACTTTGCCGGTTGTCAGCGTGAACGAATGGTTGGGTGTTTAACAAAAAGGCTCACTTCTAATGTAGACATTTGATAAAGACGTGCCCGAAGCGCTTTTTCATGGGCCTCGGAAGCAAGGACATGTCAGGGTGCTTGCAAACACACTCACATCTGCACGCAATCACACACACACACTGTACACACATACTCATGAACAGGTCCGCAAGGCACAGCTAGAGCAGCAAGCCGCCACCCGCATCCAGATGGCATCCCGAGCAGCCAACCCTGCTATGGGCGGCCCTGCTTTCGGCGGCCCCATGGGCCCCTACCCCTACCCTCCTGGCCCAGGAGCCATGGGCCCCATGGGAGGTCGCGGTTTAGGCCCAATGGGCGCATATGGTGAGCAATGTTTGTTCTTCATTGAGTGCGTGATTTTGCCCCCTGCTCCGCAAAGGCTCTGTTGGTGGTCATGCCTTTTAAGTGTTGAGTGTCCCCTGGCTCCTATGTGGATTATGTTGTGAGCACCAGGAATGACATGAACCTCCCCAGACAGGTAAGAGGGACAATCCTGGGAGACCATAAGGGAACCCATACGTACGCAAACATGTACCACCTTGTACTGCATTGTTCATACATGATTGTCACTACGTCACCAATCCGTACGAATTGAAGAACATTACCAGCCCTCTCTTGTACATCCGCAAGCGCCTCCTCAGGCACATTTTGCTACACGCGTGCACATGCACACAAATACACTTATAGACTCATTGACACACTCTCTCCCTCTCTCTCTTTCCCTCCCTGCAGGCTTTGCCCCTGGCCCCTACCCCATGGCTCCCCGCATGGCTGGCCGCGGTCGTGGCTTCCCTCCTCCCTACGCCAACCCCATGATGAACGGCATGATGGGTGGCGGCCCCATGCGTGGTGCGCGCTCGTGTGTGTGCGTGCGTGGGTGTGCGCGTGTGTGTGCGTGTGCGCGTGTGCATGCTTTTTGTTTTGCGTCTTAGATGCGTGTTGTGATGAAGTGTTACACTTCACCATATGGAAATGTCGCGTTCAACCTTACCCATTTGCCCTTGTCCATGTGCATAACTGCATGTGCAACATGTTTGTCCAGCTTTCTGCTCAGCGTAGGGTTTGTTTGTGCGTAAAAAGATGTGCCTCCATGCATGCCTTCTAACTTGTTTGACTGTCTTCCTTATGCGTGCTGTGGTCATCTTGTGCTTGTAATAAAATCGGTCTGCGTGTGTATTTCATGTCTGCAGGCGGCGGCCGAGGTGGACGCGGTGGACGTGGCATGATGGGCCCCTTGGGGCCAATGGGCCCTATGGACCCCTATGGACCTCCCCCACAGGTGGGTTGACCTGATCACACTGTACGTGCCCACCTGCAATGATCAAGCCTGCACTTTTTCTATCTAAGCATTTGGTGTTGAAATTTGTTCGGGGATGAATTGGAGCATGTGCCATAACCTGTATGCGTTGCCATCAGTGAGCAGGTTTGGGCTACATATTTGACTTTGCTCAACTGAGCAGCGACTGATGAGAAGGCTACACCAGGTTTGCATAGCCCGTCAATGCCACCTTGTACACAGATTGCAAATGCACAAGGTGGCATTGACGGGCATGCGCACTTCTTCTCAAAATTACAAGTGCTTCAAAGATACGTGCTCCTTTTTCAAATTGGCTTCACTAGGCATTACATATATGCACGTGTATGTGCTGTTCGTTCGCTGTAAGAATGCCAGCCTCGTACAAACCCACACCCCCATCCACATTCACACAATTACGTACGCACGCATAATCACTCGCCCCCCCTCGTACAAACATATGCAAACATACACACCAACACACTTGCACTCACACACACACAAGCACACACTCACACTCACACGCAATCACACACACACACACTCACACACAAACACAAACACACACACGCACATAGGGCTTTGCCGGCGGCCGTGGTGGTCGTGGCAGGGGCATGGGCCGCGGCGGCCGTGGACCAGCTGCTGCCCCTCCTCCACCCCCCCGTGACTCTGCCCAGTCAGCTGGTGCAGCACCCCCCGCTGCTGCACCTGCTCCCGCTGCAGCGACCCCTGCAGGTGCGCGCTCTGCCTTATTTTCTGAAGGCTCCTGCCTTTTCGTACCACCGGTCTTTTCTACAAGCACACAAGTTCACACTTCTGCAAGCGCCGCTTACTCTTTGCCCTGCTTAGTCATTGCTGTACATTATATCACGTACACACTTTGACTAAGCACTTTTTATTTTTTTTAAAGGCATCCTTAGCATGCTGAATTCCCCTCTGATACTGCCAGTACAAACAGTGCCTGGAGTACGAACTTGACGTTGACACACAAATACACCTTGCTGTTTTACACGCTCATGCACCTGGTCACACTAAATGGTTTGTGACACTGAGAGCTTTCTCATTTAGTGAGGTCTTAGTGACCAATTTTAGGTGATTGATCTAAGAGTTCAAGTAAAGGTCATCTTCTCCAAATTGTGTTTTGACTCTGATACCACTGCTATGTGTGTGTACAATCTACCTACAGACATCGCCAGCCAACCTCTGAATGCGGCCATGCTGGCAGCTGCCAGCCCAGACGAGCAGAAGCAGATGATTGGTGAGCGCTTGTTCCCCCTCGTCAGCAAGCTGCAACCCAAGCTGGCCGGCAAGATCACCGGCATGCTGCTGGAGATGGACAATGCCGAGCTGCTCATGCTTTTGGACAGCAACGAGGCGCTGCAGGCCAAGGTTGAGGAGGCCATTGCGGTAAGTGGGGTGTGTGGGTGGGTAAATGGGTGTGGGTGTGAGAGCGTGTGTTTGAGCAGGATATTTGAGGTTTGCCTGCTTGAAATAACATGTGTATGCACGTATATCTGAGATTATTGTTGAACCTAATCACCTACAAGAAATAATCTGATTAGCGAGCCTCAAAATGTTTTTTTTATATTGCACAAAGCACCCTTCAAAACGTGAACCTGCAACACCACTTATATTTGGGGTTTTACTGTTTTACTTCAGCTTGTGTACGCCTTCATTACCGTTCTAGTACATACAAATGGTTAAATGGTTACAATGGGGGGTGACCTTCAGCCAGGTTGTTTGGCTGATCGGCTAGCAATACATATTTACGCCATGCCCTGCATTTGTACCTACTCTTGCAGGTCTTGGAGCAGCACAACGCCATCCCCGAGAAGCTGGGTTAAGCGAGTGCTCATGAGCTCAGGCCTCTCTGCCGGTTGCTAAAGAGTAGCACTGGAGGAGGGCTGTATCTGTGGGGTCCGCCACCAAGCCACACACAAGTCTCTAGTCAGCCCTGCTACACGAGGGACGTCATGACTAACCTCCTTAATTGCTGGATTTGCTTGCTGCTTTTTGCTGCCGGGTGTTATATTTGTGTTTGTTCAGGGTGGAGCTTGCAACAGCCTATAGCTTTTTTTGCCACTGCGCCTCTGCTTCAATATCTGCGGGCCAGGTTTGCTGTGTAGTGTTTTACCATTCATTGAATAGCACATGTAATTGCTTGTTAGTGGCTTTGCACAAAATGGAGTGGCAAAGAATATTTGCAGGGCCTTAAGGCCTGGCTTAAAAGTTTAGTTCAGTTTGGATTACAAGGATGGCCTACAGGCATTCAACCTGGAATGGCTGCTCAACCTATGGGGTTACAAGGGTAAGGGTTACACAGCTATATCCGCCAGCGAGGGCAGTTGAGCTATAGCAAAAAAAAAGGCAGCTTCAAGAAGAGAAGGAGGCCAGACTGAACAAGACACCAGAAAAAGAGACAAGGTCAGAGATCAAACAGAGCAAGGCATTTGTCCGCAAAGTCAGCTACTCCTACGGCATCAGACTGATTGATGAAGTCTCTCAGGCGAGCAGTGCTACCTGCTGGTATGGCATCAAACAGGTGCTGGAATTGATTGCGCAAGCTGAGCATCAGGGCAATCCAGAATAACGTGTGCTTCATCCTGGACATTAATAAGAGCACATCTGTCACAGACTCTTTGTTCATAAGGGACTCCTTGATTGTAACGCTGAATCTGCACTTGAAACTCGTGACCAGAAAGACGTAGACAAGAAAGGGAGCGCAGAGCTTTGTGTGGGTTATCCTGTCGTAAGTAGTGAGGCAGCACAGGCTTTTTGCTCCGCTTTTCATCATCCCACCAGCCAGACTCAGATCCCAAAGGTGTGCCAAAGTGTGTGTGGTAAGTGTGCATCTGTCTA
>Ga0307974_1000802_pt1 | contig 20351 bp, 18 predicted proteins | sample OrgLakmetagen784_FD_201812 | JGI IMG/M metagenome (GOLD analysis project Ga0307974, IMG submission 201812) | Saline water microbial communities from Organic Lake, Antarctica - #784 | ecosystem: Environmental > Aquatic > Non-marine Saline and Alkaline > Saline | place: Antarctica: Organic Lake... | reverse complement strand
TTGTTTCTATATAAAAATATATATATATATATATATATATATATATATATATATATATATATATATATATATATATATATATATATATATATATACGGTGTATATACGGTTTTTTGGCAGGGAAATTACCAAATATATGGTCATATACGGTGTATTTATGCGGTTTTTTAACAGGGAAATCACCAAATATACGGTCATATACGGTGTATTTATGCGGTTCTGGCCAACCCTGCACATGATCCATATTTGTGACCTTCCTGTCCCTATCCTGCGGCAGTGAGGCGCTCTGTGTACAGAACCAAAACTTGTCACACACACACACCTATTGAACTGTGGTTCAACTAACACATGCATGCTCCCTCTCATTGCAAAATCATTTTTACGCAGCTGCATGCAAGTTGTATGGCATGCATGAGAGTTGCGTTGTTCTTTCTAAACTACTCATTAATTTGCAGGTACATGATCCCTGCCATCGCAAACAGCATGAGCCCCATTAAAACAGTAAGTGAATCTGCGTCGGTGCCAGTGTTGTTTTGCAAGCGTGCCTGCATCAGTCTGTTTGTGCCAATGCATGTATTCAGTTGCTTGTACTTACATGCGTAAGATACCTATGTGAAATTACTTTTGCGTAAGTGCATGTGTATCAGTTTGTTTGCATGAGTATGTGTGCATGACTACATCTGCATAACTGAGTGATATTGCATGAGTGTGAGCTTGTTTAAGCGTATCTGTGTAAGTACAAATGCACCAGTGTGTAAGTGAGTGTCTCTTCGTGAGTACGTCTGCATCAGTGTGCGTGTGTCTGTGTGTGTATCTGTGAAAATTCGCCTTCATCAGATATTTTTCATGAATGTGTCTGCGTGAGTGTGTCCGCGTGAGTCTACCTACATGGAAGTATTCATGTGGGTGCGTCTTTGTGACTGTGTTGGTGTTAATGTATGTACAGTCAACATGTCCGGTGTCTTTAGCTTCCCTCTACTTGCCCTCGTGCACACTGTGATTGTATAAGTATTCACTCATCTTCTCTCATTCCTTTGTGTTTGCCATGCTCAGTCATCCTACAATTTCCACTTTAATATGTTTGATATTTGTTTATGACAGTTGGATTGGCTGTACGAGAGCTGTTGGGCACAGCTATTGACCTAGGCACTTGACAAACTTACTCAACCAGATCTCATGCTTGTGTTAATGCCTACCTGTGCCTAAATGAATGTTTAAGGTTCATCTGAGCCAAGCAAATTAACTTCCATCAAACATTTGATCAATCATCTCTGCTGATCCTGTTTGCTCACAGATGGATTGGCTACGTCTGTGCGAGCGTGTGCTGAAGCTGTCCCTGCCAAACATATACTGCTGGATGGTATGCGAATAAAAGAAAGACAAAACAAAGTTGATGCGTGCTGTGAGATTAAGAAAAGCAAAAATTGCATGCAGTGCTAGAACACAGAACGGACAGGTCCTCGCATCAGTTTAAGAATGGAGCTGCTCTGCTTCCAGGGGTGAATCTATAAATATGCACTGCAAGATTAGGAAATGGAGCTGCTCTGCTTCCAGGGGTGAATCTATAAATATGCACTGCAAGATTAGGAAATGGAGCTGCTTTGCTTCCAGGGGTGAATCTATAAATCTGCATTGCAAGGTTAGGAAATGGAGCTGCTCTGCTTCCAGGGGTGAATGTATTAATATGCACTGCAAGATTAGGAAATGGAGCTGCTCTGCTTCCAGGGGTGAATTTATAAATCTGCACTGCAAGATTAGGAAATGGAGCTGCTCTGCTTCCAGGGGTGAATTTATAAATCTGCACTGCAAGATTAGGAAATGGAGCTGCTCTGCTTCCAGGGGTGAATCTATAAATCTGCATTGCAAGATTAGGAAATGGAGCTGCTCTGCTTCCAGGGGTGAATGTATTAATCTGCACTGCAAGATTAGGAAATGGAAGTGGTTGTGTCTTTAGGAAATCAGGGTGCGGTGGAATCAGGGTGCAAAGGTAAACCTGCAATGTTCCGGACATTAATCTAAAAGTAATGAATGGGAAAGCGAGCATGCAATCCTTGTCCAAATTTCCATAGGCTTTTTAGTGAAGAGCAAGGGGAAGATTGTAAGGCACAGGGGGTAGAGTGTCAGCGCCGATTGTACAGGCACTGACAAAATTACATTTTTTTCTTGATTTCATTGTAGGCCGGGTTCTATTGCGTGTTCCACTTGTGGCTCAACATCCTTGCCGAGCTCCTCCACTTTGGCGACCGGGAGTTCTACAAGGTACCGCCTCACACAAACAGTTGCCATCAAACAGTCGAAGTTTTGAGTATGGTTTGGGTCCTGAGGGCAATTGGTTAGACACGCTCCTGCAACTGCAAGCTGAAGGCTTCCCCCCACCGTTGTATCCTTTGTGACCATTGTTCCTGCGATGATTTCTTGACTGCATCCATTTTACCATCGTGACCTTCTCCTCACTCCCTTGCATGTATTGAGGGTTTCGTCAACCAAAGGTAGTTAATACTATTCCTGCCTGTAACCATCCCCTCTTTTCTCTCGTTTTGCTTGGTACTGCAACTAAAAAGGGATGCGACGTTTTGTCGCAACCCCTTTCAGTTGTGCTAATTCAACAAAAAAGGAGGCAATGGATGTGACTGTTACACACAAGTACGGTGAAATGAAGTACAGTAGATGAATTCGTAGATGAATAATTGATATGATAATGATCCATCTCTTGTTGATGAATACTTGATACCAGCAAGTACGACAGGCTTTGTAATCAAATGCACTGCTGTGACCCTGGCACTGCTGTACGCCTTACTTGGCTGATTGTTGATGCTCTGTAACCACCGTGTTATAGTTTAGTTTAGTTTGGATTACAAAGGCATTCAACCTGGAATGGCTGCTCAACCTATGTAACCACCGTGTTATAGTTTAGTTTAGTTTGGTTAACAAAGGCATTCAATTTGGAATGGCTGCTCATCCTATGTAACCACTGTGTTATGTGCCTTTGCAACTTATGCAGGACTGGTGGAACGCCTCCACGGTGGGAGAGTACTGGAAACTGTGGAACATGCCGGTGCACAAATGGCTGCTCCGGCACGTGTACTTCCCGACCATGAATCTTGGTATCCCTAGGTATGGATGTGAGCATGGCAAAACAGAAGGAGTGACGGGGAACAATTGCTTTTTTCCCCAAGAATTGGGACACTGTGGGTCGCCAAAGTCCTCACATACTGTGCCCATAAGCAGTTCACCCAACATATATTCCCTTGTACCTCATTTAAATGCAACGTACCTGTTTTTACTTCAATGTCATTGACATTTGCCGGAGATCTGGCATTTTGGGGTGCTGTCTGGGGCCCGGTGCCTATTTTGCACCCACTTCGAAAGGGAAAAGGTGCAGTTCTTGATTGCACCCATCAACCTCTGCTTCAGGATATAAGCATTCTGAAATATGAATGGTGCATAGCAATGCTGCAACGTCGGAGTTGGGGCAGGGTTGCTGGTAATGCCTGCGAGAGGGAGGCACTCACACAAGGGGCACAGGAGATGGGTGAATAAACGATGTATATATACGGTTCTGGCCAACCCTACACATGTTCCAGGGTGATGGTGTGTTGTGTTGGCCTGTGCTTGTAGCAACACAAAGTGCATGCAACTAAAAATAGCTCTGTCAAAATTATGACACCCGCTGTTGCCGCCATGTACAGGTGGGCCTCGATCATGCTGGTGTTTTTTGTGAGCGCAATTTTCCACGAGGTGGGTTACTTCTGGCTCAGGCAGAGTACCGTGTTTTGAGAGCACTGGAATTAGCATTCAGCCTTGCAAGTTTTAAGGGTTGGTGCTTAGAAAAGCAGCTGTATATCATCTTGTGCGCCTGAATCTAAGTTGTGCGTGTATGTAATTTGCAAAAATAAAGTGCTTATGTATGGTACTTTTAAATCCAGAGTATGTTTTAGCTTGTCTGCAGCATTGGGCATTGAGTTTACGCCTTAGGTCTGCCTCTTAGTGCCCAATCGTGCGCAAGTGCCTGTAACTCTGGCCAACAGCAAGTGCACACACACACACACACACACACACACACACACAAAAAGTGTGATACAAACACACATTTTAAATTACACGCAGCTTGTGCTGGGCGTACCTTTGCACCTGGTACGCCTGTGGGCGTTCTTTGGCATCATGCTCCAAGTACCCCTCGTGCTCATCACTGAGGTAAGGCCCACGAGTCTGAGTGTATGTGTCTGTGCTCGTCACTGTGGTACGGCCCACGTGTTTGTGTGTATGTGCTTGTCCTCTGCTCCCTCCGTGCTCTACTCCCTCTGTGCTCTGCTTCCTCCGTGCTCTACTCCCTCTGTGCTCTGCTCCCTCTGTATGTATGTGTCTGTGCTCCCTCCGTGTTCTGCTCCCTCTGTGCTCTGCTCCCTCTGTGTTCTGCTCCCTCCGTATGTATGTGTCTGTGCTCCCTCCGTGTTCTGCTCCCTCCGTCTGTATGTGTCTGTGCTCATCACTGAGTAAGGCCCACGCGTGCCTTCCTCCGTGTTTATGTGTTTGTGCTTATCACTCAGGCAAGACACACATGCGTCTCCCTCCTTGAATATGTGTGTTTATGATACTGAGCTTACAAAAGCCTAGACTGCAAGGTCTTGCATCACAAACGTGAGCATTGCCATGAGCTGTGCTAAGAACTTTAGGTCGCACACAAGCACTGCTGACCTCTTGTGCGTAACACCAGAAAGGCTGTGCCTACATTCTTACCTGCTGTGCTGTGCTTATAAAAGAGGATGCCGATCATTTCTTGCCATGCCACTGACAGGGGCTGTGCTGTGGATAAAGTGGTTGTCCACATCTATGCTTGTGCTAAAATGGCACCAAATATATAGGATTCTGCACCCGACATATGGAAGTTTTTACTCTTTTTCCAGAGCCCTTGACACGTAAAAAGAGGCTGCCCTAGGCCTAGGCGAAAAATATAAATCAGATCAGTGCGTTCAAAGTCGGAAAACGGAAGCAGGTGTAGTTGAAAAGATGACACACATGAATTATTTTCTCTAATCCACCTATGAGTGGGATGCTTTGATCTACAGCAAAAGTAACGCACATCTGTAGGCTTAGGCGTGCACTTGGTCTTGTGTTAATTCAAATGTCGCTAAGCTTCCAGCGTTATGCCTGTTAGTACTACACGAGTCCAAACACAGGTCATTGGATAAACTATAGGAAAGAAGCGGCTGCATTCATTTGATAACACCTCCAGCATGATTTTAATGAAAAGCGCTTTAGTATATTGCGCCTCTCGTGCTTGTATCTACACTGTATCTACACTGCTTGTACCTACACTGTATGTACGCTGTATCTACACTGTATGTACACTACTTGTACCTACACTGTCTACACTGCTTGTACCTACACTGTATCTACACTGCTTGTACCTGCACTGTATATACACTGTATCTACACTGCATGTACACTGTATCTACACTGTATCTACACTGTATGTACACTGTACCTACACTGTATGTACACTGTATCTACATCGCTTGTGCCTAAACTGTATCTACACCGCTTGTGCCTAAACTTTATCTACACTGCTTGTACCTACACTGTATATACACTGTATCTACACTGTATGTACACTGTATCTACACTGTATGTACACTGTGTGTACAGTGTATGTACACTGTATGTACACTGTATGTACACTGTATCTACACCGCTTGTTCCTTAACTGTATCTACACTGCTTGTCCCTAAACTGTATCTACACTGCTTGTACCTAATCTGTATCTATACTGCTTGTACCTACACTGTATCTACACTGCATGTACACTGTATGTACACTGTATGTACAATGTACACTGCTTGTATCTACACTGTATGTGCACTGTACCTACACTGCTTGTACCTACACTGTCTACACTGCTTGTATCTACACTGTATGTACACTGTATCTACACTGCTTGTACCTACACTGTATCTATACTGCTTGTGCCTACACTGTATCTACACTGTATCTACCTACCTCTGTATACTCTTCCTATCTACTCTACCTAATGTATCTACTCTACCTACTGTACCTACACTGCTTGTATCTACACTATCTACACTGTACAGGAAGCTGCCGATTGCATAGAGTTCTGGGTGTTGTTGGTAAAGACAGAAAGATACTAAAATCCACCGCCATCTCACGATGCACACGTAATAGGAAAAGGTGTTGTTGGTAAAGTCAGAAACACAACGCGTGATATCTTTGCAATTGCATCATTCAACAATGTGCATGTGCCTGGCAGCGCTCGTGCAAACCATCTTTTTATCGTACACATTTGGACTTCTTACTATTAACCCAACCCTGGGTTTCTCACTTTTGGACCATCTGGGAGCCTTCCTCTTGACCCAGTCCCTTGCACTTGCACTTCTCCTGTGCTTGCACCCTTCATGCAGCATTTGTACATACCTCCTTGGAAATTCCATGCTGTTAATTGCATCCCTTGTATCAATTTTCAGTTACATACTATCAGTACATGATCCCACTCTTAACAGAACATCCACAAGCGGCTTCAAAGGGATGAAGCTGGCAACATCGTGTTCTGGGTGAGTACAGATGAGCACAATTTGCACGCAAGCATACACTTTTGCGCATGAGCATGCACATGTGTGCAGGCATGTGCACAATGACCCACATACATGTTACCTGTTGATGTGTGGTATGTCCATACACACACATGCACACGCACACGCACGCACACGCACACACACGCAAACACATACAAACACACATGCACACACACATGCACGCACACACACACACACACTCACACACACGCACACACACACACGCTATTCCCTTGTAAGAGCTCCTCCCCTACAACACTGGACAATCTACTTTATGCGCAACCCAAAATGTCCATTAGTCTCTACGTATGCAGGCATTTGCTGTGCTTGCATATCGAGCTCGCGCCAAGTCCTACAGTCAGTCTAATCTAAGCCTCCCCCCCTTTGACCTTGTCCACAGCTGACTTTTTGCGTGGTTGGCCAGCCGCTGTCGATGCTGCTGTACTACCATGATTACTTGTATGAGGTGAGAAACTCGTATAGTTGCTCAGCGGATGAATAACCACGGTTACTTAAGGCGATATTAGGCATTTCCCCTGAAAGTCGAGTGGTCCGTGGTCAGGCCAGGCCGTAGGTGTGGGTCACAAGTTTAAGTTTGCCTAAATGTGAGTACTTTAGCTGCCCATAACGATATGGTGCAGTCGTCGTAGGCAGCATGAGTCAGGTAAAACATTGGTAGGACGCTAGGAGAAGGCACGCAGTGTGACCGTCACGCAGTGTGACGGTGTGCACTGACTTTCACGCTGTGTGACTGTCACGCAGTGTGACTGTCAAGCAGTGTGACCGCCACGCAGTGTGACTGTCACGCAGTGTGACTGTCACGCAGTGTGACCGTCACGCAGTGTGACGGTGTGCAGTGACTGTCACGCAGTGTGACTGTCACGCAGTGTGTCTGTCACGCAGTGTGACCGCCACGCAGTTTTACCGCCACGCAGTGTGACCGTCACGCAGTGTGACGGTGTGCAGTGACTGTCACGCAGTGTGACTGTCACGCAGTTTGACCGTCACGCAGTGTGACCGTCACGCAGTTTGACTGTCACGCAGTGTGACCGCCACGCAGTTTTACCGCCACGCAGTGTGACCGTCACGCAGTGTGACGGTGTGCAGTGACTGTCAACGCAGTGTGACCGCCACGCAGTTTTACCGCCAGCAGTGGCAGTGTGACTGTCACGCAGTGTGACCGCCACGCAGTTTTACCGCCACGCAGTGTGACCGTCACGCAGTGTGACGGTGTGCAGTGACTGTCAACGCAGTGTGACCGCCACGCAGTTTTACCGCCAGCAGTGTGACCGTCACGCAGTTTGACCGTCACGCAGTGTGACCGTCACGCAGTGTGACCGTCACGCAGTGTGACCGTCACGCAGTGTGACCGTCGCGCAGTGTGACGGTGAGCACCAGTTGTGATTTGCACACATCTAAGCTGATCCTTATTATCGACATGGGCACATTTGTTTTATTCTCTAAGAGTTCATGCTGGCTGTGTCACCACTACCAGCGGAGTCTTTTCTCTTCTTTTGTTGCACCTTGAATCGCGTTTACGGTGTGATATTTTTGATTCCCCAGCAGCAATTTGCACACAAGGAAGCACTGCATTACCTACCAAGCAAGGTTTCGCCAAGATTGTCAATACAAGTCCTCTGTACCGCTGTTAAGTGTTGCTAATCCCCCCTGAAGCAGCGCGTTGTAAAAGGCACACTCAAGATGTAAGATTAGGAATTGTATTCCTATATGTATCGTTTCAATACCTGTGTCGAGGCTTGACAAATGCTTGCTTACCTTTCCAGTAGTGTTATTAACTCTCATCAGGAGCCAGTTCCAGGTCAAAGCCTGCAACACTCCTGATCCCCATTGATCTTATCTTTATGGTGGAGGAGTTTAACGTTGCCCGCTACCAAAGTGGCTCCTTTTCCTTAATCAATGTGGGGAGTGGTTTTCACTGCCTTTATAGTCACGTTTCAATACCAATGGTGGTGTCCCTCTTGATCTTTGTGTATCTACAGAAATCTCATGTGTGGGGAGTGGTCTTCACTGCCTTCACAGCTTTACCTCCCTTCTTACCTCGTATTTTCAGGTTTACCCAAACCTGACACGCACGTCCTGACGCTGCTTCCCGTGCTAGTGGATTAACTTATGCTTATCGGTTCATCAGGCATACTCCCTTTCTTCAGCATCAGTATACTGTCACGACAAATCATGGTACCAGTTTAAGCGTGGATTGCAAGTGTAAGCCATAGATTTAGCATGACTATACAGACAAATGTATCTGTGGCCTTATTTCATTATACTCGTGTTATTGGTGCCTGAATAGCCGGGCTTAATTTAATTATCATCTTCTTACTTCATTAATGTTTGTTGTTGTCGTGAATGCAGAATGGTGTGGATGCAATAGGTAAAAATGGTAGAATCGGAGGCAGGCTGAATGCCATATAGGTTAAGGTTGGAATTAAAAAGGCTTTGAAAGTTATTGCCTATTTAGATGTAAAACCCTCCACACCGACCTGCTAGGTGGAGCAACAGGCACCATTTACAGCAGCCACACAAGGAACCCACTCCACAGCCTCGGAGTCTACTGGTCTACATGCCACAGCACTCATGAAGAAAATGAGCCTACAAGCAGTCATGGGATAGCAAACGTGCAAACTCCTGCTGACATGTGATTGGAGTAAGGAGCACTGTCAACAAAGAGAGGGCCCTTTCATCTTAAGGCAGTCACTCTATGAAAAAGCAAAGTCTACACAGATAGTGGTAACACACAGTAGTACTGGCACTTGCCAAGAAGGTCCATGACGACGAGAAGATGGCGATGGCTTAACTGGTTACATTTGGCAGCATTGAGTGACTGTGTGGTAGAGAGCGCCGCAGCAGGTACTCATGCTATAGTGTTGATTCAGTGAGCTTTGTGCCTGGCAATTTATGGCGGTCAAGATATGTATCTCCCACCCATGGGCTGCTTGACCCTCGGCCGGATTGTATCCGTCCCCGCTGCATTCTCTCCTGCGTGTTTGGAACCTTTCTTTGGAAGAAAGAACCTTTCTCTTTGTGCTTTGTCCCTCTAAAACTCTGCTGGAACGTATTCTCTCTTTCTTTGTCTGCTATAAACATTGAGTAGTTTACAGAGCCTGATATAGCCAACTTCCTTCTTTTCCGCTGTGGTGGGGGAGGTTTTCAATGCCTGTGAAGCTCTCTTGTTTCCTCTTCTTTTCGGACACAGCTTTAACCATCGTCCTTTCTAACAACTCGTCACAACTTCATCTTTACACCAAGGGCACTAACACCTGCTCTGCTATTATGAAGCGAAGTTCTAGCGTTGTCGTTTTGTATGTATGAGCGAGCTGGTGAATGAACTAGGCTCCGTTATAAGTTATAACACAAGCAAAAAAGCTCAGGAGTGGGTGCCACAGCACACAACTCCCTGGCCCTCGTTCATTTTGTGATGTTGCCTGGTACAGGAACCTACCTAGCCTCTCCCTGAATCACGTGTCATTAAACCACCACCATTTACGTCTTGGACCTTGCTAGAACAAATGATGAATTCTATTTGTTTCAGTAGCTGAACCCTGTTGCAAAAGTTTGAACTGCTCCAAGGGTATATTTGCAAAGCTAGTCAAGCTGCTTGATTGCCTACCTACAGCGACTTTCATCCTGCAATTGGAAATCGTGCTATTGTTGTCTGGATTATAGGCTCTGCCACCTTGGCCAGCCCAATGGACACGCCAACGAAGACAGAGATGACAGCAATCTGTGGAAACGGAAAGAGCAAAGGCAAAGTCTTGCACTGAGCAGGATGTCTGAGCAAATTGACCTTCGAGGATAGCAATTACTTGAGGCCAACTGTGGGCAAAGGTGGGCTTCCATGCACCGTCAGAAGTGTGCACAATCAGTGTATGCATGCAAATTTGAGAACGCTCTTGCACGCACACACCTTGATTCCGATAGAAACACCCTCATTCTCTAAAACCTTGTCTGGCGTGGTAGCAGCTTGCTTCATCTTCTGCGAGTATGAGAGGGAAACGAGCTACATTTGGCTGAATGAATCTATGAGAAAGTGTGCGCGTGGTGTTGCCTCACGCTAATGACACCACAAAGCGTCAAGAGAGCCCCCACTGGTCAGCATTATAGATGAACCTGAGCAAAATCCTCTCTGTGCTCATACCTCTATCTCCACATCTTCATCCGGTGTAGCCCGTGTCAGAAGAAGGGCTTGCCTTCGCCTGGTTTGTGCGTGCTGCGATCTTTGTGAAGCAGGCAAATGCTGGAGCCTCTGAGGGTTCACGGATGGCAAAGCTACAGGAGCTCTTGTGCTCCCTGCGAGGGTTATTGGAGAGGAGTGTGCATTCATGGCTTGCATGAGGACAGACTACGCAATATTTAATGATTAATATAATTTGTCTCAATTCATGTTTCAATTGTAATTGTAGAATAAATGAGGTCCTGTCCCTGGTCAGGAGTTCCAATACAAGGTAGGTGCCACCACTTAGGATGACCCTTAAATCGGCATATCAATGGGTGATGAGTGAAATCAAACACATACCACGCGTGCCTTACATCAGGAATATCATGCAACCAGCATACGACATCCTACCACGTGCCCGGCCCAACCCACCTCTCACAAGCCCCGACGCGAAGGAGAAGCAGATATGCTAGGAGTAGAGCCATAGTATTTGCAGAACCAGAGTCGTCTACGGGCAGCAGTATTACAGGCAGAAAGGGAGGGACGGTAGGAGATGCACTGCAGCAGCAACAACTATCCCCCACAAATGCTGCCCTGAGCAGAGTCGTGGCAGACGTTGCAGGCAGTAATGAAAACAGCAGCAGCAGCAGCAGCAGTAGCGGGAGCTCGGGTAGTTCCTTTTCATCAAGCAACAGCAGTTTTTCTTCAATAGGTGGGTTACGGATATTTGCTCCAAGATTTAGTCCGGGTCCTCTGACTCCAAGTTGCTGTCGCACCCTTACACTAGGCCAGTATGCACAGAATGGGGAAAAATATGTGCATTTGTGTTTTAACCACACATGACGGAGACGCACGTGCACGTAGCCTGTTTGCGTCGTTACAAAGAGCGATGTGTGCCATGTATTCATGCACAATCTTTCCCCCAAGAGGTGACACCTGCCAGTGAAATTTTTTTTGTACATCAACGGTTGTGGGGTGGCAAAGGCACCTTCCGCTTGGAAAGACTCCCGACTTGGTATACGCCACGCCTTCCATCAAGCACAACAGCAAACACCATGTCCAGCTGCATTGCAAATTCTGAGCCGCTTGGTGGTACTGCTGCTGTGCAGATGGCGATGAGTTGGATTGGGGCATGTGGTCGCAAGGCTCGCAGCAGCAGGGCAACGGCAGCAGGTGAGGAAAACAGAGTACGAGTGTGTGTGTGTGTGTGTGTGTGTGTGTGTGAGAGACTGAGGGTTCTGCGTTTGTCTGATCAGCAGATTGGTGAGAAAGAGGCACGGATGAGACAGGGGCGGTGGGCCTGATCAGCAAGGAGGTGAGAGAGACACAACATTCCTTGCCTACAGAGGGGTATTTTTAGGGTTGACCAGAACTAAATAAGTATATGTAGGCGTATATATACGCACGGCATACTACAACGTTAGTTTTTTCACAGAAATTTTCTACGTTTTATGGTTTTATACGGTATACGGATGCATAAACGGTTAATATGCCGTATATATACGTATACAGAAATCCCATCCTGGCCAACCCTAGCCATTTCATGTCTGTTCAATGGGTAGGCGAGAGAAAAGGAGCTAAGATAGGCTGTGCTTCATATTCATGTATTTCCTCGATTGTTGGCGGCCTCTTATATTCTTATCAGCATTCTTATGTCAAGTAGGCATCGTCTCTGACGTTGCGTGTGAGAGAAGCACACACACGCCACGGTCTATAATTCCTGCACGTCTGTGCGATCAGGCAATAGCATAATGTAAACAATCTAGCATTCTATAACATATTTGCTTGCAAAGTCAATTGTTCCTCGTTACCTCTTTTGCATGTATGCAGCAGTGTGCCATCACCACCCTCCTCCAAGCGTGGGAGTAACAAAAACGTAGCCAGCAGCAGCAGCAGCAGCAGCAGCAATGGTAGTGATGAGGTGGTGGGAGGTGTAAGCGGGGGCAGAAGAGAGATCATCAGCAGGATAGACGAGCAAGACACCCCCGAGGCGTTAGCTGATGTGGGCCTCATACCAGGAGCGCCTGGGCGGCCTGACCAGCTGAACTGGACGGACGGGAGCAAGGACAGCTACATTTGGAACTTTTTATTCAGCGACAAGAATGGGGAGGTGCGCATGACGTGCCTGGCGCTGCTTTTGCCGGCTTTTGGCTGTTGGCTGACTAAACATGGGCGGCATTGCGTAAACATTGCCTTTACACTCTACATATAGAGCACCGTTGGGGCTCAGCTTGTTTATTCAGATGATGATTAAGAGTTTCAGAGTAGGTTTGAGGGCATGTGTGTGAGGTAGCAGTTATGGGTGTCTGCGACATGTGTGTGTGTGTGTGTGTGTGTGTGTGAGAGAGAGAGAGAGAGAGAGAGAGAGAGAGAGAGAGAGAGAGAGAGAGTGAGAGAGAGAGAGTGAGAGAGAGAGAGAGAGCGCAATCTGGAACTAGTCTGTGGTGGTTAACATGAGAGGGTAGGCCCTAAGACAAAATACGCTGCGTATCAGATGGTATCAGCATCGTAGGGATCCTGTGTTAGGCGTCTGAGAGGGGTCGTGCCAACAGACTGGTTTGTTTGGGTTTGCCTTGCTTGAACTAGGAATCTTGATCCTGAACACGTTTTAAAGGAGACCGATCTGAGTATCAAAGGGTATTGATTTAAGTATTGGCTACGAGACATCAGGACGTCAGACACGCAGGAGCTTATGGGGGGAATGGAGCAGACCAGGCGCACGTTGAAGTGTTGGTGTACTGGACAGCAAGGCACGTTTGATTGTTGGTGTATTGGACAGCAATGCGCGTTTTATTGTTGGTGTATTGGACAGCAAGGCACGTTGAAGTGTTGGTGTACTGGACAGCAAGGCACGTTTGATTGTTGGTGTATTGGACAGCAAGGCGCGTTTGATTGTTGGTGTATTGGACAGCAAGGCATGTTGAAGTGTTGGTGTACTGGACAGCAAGGCACGTTTGATTGTTGCTTTACTGGACAGCAAGGCACGTTTATTTGTTGGTGTATTGGACAGCAAGGTACGTTTGATTGTTGGTGTACTGGACAGCAAGGCGCGTTTGATTGTTGGTGTATTGGACAGCCAGGCACGTTTGATTGTTGATGTATCGGACAGCAAGGCACGTTTGGTTGTTGGTGTACTGGACAGCAAGGCGACAAGGAGTGCTGCGCAGAACAATACAAGCACTTGCTGTAATCACACGTGCCGATGATGCATGGTGATGCATAGTGATGCCTGGTGATGCATGGTGGTGCCTGGTGATGCCTGGTGATGCATGGTGATGCATGGTGATGCATAGTGATACATAGTGATACATGGTGATGCATGGTGATGCATGGTGATGCATGGTGATGCATGGTGATGCATGGTGATGCATGGTGATGCATAGTGATGCATGGTGATGCATAGTGATGCATGGTGATACATGGTCATGCATGGTGATGCATGGTGATGCAGTGTGATGCCTGGTGATGCCTGGTGATGCATGGTGATGCATGGTGATGCCTGGTGATGCATAGTGATGCATGGTGATGCATGGTGATGCATGGTGATGCAGTGTGATGCCTGGTGATGCCTGGTGATGCATGGTGATGCATGGTGATGCATAGTGATGCCTGGTGATGCATGGTGATGCATAGTGATGCATGGTCATGCATGATCATGCATGGTGATGCATGGTCATGCATGGTGATGCATGGTGGTGCCTGGTGATGCCTGGTGATGCATAGTGATGCATGGTCATGCATGGTCATGCATGGTGATGCATGGTGATGCATGGTGATGCATAGTGATGCATGGTGATGCATGGTGATGCATAGTGATGCATAGTGATGCATGGTGATGCATAGTGATGCATAGTGATGCATGGTGATGCATGGTGATGCATAGTGATGCATGGTGATGCATGGTGATGCATAGTGATGCATAGTGATGCCTGGTGATGCACGCTCCCCTTTTAGAGTGCAAGGAGCTCAGTCACCTGTACCATTTAAGTACCTTGTTTGCCACTCTCACCTTCTCACACTCAATACTTGCACAAAGACTCGATACTAGCCTTTCACGAATGGAATTGTACATTCCCCTCTCAAAATTTATAGGTACACTGCCCCCTTCATGTAACACCATAACACCATACACACAACACGCGCAAGGCACACATGTCATTCACAACACACAACACACTGTATCCGCCTTTGCACACAAATCACACGCAGGCCACCACCATCTCAACTGCCGTGCTCGTGGGCGCAACCGTGGCCGCCAGCGTATTTGCCTTGACACACAACGCACGCGCAACACACACACACACACACACACACACACGCAGGCCACCACCATCTCGACTGCCGTGCTCGTGGGCGCAACCGTGGCCGCCAGCGTATTTGCCTTGACACACAACGCACGCGTCACGCGCAACACACACACACACACACGCAGGCCACCACCATCTCGACTGCCGTGCTCGTGGGCGCAACCGTGGCCGCCAGCGTATTTGCCTTTGACGTGTCCATCCAATTCTTCCACGACCTGCCTGACATCTTTGCCAAAGAGTTCCACATTGGAGGAGGCAGGGCTTCTGGCTTCCAGCTCGGGGATCTGTCGGTGCCCTTTCGCTGCATCATGCCTATTGGTGCAGGTGCGCACATTTGTAGGGTTGGCCAGAGCCATATATATACACCGTATAGGACCGTATATTTGATGTAATCCCTGCAAAAAGCACCGTGTTTACACCGTATACAATTAGTTCTGGCCAGCTCTACACATTTTTCGTGGGTCATGAGCATCAGAAAGTTCCAAACTTCTGGTCATACATGATGTCCGTAAGTGTAGCGGTATGCGTGCTTCCCTCTAGTATTGTAAGAAAACATGTCTTCTGTATGTCACACAAGTGTTTTACGAGTGTGGCTGCATGTGTTGGGAGTCCCCTACTCACAAACATGTTGTCAATGTATGCAAGGGACAGTGGCATCATCTCAGTGAAATAGCCCTACCCTCCTCTCCATTTATTTCTTAGAGCCCGCAGTGATGCTCCTCTGGCTGAGATGAATTTGTGCTGAATCCCCACCCTGTATAATTCACGCACATGCCCGACCGACCACGCAGGTGTAATCGTAGCAGCCTTGCAATCCAAAGGCTTCAGCCCCCCCCTGAAGGGCCTCACAAGGGCTGTGGAGGGAGTGGAAGACGATGCGTCAGAACGTAACAAGGAGGTGCCCTACTCGTATGCACCGGTGAGTGTGTGAATGGACTTTTCCTAGGTATTGGGGTCGAGTTGTAGAGGATGGTACTTTGGATCGCAGCAAGGAGGTGCCTTTCTCAGATGCACCGCTTTATGTATCGATTGCTTGGAATGTCTCAACGGATTGGCGTACGCTTGTATACACTGGGAAAGGTAGACCGTGCTTCAATTTTGGCAGTGTTAAAGACTGGAACCGCAACTCCTCGAGTCAGAGCATAACCAGCTTGGCAATTGCATTATTTGTAGGGTCGGCCAGAAGCGTAGTTGTATACCATATATGCCTGTGTATTTGATGAAGCCTCTGCAAAAATTACTGTTAATACACCGCACATATGTGGTTTTGGCCAGTGGCCAACCCATAGGGTTATTTGTCTTACATTGGCCAGTCTTGACTGTACCAAATGAGTGCCAACTTGCTTACAATTGGTACTTGTGCCATTATTCGTACAGTATATGCCCCGTTTATATGTTGGTACGAGTTTTTTTGCAGCTGTTTTTGATGCTCGGACACTGACCAGCTCCGCAATGCCTGTGCCTTTAAACCGAGGCCCTGTTACATTGAAACTGATGAATTCCTGAAACCCTTGACCCCATTTGTGAGGTTGAATGTAGCAAATTCCAACAGTATCTTTTTAATGATTTTGGTTGCTGCTTGGAATGTTGCGCTAGTACCTTTCTGTGTTAATCTTTGGTTGGAAAAGTTAGTGCTGTTGACTAAGCAGCTTGGAGAAAACAGCTTTGGGAAAACAGCTTTGAGAAAACAGTGGCGTCACCCGTAGCCAGTTGGGGTGCCTCAAAACGCTCATAGGTTCTGGAGTAGGCCTGCAAGGTGTATCTTGTCATCAATTTTGCAGGAATTTCGACAAAGCCCACGCTAGTACGGCCATCCTTGGGAGCAGGGGGGTGCCAACCATAACACATGACACATACACCTTGTTACTCCTTTATATACGCTTGCAGGCGTTGTGAAAAGCCCTTGCCAGTGCTGTCACCCTTGAAAATGGGGGTGCCTTAAATCACCCGACACATGCACCTTGTCACTCCTCTTTATACGCTTGCAGGCGTTTTGAAAAGCCCTTGCCAGTGCTTCGCCCTTGAAAATGGGGGTGCCTTTAAACACCTGACACATGCACCTTGTTACTCCTCTTTATACTCTTGCAGGCGTTGTGAAAAGCCCTTGCCAGTGCTGTCACCCTTGAAAACGGGGGTGCCTTAGAACACCAGACACATGCTCCTTGTTACTCCTCTTTATGCTCTTGCAGGCGTTTTGAAAAGCCCCTGCCAGTGCTATCACCCTTGGAAGTGGGGGTGCCTCAAAACACCTGACACATGCACCTTGTTACTCCTCTTTATGCTCTTGCAGGCGTTCTGAAAAGCCCCTGCCAGTGCTGTCACCCTTGGAAGTGGGGGTGCCTAAAAACACCTGACACATGTGCCTTCTTACTCCTTTTTATACTCTTGCAGGTGTTTCGTAAAGCCCTTGCCAGTGCTGTTACCCTCGGAAGTGGGGCGTCCTTAGGCCCTGAGGCTCCCAGCGTGGAGCTCGGTGCGAACACAGCCGCTGTCCTTGCACCTATGAATTTGAGCAAGTCACAGCAGCGGATGCTCATCGCTGCGGGTGCAGCTGCAGGTGGGGGGTGTAGGAATGAACAAACAAATGATAAGGGTGAGGTTGAGACACGAGCTTGGGAACATGTAGCTGATGTCCTTACTCCTTGGAAGCAGAATAACTGTGTCCCTTCTGCAAGTGCAGCTGCACAGCACGGGTTGTTGTAGCACTTAGCTGTGTGGCTAGGGTTGTCAAGAACCGTATGTATGCACTATATATGACCATATATTTGGTGATTTCCCTGCCAAACATACCGTATATACACTGTGTATATTTGATTATGACCAACCCTATGTAAGGCACGCGGTTGCGTGTTGTCTCTCTGCTTGCTGCAAACACAGAAAACATAAGAAAGGGGGTTTGCTTGGTTACTTCAATGTTATGTTACGGTTATGTCAACAGCTGCGATGCATCATGGCGGTAGCACTCTGTGCACAGACACACATGCATGCATACACGCGCTCACACGCACTCACATGGGGTGCACATTGTGCAGTCGTGTGTGCTAAATTATGCACGCATAACGGACAGTGCACAGACACACATGCATGCATACACGCGCTCACACGCACTCACATGGAGTGCACATTGTGCAGTCGTGTGTGCTAAATTATGCACGCATAGCGGACAGTGCACAGACACACATGCATGCATACACACGCTCACACACACTCACATGGGGTGCGCATTGTGCAGTCGTGTGTGCTTATTTATGCACGCATAACGGACAGTGCACAGACACACATGCATGCATACACACGCTCACATGGGGTGCACATTGTGCAGTCATGTGTGCTATATTATGCACGCATAACGGACAGTGCACAGACACACATGCATGCATACACGCGCTCACACGCACTCACATGGGGTGCACATAGTGCATTAGTGTAAGCCAAGCTATGCACGCATAACGGACAGGTGTGGCTTTCTTAAATGCTCCTGTCACGGCCCTTGTGTTCAAATTTACGCATGCTACATGCACGCACATGTGCACTGTCATATTGTATATGAATCAAATTTCCATGCGCACATCGCAGACAAATATGACAGCTGCGTATGACACTCCTGTTGCGGTCATTGTGTACATACACTCGTTCGTTCACTAAATGGCACGAGTAAATAAAAGCTGCGTATGACACTCCTGTTGCGGTCCTTGTTTACATACGCTCGTGCACTGAGTGGCACGAGAAAACAAAAGCTGCGTATGACACTCCTGTTTCGGCCTTTGTTTACATACGCTCGTTCACTGAACGGCACGAGAAAACAAAAGCTACGTATGACACTCCTGTCGCGGCCCTTGTTTACTAACGCACACAGTTCTGCTTCCAAGAAGTAAGGACATCACATGTGTGCCAGCACAAATCTTAACGTCACCCCTTTTATTACAGAAGTGTCACATGCAGCTTGCTCATACAATGCGCACAGGTGTGACGGCTGACTCAGACGCACTCGTTGCAGGCATACTCGTTCACTTTTTGGCACAGGCACACCCACCACTGCTTGCTCACACTGCACACAGGTGTGACGGCTGCTTTCGACGCTCCTGTCGCGGGAGCTCTGTTTGCCATTGAGTTTGTGCTGAAGAGCAGTCGAATGGGGTTGGACAGGCTGTCCACTTCGACAGTTTTTGTTGCCACTGCGGTACGTGCTGAACATTGAGTGCACACTTTTTGTTCATCCTTGCTCTCTCTGTCTTTCTCTCTCTCTCTCTCTCTCTCTCTCTCTCTCTCTCTCTCTCTCTCTCTCTCTCTCTCTCTCTCTCTGTCTGTCTGTCTCTCTCTCAATCCTTATATACATATGCATCTCTCTCCCCCTTCTACTGCTGTCAAAGGAGGCCAGCTTGCTAAAAACAAACAAACAAAACTAGCAGGCAGTAAAATTGCTTTCCACAAAAATAAAGTATACTGAGCCAGTCCGGTACCGGTATCGTAAACCCCCTTTGCCATAGCAACCAAAAAAGGCCACAGCAAACAAAAAGGCCCTGCCAGCTTGCTCTGAACACGGCGCATAGTGACGTCCGTATCGCTTACTTGTTATATCACTACTACAGTAATAAAGTACTACAATAATAAGTACTACAATAATCAAGTACTAAAATCAACTCTCATCAGGAGCCGGTTTCAGATCGAGCCTGCAACCCTCCTGATCCCCATTGGTCTTTTCCTTATTCTTTGTGGTGGAGGAGTTCACGGAACCCAATACCAAAGTGGCTCCTTTTGCCTAGTTAATGTGGGGAGTGGCTTTCAGTGCCTGGTTATTGAGCCTGAAAACAGTTTATGACTTGCAGGTCACAGGAATAGAGGCCGCTGCCAGTGCTTACCGTTGTGCCGTTGTAAGGCACAGGCACCTACGGTTTCCTCCCACTCTTTCACTCTGTCGTATAAAAATATATATCACAACATATAGGGCGTGTATCAGAGGCTGCCTGCAGCATCCAGACACCTCCTGCTCTTGACGACCATGCACGCAGTTTTGTCTTTTGTCTACTATAGTGAAATCCTCAGTGGCCAGATCCCTGACATCGTGCACAATCGTGCAAACCAGACAGACACACAGATGCAGTTTGAAGCCCACCAGGACATGCACGCTCAAAAATAGCCGCAGATGTGGAAACCTAGTAGCATGCACAGTTTTACAGGGTATTCAGACCTGCTACCGTTGCAGTAAATAGGCGACCACGCAACCTTGCAAGCACGTGCACGCACACGCACACACACACACGCGCACACACACACACACACACACAC
>Ga0307974_1000801_pt1 | contig 20356 bp, 22 predicted proteins | sample OrgLakmetagen784_FD_201812 | JGI IMG/M metagenome (GOLD analysis project Ga0307974, IMG submission 201812) | Saline water microbial communities from Organic Lake, Antarctica - #784 | ecosystem: Environmental > Aquatic > Non-marine Saline and Alkaline > Saline | place: Antarctica: Organic Lake... | reverse complement strand
CCCTAGACCCCCCATGCAGTAACCCTACATGGACAAAAAGGGTGTCAACCTGTTCTTTATTCAAATAGGCATCCATCTGCATACTCATCAAGACCTGAAACTGAAGTGTTGCAAAGTTATGGGTCAAAAACTGAGATACGGACGACCATGCACAAGTGACCTACCAGGGACCCATAACTGGCTTGCACAGTCCCACAATACTTCCATTTCTTCAGAATTTCACTGACTATCTCACGCTGACACAATCCTGTAAGTTTAGGGTTAATTGCTGCTTCATTGGCTTGACTCACCCCGCGGCCTGCACCCAAACGCGTGTGTCTCTGACTTTTGGACATGTCCACAGCCCCCCCCCTCAACCCAATTTGCTCAAATAGGGTGCCAATCGACTGGGCTTGAGCTGAAGATTCCAATGATTTGTTTACAGTTCCTTGGAAATGCCCCAGCAAAATTCTGGAGGGGGGGTCCCAAAACTGAAAACCGGTAAACTTGCCCTCGACACCCCACCACCCCCCCTCCCCTCGAATTGGACTCATTTATATATCAATTAATAGCTTTTGATTTCAGGATTACGAATATGTAGTCATTTATTAAATTGACCAGGGTGTTCCAAAAGTTGTGCTTTCTGGTGCCTCCTGACTCCTGACGCATGCATTTTTTGTGTGCACCAGCCTTCTCACGTCATAGGTGGAAAGATCTTTGTGAAACCTTACAACAGCAAGGTACAATGCAAGTTCACGTCACAGCAAAACTACGTTACAGCACACCCGATTGCAATCCGTCCCACCTTCCCCGTCTTGCTGTTCTTGAGCTTGAACACCTCGGGAAAAGAGGCAGGCAAAGCACACCAAATACCATCTGTGTCAAGCTCCAGGGGCCGACCCAGCTGCTCCACTAGCTTGCACGCTTGCTGCGTTTTGGGAGCGTCCAAGAAACGTAATGTGATGTGTTTGTGAGTTCCAAAGTCTTTGTAGACAAAAAAAGGGATCTTTCTGTGAGTGTAAAAGCAACGGGATCCCGCTCTGAGGCTGACCCCTCGATTTCACACAGCAGTCTTTAATCCCGGAGTATCCTGTTAAAGCTTCCGCCTCTAGCAAACACAATGGTGAAAAAGCTCCATAATATGAGCTCCTTCCTATCCTGCAGAAAGCAAAGCCTCTGACGTCAATGACACTGAACCATTTGCTAGGGTTGGCCAGAACCGTATATATACACCGTATATGACCGTATATTTGGTGATTTCTCTGCCAAAATTACCGTATAAACACCGTATATATATGGTTCTGGCCAACTCTACCATTTGCACATCAGCAGGCCAGCATTTCCTCTCTTCAAGCATCTGAAGGGCCATCTGAAGTGCCAGCCTATGGAGCAACACAAACAAAACCACGCGCGTCTCACCTCGATGATCTTGGCCCCGGTGTACGTCACCACACCAGCCATCTCCATGGAGTACCAGCGGGCACCCTTGCGCATGACGTAGCCGTAGAAACTGCACACACAGAAAGGGACAAAAGAAATGTGTCAGGTGGGATAAGGACGCACGTTCAAGTGGAGGAAGGACCAGTGAGTGCTGCTGCGCACAATGCACGTATGCCCATGGATTCTGCACACAAGCCGACTAGGACATACAGCAGCTGCACACAGGATTACAAGCACAAGCGGCACACAACAACCTGTTCAAAATACACTTTTGGGCCAGCTGCAGAGTCTTTCACAGTGCACTCACAGCAATCGTACACACATACACGCAAGAGCAAGCAGCGTACGCACCTGTTCAGAATGCACTTGTGGGCCAGCTGCAGAGACTCGTACAGCACACACATGTCGGCGGCTTCCTGGGTTTTAAGGGGGTTGCCCTTGGCAGCGTCATGCTTGTTCTTCCAGGTCTGCGCGCACAACAATAGAGAGCATTTAGCTTGGTTCTGACTGTATGCAAACGATAAGTAGTTGCGTATGCTCTCTTTCATTATTCCTATAGTGCAGGCCCAGTCTGAAGCCTCACAATTGCTTGCCCAGAATTTGCCAGGACCACACATACAAAAAATGGCTTGTTCAAATTCCTGAAATCTAGAATAACTAATGCACAGGCACCAGTAAGAGGACTCCATTGTGTACCTTGTTCAGGGCCTTGTACTCGTAGCGGCGATCACGGAAGGCGCGCACTGTGCCCACCTGTAGGTGTGTGTGTGTGTGTGTGTGTGTGTTTGTGTGTGTTTGTGTGTGTGTGTGTGTTTGTGTGTGTGTGTGTGTGTGTGTATGTGTGTCTGTGTGTGTGTGTGTGTGTGTGTGTGTGTGTGTGTGTGTGTGAGGTCGTGTGTACGTACCTTGTGCTTGCCATAACCTGAAAGGCATATTTACACACATGTGCAAATAGTAACCTCTAAAATGGACTCGAGCTGCAATCAAGCAAAGTCGAACTTGGCCTCTCAGCATGTGCCTGAGATATCCTTCCTTTGCAATACTTCTGCCCTTCGTTTGCAATCAAACAAAATGAATGTGCTATCTCGTTTTGATCACAGATTCAGGTCTTCACTGCACAGACATCCATGCCCTTTGTTTGCACTCAGGCAATATGAAGACATGCTGCGTCTTTTGATATCTGCACAGAGGCGGTGCTTCACTGCACAAACATCCCTGCCCTCTGTTTGCACTCACATAGAAATCGTTTTCCTTTTGGCAGATGCCCGCCGTGCGGCTCTCGGTGATGGGCTTGTCGTGCACACGCTTGTACACCTGTGTGGTGTGTTCAATGAACGCAAAGGCTGCATTGTTGTCACGCAGTCATACACGCAGGCGATTGAATTGCATGCATCTGTTATCGCAGCGTTTATTTAAATTTTCGATTCGCTTTTGTTCTGCACGACCCAAATTGGGAGTGATACCAAGAAGTTTCGGAAGTACGCCGTCACTTAATTACTTGAAAAGGCTTGTGCGTACAACCTAACATCAACAGGATCGTCTAAGGCACGTGTTAATCCTGCATCTCATGCTCATTAAAGCAATTGTATTTTTCTGCCCATGACCATATCAAACAGCCTCTGCACAATCTCATGCTCATTAAAGCAATTGTATCCTTCTGCGCATAACCATATCACACAGCCTCTGTACGGTAGAAAAAAGCCGATGGCACACCTTGTGTGTGTACAGCTTGAGGCGATCCTTGAGCAGCTTGGCTCGGTCATCCTGGCCAATGTCCTCCCAGTATCTGCAATGATATTAAAACTTGTGGTGTACGCTTATGGATAGAAAGGCACGATCATTCTGACCGACGTCCTTCCAATGCCAAGATACAGGACACTAGGGACACCACACGTACAAATCAACAGACGCAGTCATCTAGGCCGGTGTCTGCCAAAGCACCTGAAACTAGAGTCGACACTCAGTACATCAAACAACATTGAACCAGCAATAATGATCGTGAAAGCAGCAGCAGCAAACAAATGTACAGATCCGCATCACTGCTGCTATTTGCCAAAGGCATTAGTTCATTTCAGTGAATATTTCACAACTCTCAATCCAATCTACGCACATTGTACTGATTAAATCCATCCCATTCCAGCGCTGCATCTCTGTCTTGAACCTACCTGGCAGGCTCGCCCTCAAACTGCGGGGGGTGCGCCTCTGATTGCAGCTGGTTTTTCACAGCCATGTACTCTGACCGGCCAGCAGCATAGTGCTCTCCACGCCAAAGCTGTGCATTACACACGAGAAAACGCACAAGTGATTGAATAAGTTGGTCAGTGGGAGCACTTTTGACTGTAGCTGTTTTTAACAGCCATCTACTCTGCCCGGCCAGCAGCATCGTGCGCTCCACGCCATGGCTGTAACACACACGCTGAAGCAAAGACGCGCAACTGATATATTTGGTCAGGTGAGGTGTGCTTTTTGCACAGATTGCAGTTACAATTCTGCAGTCATATTCTCTGCCAGACCAACGACCTAGTATTTTCCACGTCACTGCTGCAAAAGCAAACACGCACACATAGATGCCATGTGATCGGCAAGAACTAAGTGTCTTCAATGGCAGCTGCTTTTTCAAAGCCACGTACTATGCCCATGCTTAATTAGCGCAGTGCTCTTCATATAAACCCTACAAGATTCAAGCACGCAGGCATTGCTGTAGATCCAAAACGATATGTTTAGTTTAGTTTGGATTACAAAGGCCTGCAGATCCAAAATGATAAGTCAAAGTGCCATTTACTGCATTTCCTCCACAGCCACATATATAAAGTGCCCAACCAGCGCAGTGCTCTTCAAATCAACCCTGCAAATTAAACAGAGGGGGCTCACGGAGAAAATGCCTGAAAATGCGCATTTTTGCATTCAGAAGGCAGCCACTCACAGCCACTTCATCCGATCGACGCCATTCTAGTACCAAAGTGTAGCTGGCATTGAGAGCTACCCGAGCATGTGCCCAGTTTTATGTGGGTCACTTTGCGTGCTGAGATAGACTGGATTAAGCACACACGGTGCATGTAAACCCTAATGTGGTAATTTCCATGGGGAAATGGCTCAAATCATCATAAAACACCAACCATTCAGCCGTTTTCTTTCATTTTTGTTGCAGTGATATTCTTTTCCAATAGGCATTCTTTACTATTGAAATATTCCAGATTGATGCAGTGGGTGAGTTGGTATGAACAATGTTTGGTAAAAAAAATGGCCTGCACGCCACAGCAAATTAAGCACACGCCCCAAAATTGGCAAGCTCCAAATTTTATATCTATGGATTATGTAAAACTTACAGCTTGCCAATTTTGGGGCGTTTCAGTCAACAAGCATATAAAAACTTGCCCGTTTTGAACCTCAGTTAGCCCCCTCTGCAAATTTAGGCACAACATTTACTGCTACTATTTGGCACCTTAGCTCACCCCCTTCCCTACATCCATAACCCACCCATTCCATTTGGCGCAGGCATGTCTTGCCAGGCTTGTTGAAATCGCAGGCTGCACAGTCCTCGTCGTTTACGATGGAAGACGGTTGGAGTCGGTTGGTGAGGATGATGTTGGGGTACATGGCCGCCACGTCCAAATGATAGATCAGGGGGGCCTCCTCTCTGGAGGTGCGCAGTCACTCTCAATCGTAAGCATGCTGCATTCAAACCTATTAGGCCTCGAAATGAAGGCACAGTCACTTTCAATCGTAAGCATGCTGCATTCAAAACTATTAGGCCTCGAAATGAAGGCAACCACCACCTTGCACAAAATTAAAGATGAGGGAGTCCTCCTAACAAGATGCGTACGTACATACTATAGTCAAAAATAGGCAGTCTCCTTGCATGCAAAATTGCCTGCATCCAAGAGTGCTTGCTAGCCCGTTGCAAGATCACAGAGAAAGAAAAAGATGCAGAACGCACATTGTGCAAGGTCATAGAATTTGTGCGCTTGGACATGCTAGAATGCCTGTGCCTTGCTGACAGATGCCAAGCCACGTCCATGACCAATGCTACGTGGCATTAAGAAGCCACTGTTGCACAGAAATTTAAATCCAGTATCTGTAATTCCTGTCCTCGTCATATTCTCATTTTACCATTTGCACCCAATTCTTGCTGTTTTACCAATCAGCAGATTAAGAACTTCTTTTCCTAGCTTTTTGACAAAGAGGTTTATGTGTGCAACGCCTGGCATACCACTTCAATAAAAATCACCGTCTTAACAGATCAAAACTGTCGCATCAGCAAATAAAAAAGTAATAGCACACCTGTTCGGCGTATCCCTCAGGCTTGTCAGTATGGAGGCGATGTTGTCACGCACTTCCGTGTAGTTGGCGATGTCCTCCATCTGCACGCAGTATTTTGCAAATGATTTTACACAGTATTTGACACACATTTTGTTGGAGACATAGCCTGTAACCATTTTTGTGTGTTTCAACGTGCCCCTCAGATAGCGCGGTTAGTAAAAATGGTCTTTGAAAAGAAAAGAAATTACAGGCACTGAAATCAATCCTCACATTGATTGAGGAAAAAATTTATTTAATGTGATTTTACAAAGCTAAAATTATCAAGAGCCTTACATTGCCTATCACGCACACACTTGGAGTGTGCTACTACTCTTTGCAACCACTGGTGTTCTGTGCCAGTAATTGCGTGGACAGGCACTCTTTTAGGCACGTGCGGGTGACAAAAAGTACAAGATAGTAGGCAGGTAATAAGACAGTTGGCAGGTAATAAGACAACTGCTCACATGCAGGTCAATCCACGCACCTTCATATGGCACTCGTTTGTGATGGCATGCTCGAGATCGTTGTCCAAGCGGTCGATCAGGCCCTGTGCAGGAAGTGCACGGTGCATGGTATGTTTGTTGTGATGTTGTGTTCTAAAATTACTGAGATGTTTTCCAAGCGGTTGATCTGGCCCAATGCAGGAAGTGTACGGTGAATGGTATGTGATGTGATGTTGTGTTCTAAAATTACTGATATGTTGTCCAAGCGGTTGATCTGGCCCGATGCAGGAAGTGCACGATGCATGGTATGTGTTGTGATGTTATATTTTCAAATTACCAAGATGTTGTCCAAGCGGTTGAACTGGCCCGATGCAGGAAGAGCACGGTGCATGGTGAGTAATGTGATATCTTGGATGGAACAGATAGCCTCGTAACCAATTTAAAGTGGTTCATCAGTACCCAGGAAACGCAGGCAACACCAAATGCAATATCCTACAATCTTGCGCATGCGCACTATCACACAGTGTTCATGCCACCCACTTACCCAAGTAGCACAGTTCACTGCCACCCACACTTGCCTCACTACCCCACAAACCACGCACCTCACACACACACACGCACACACACCTGGTACGCAGCAGGCTTCATCTTGAAACGCATGGGCAGGTCTGAGCGGAACACGCCACTCTCAATGGCCTCCACTTTGCCGCCAATGTAAGTCTCGCTGTCCAGCAGGTGGCCCTGTGTGAAAGGACACAGGTGATGCAACGTTAAATTCATTAAGATCGATCATTATATATGTCAATTCCACTGTGGCCTCTTTCATGCAGCCCAAGTAAGTCTCGCAGTCCAGCAGGTGGCCCTGTGTGGGAGGACACAGGTGATGCAACGTAAAATCCATTAAGATTGATCATTGTTGTCCCACTGTGGCCTTTTTTATACAGCCCAAGTAAGTCTCGCTGTCCAGCAGGTGGCCCTGTGTGGGAGGACACAGGTGATGCAACGTAAAATCCATTAAGATTGATCATTGTTATCCCACTGTGGCCTTTTTTATACAGCCCAAGTAAGTCTCGCTGTCCAGCAGGTGGCTCTGTGTCAGGCTGAGAACCTATGCCACAATGAAGCTGCTGTTTGTCACAATTTGTCACAATGTAGTGTGTTGCCACGTTATAACAACAAGCAGCCCTACTGTGACAAGTTCGGCACTCCACGCCCACTTGCACATCCACGCTCATGTGCTTTGCAGGAGTTCATGTCGGATAAAGAGTCCTTTTAAAGGAATGTTCATTAGCAGGGATCACACACGTCTTTCAAGTGCGCACCAACTTTGCCAAATGTACAGCAGTGGCACACAGATTACGAGTAGCTGCCCTGAAAGCTTAGTAGTGTGTGGTCAGGCCAGGCTTTTTGGGATCACGTAATTAATCACGTCTATCTGCCTGGTCACGTGATTGATCTGCCTGTTCACCAGAACACTTCAATGCACACATCCATTCCTCTGTTTCTTTAAACCAACTCAAGGTGTGATCACAATGCGTGCATTATTGTCACAACACTCAAACCAACCTTATAGAACACCTTCTGCTCTGACGTGTGCTTGTTGGGGCGCAAGGTGTGATCACCACGAATGCATTAATTGATACATCACTCAAGCCTAACCTTTAACAACACCTCCTGCTCTGACGAGATCACCATGCGCACATGACTTGTCACAACACTCAAGCCTACCTTGTAGAACACCTCCTGCTCTGACGTGTGCTTGTTGGGGCACACAATCTTGGAGTTGAAGGCCTGGACGATCAGCAGCTGCTCACACAGCGTGCCTGAGCCTTTGCGGAGCACCTGCGTGGGTAAGAATAAAAGTGGCACAATCACGTGTGCTTGTTCAAAGATAGTCGCTGTAAGCAGCAGTGCGAGCACAACTGTCTTAGCCTTGCATACATGTACAACACGAGTGTGGTGATGCGGCATAATAGGGTGTCCATTCATGAATTTGAGTACTTACAGAGCCGTAGCCTTGCGGGAAGGGCAGATGATAATGGGGCATGATTCCTGAGCGACTTGCGCTCATTTGATATAATCGGAAGGTACATCCACATTCTGATTACTTGTGAGAATCGGCCTAGATATATGAACTAATATGGATCCTGCCTTGGCCAATGCAAATGAAGCTGAACAGTGCTGTGCCAAAGTCTGGATATAACCCCCTGTTTTGAGCACTAGCATGAAAAGTCTGCAAATGATACAGGCTGGTAGCTCCTTAAAGAGGCACTAGCATGAGCACTAATTGCAAATAATACAGGCTGGTAGGTCCATAGGAGGGCACTAGCATGAGTACTTGTAGCAAATGGTACAAGCTGGTAGCTCCTTAGGGAGGCACTAGCATGAGGAGATCTAGCAAATGATACAAGCTGGTAGGTCTTTAGGGAGGCACTAGCATGAGGAGATCCAGCAAATGAAACAAGTTGACAACCCTTAGGGGAGGCGTTGCTGATGGATGGAAAATTAAAAATTGTGGCACGCTTCATCTGGAGGCCAAACGGGTGTTTGGGAACGCTACCTTAGTGATTTGTAGTTGATTGAAACCATTATAAAAGCAACGCACCTCATAGTTGATCGAAACCTTTTGACAGCAACGCACCTCATAGTTGATCGAAACCTTTATAAAAGCAACGCACCTCATAGTTGACCGAAACCATTATAAAGCAACGCACCTCATAGTTGACCGAAACCATTATAAAAGCAACGCACCTCATAGTTGACAGAAACCATTATAAAGGCAACGCACCTCATCTGGGGGCATAGGGATGATGGTGGCCAGCGAGAAGATGAAAGGGTTTATGTACCTGAGGAGGGAGACAAATACAGAAAGAGTGCAGGTTGGACATGTGTAGGGTTGGCCAAAGCCATACATACATACGTGCATACGGTGTATATACAATATTTTGAGCAGGGAAATCACCATACATACGGTCATATACGGTGTGTATATATGGTTATGGCCAACCCTAAAGTTCTAACCAACCCTGTCACAGGTGTGATGCGGCGGGCGAAACATATGAGAAGTTTAGAAAGGCAGGGTAGGCAGGAAGGAACGAAATAATAAATGGACACAATGATGTAAAAATCAGGGTAAAAGCCACAAAGAAAAAACACAATGCTGCCTACCGCCCTTGAACTCACGTCATGTACAAGAAGTAGATGGACACAACAACGTAAAAATTAGGCAAAAGCCACACAAAAAACATGATGCTGCCTACTACCCTTGAACTCACGTCATGTACAAGAAGTAGGTGGACATAATGACGTAAAAATCAGGCAAAAGCCACAAAGAACAAACGCGATGCTACCCACTACCCTTGAACTCACGTCATGTACAAGAAGTAGGTGGACACAATAACGCAAAAATCAGGCAAAAGCCACAAAGAACAAACGCAATGCTACCCACTACCCTTGAACTCACGTCATGTACAAGAAGTAGGTGGACACAATAACGCAAAAATCAGGGCAAAAGCCACAAAGAATAAACAGGATGCCGCGTTTTGCCATTATACTCACGTCATGTACAGGTAGTAAGTGGACACCGCGTCAGATACGGAGTAGGCTGCCATTGCCTGTGATCGGTGGGAAACGACAGAGGTAGTTTTAAAGGGACATTTTGAAAGGCGGGGGGCAAAGAGCAGTGTTTGGGTTCAAAAAATGAAGAGTGAGGGAGTTTTTGAGAGTCGGAAAAGGAAGAGTAAGTGACGTGGGTATCGAGAGTCAGGCTTTTTACAGTGGAATGTGTACGGAGTAGCGAATATGGAAGATGCAATGGTTGTTCAGTGTCACATGGCCATCCAGGTTTGAGCAACTTGAGGATTAAGGCACCCACTGTATGTACATTGCTCCCACTTAATGTACAAGGCACTCTTACATACATTTTAAACTGTCCAAAACATTACATACATTTAAAATGTCCAATCTTTTTGTTCCACATTTGCAAGCTGCTGTTTGTTTGGTTTGGTGGGGGACCAGCTTCCGACGTGTGATTTTCATCTCATTCACACAATTTAACGACAAATGAAAAAGAAACACACATAAACAGATGTTTAAGGAATGCTTGGATTTCCAATGTCCAACTGCTTTAGCCAGGTCTGACTGCACTCTTGTGTCCGACCTGAGGTTGCTCCGTAGCCATATAAATAGGGTTGGCCAGGACCATATAAATACGGTGTATACGGTATGTTTGACAGGGAAATCACTAAATATACGGTCATATACGGTGTATGTATATGGTTCTGGCCCAACCCTACATATAAAGCATACCCCCAAGGGGCAGCCTCCACAGCCAAGTGCATACCCAGAACGACCACAAGCACACAGACACATTCGCACACAAACACATTCGCACACAAATACAAACACATACACACTCTCTGAGGCCCCACCTGTGGTTGCTCTGCAGCCATGCGGACCATGTCCTCAGGGGCCACTTCCACGGGGTCGTAGCCCAGCTTGGCCTTTGTCACTGCCTGCAAATAATAGTGTGCGTACGTTTCACATTATCTTTCTAATTCAATTGCTTTGCTCGGCCACTTTTCTCTCCAAGGGATCAAGCGCTGCTTGCCTGGGACACGCACACACACACACACACATACACAAACACACATATACACACAGTGTCACACACTTACACACACATACACAAAGTGTCACACACACACATACATACCAGCACACAACATACCTTGAGGCCTCTGCTCCCTTGAGGCAGGTAAGAGTCACGGTTGACCCAGTGCAAGCAGTCCATGTGCACAGCGTGGCGCGCAAGCACCTCTCCTCCTGGTGCAGTCCTGGTGTGTGTGTGTGTGTGTGTGTGTGTGTGTGTGTGTGTGTGTGTGTGTGTGTGTGTTTGTGTGTTTGTGTGTGTGCTTGTCTATGTGTGTGTGATTCCAAATTATTGAGTATGTGTATGTGTGTGTCAAGAGCTTATTAGAGAAAAGGAAAAATTGCGCGGGCAGTGATAACCACTTCCATGTTCATTAAAGTGCTCATAAAAGTGGATACACTGTAGCTGATAGATCCTTTGTGCCGTCTCTCCTTCTATGAGTTGTGTGCACTTTCTGAACAAGTGGGTCTGCAGCATCTGTGTGTTTGTGAGTGTTTGTAATTACAGGTCAACTGGTACAAGCACATTTGTGTGTTATTGTATCGATTCAAACGTGCAAGACGTCGCCAGAAGCGCCTCATTTTCTAACTCGCTTAAGCCTTACATAGATACGCAAACTAACTGCTCATTGTGTGTGTGTGTGTGTGTGTGTGTGTGTGTGTGTGTGTGTGTGTGTGTGTGTGTGTGTGTGTGTGTGTGTGTGTGTGTGTGTCTCCATGCACGACAAAACCTTTACGCAACCAGCTGGACAAGCCTGCAGTTCCTGGTACGATTTAGGCTTTTATTAATTAGTATGTGGCAACCTGAATTCCATATCATAATTACAAAACTCTATTTTATAACATCCACTCGACCTTACTAAACTCACTTGACCTTACTAAACTCACTTGACCTTGCTAAACTCAGTTGACTTTACTAAACTCACTTGAAACCCAACTCCTGGTACAGATCCATGTCGTGCTTAGCAGCGCGCTTCTCCACAAAAGGGAAATCAAAAAAGTCTCCGTTGTAGGTCACGTACACAGCAGGCTTGGTCTGCGTAGTATGTGTTCATGCAATTTACACAAACAACACCATTGAGGTGGCATCCAGGACAGAGTATGAAAACTGTTGTCGGTCACGTGAACGGCAGGCATTTCCTGCACAGTGCAAGTGGGCAAGGACTCGACACACACACACACACATCTTTGTGTTGACAGGTGTCGACAGGTGTGAGCAGGTGTGAACAGGATTAACAGATGTGAACAGGTGTCGACAGGTGTGAACAGTTGTCGACAGGTGTGAACAGGTGTAAAAAAGTGTGAACAGGTGTCGACAGGTGTGAACAGGTGTCGACAGGTGTGAACAGGTGTCGACAGGTGTCGACAGCAATAAATCACGACCGCATTAAGCTTTGTTTGCAAGTGAGGCACATGGGACTGGATTTGCATATACATGCACACAAAAACACACACACCTCCTGCATGTGGGAGAAGAAGCGCTTGAGCAGGGCCCTCTCGTCAGGCTCGTTGAAAATGATGAAGGGGCCCTCAAACTCAGCTTTGGGAGTGTACTCAAACTCCTCGATGTGGCTGCCCACAACCTAGAACGATAAAACAGTTAGGACACAATAGTGACGGAACACTCCACATTGCGTGTTGTTTTTAAGGCCATAGGTTTGGAAGGACCCTTCAAGGCGAGTTACCTCAAACAGGGCTGCTCTTCACAGGGAATCATTATACGCTGTGCTCGCTGATGTGTCCTTTTTTGCTGTGCTCCTATCTACCAATGAACAAACACACACACATCACACATCATTGATTAGACTGTCTACACATTGTTGCTATGTTTGAAACGCAACACAAAAGAAGGGGGCAGTGGAAAGCACTCCCCTTACAATAAAGGAGCTTACCTGAGTAGCCCTACACGCATTAAAACCAGCACGGACATCATGATTGCTGTGCCTTTCTGTTTATGATCAGGACAGCCAGCCCGGCAGTCAAACATCAAATAACGAACACGCATTATAACCAGCACGGACATCATGATTGCCGTCCCTTTCTGTTTATGATCAGGACAGCCAGGCCGGCAATCAAACATCGAATAAGGAACACTCTGACATGTTGGCCTCACCTCTCTGTTTGTGATCAGGTAGCCCTGACGATCAAGCATGTACGAGATCATGAAGACCTGTGAATAGTGTAGGTTTGTGTGTGTGTGTGTGTGTGTTTGCACCTGTGTGTTTATATGAGTGTGTGCGTGTTTGCATGTGTGCACATGTGTGTATACATGAGTGTGTGCGTGTGCGTGTGCGTGTGCGTGTGCGTGTGCGTGTGCGTGTGCGTGTGTGTGTGCGTGTGCGCGTGCGCGTGCGTGTGCGTGTGTGCGTGTGCATGCGTGTGTGTGCGTGCGTGTGCGTGTGCGTGTGCATGTGTGTGTGTAAAAGACAGTGCTCTTAAGTGTGTACACTGTGCTTGGCCTTATGATGCAGAATAGGAATGTATGTTACTCTGTTACTATCTATGCGTAGGCACATGGCGCGGCTGTGTGCCTGTGTGTCTGTGTGCCTGTGTGCCTGTGTGTCTGTGTGCCTGTGTGGCTGTGTGCCTGTGTGCCTGTGTGTCTGTGTGCCTGTGTGCCTGTGTGTCAGTGTGCCTGTGTGTCTGTGTGCCTGTGTGTCTGTGTGCCTGTGTGTCTGTGTGCCTGTGTGTCTGTGTGCCTGTGTGTCTGTGTGCCTGTGTGGCTGTGTGCCTGTGTGGCTGTGTGCCTGTGTGGCTGTGTGCCTGTGTGTCTGTGTGCCTGTGTGGCTGTGTGGCTGTGTGCCTGCGTGTCTGTGTGCCTGTGTGACGTGACAAGCTACCCACCTGGTCATACTCCGCATTGGGGAACTGTAGGGGCAGCTTGGTACACTCAATATCCCAAGCACACACTCGGGGCTCTGCACGCTGCAGCAGGTCCGCTCGCCACTCCATGGTCGTGAGGCCATCCTATGCAGTTCAAGCAGTGAATCGTGCTCATGTCGATGGGCAGCGATATTTGAGCTGCACTTCAACTACCATGCACACACACGCTGCAGCAAGTTCGCACACTACTCCATGGTCGTGAAGCCATCTTAAATAGGTTTCAAGCAGCACACTATGCTCATATGGATGCACAGCGGTAAGTAACCTGCACTTAACGTCCCACGCGTGCACACACACATACACACACTGCAGCAGGTCGTGAAGCCATCCTACATGTTTGACATAATGTGTCGTGCCCGTGCAGATGCAAAGCAACAACTAAGCTGCACAGCTGTGGTATTCCAGACGTTTGTAGTGCGCCCGCACACGCGCACCGCACAACACACACAAACACATGTGCATACACACCTTGCACCTGACGTTGAACCAATGGCCACAGCGTACGTCAGTATCAATGGCAAAGCGCACGTGGTAGGGCACGTCATACTCACGCATGTCCTCTAGATGCTCCGTCACGTCCTGCACTCAAAATATATCACGTAAGAGAAAAACTTTGGTTGTAAACTAAGGGCACGTCGTACTCACGCATGTCCTCTAGAGGCTCTGTCACGTCCTGGACTCAAAATAGATAAAGTAAGAGACGGATTGGTTGTGGATTTTTGAGCTTTGCTTAACATACACCAGCTGCACTGTCACGTCATGCATTCAATCTAGGTCTGGAAAGAGGAGGGGTTGCACTGTACTGCAGATTCGAGCTTTACACTTTACAGATGTCAAGTATGCTGTTACATTCTGCACTCAATAGATAAAGTAAGAGGACGGATTGGTTGTGGATCTGAGATGCCTTTACAAACACCAGCTGCTCTGTCACGTCCTGCGTTTACTACAAGGAAAGGAAAGTGGGCTCAGGAGCGCACGGGATGAGGCTGCTGTTGTTAATTAACAAAAACACAATACTGTAAGTATTCCCGAGGCACTATTGTAAGAATATTACGATACTGATTTGCAATAAAATAAGTGTTCTTTAATTTGGAGCACTGCCTGATAATAACACACACGAGGCACTCACAGTACCTTGAATATTCAAGGGACTCCTTTTCCTTACCATGTTGGTCGTAGTTTTGGACATGTATTTGGACATGGTTTGGACATGGTTTTGGACATAGTTTAGGACATGTATTTGGCCCCGTTTCCATGATTATTTGGACATGGTTTCCTTTTCCTTACCTATTTATACATTATGGCTTTCTCTGCCTAGCCCAATGAATAGCCCACTAATAACAAATACACCGGGGTACCTACAAGTGGCTCGTTTTCTCACATCATTGTGGGGAAGGTTTGCACCACTGACCGTGTGCTTTTTTCTTCACACACACACACACACACACACACACACACACACACCTGCATGCTGTTCCCTTCTGCTGCCCCTTGCATGGCCGCCAGCTCAACGTACGCCTGCGTGGTCAAAAAAAGTGATGCACGTGCGCCTTAGATGCATATACACGTGATGATATCATGTACAGAGAGGTTTTCACTGCCTGCGTCTTCTTCTTTTGCACATTTATTTACACTTCTTAAGAGTGCCAACGCCATGCCTGCTTTAAGCCTTAGTTCCAGTGATTTTGCACTTCCCACCTCGTGTCATGTGCCCCAGTTAACAAGAGCATGGGTGTATTCAAAGTAGCAACACACACACACACACCTGTGTCGTGCGTGCTTTGGCCTTATTCTTGGTGATGATAGGCTGCACCTCCCGCCTCACTTCCATTAGCTGCTGCACATTCCAGAAGCTCAGCTTCAGCAGGGTACGCTTGAGGCCGCTCAAGTGGTTTTTCTGCAGCGTGCAAGGGACAAGACTTGCAGCTTGCAATATGCAGAGATCCAGTATTGCACGTCTCTATCAAAAGTTAGCTAGCTTGCTGCTTCTCACAAGCTGAGCTTGAGGTCACTCAAGTGGCCGTGCAAAAGACAAGACATAGATTGCAATATGCAGAGACCCAGCATTGTGTGTCTATATCAAAGCTAGCTAGATTGCTGCTTCTAACAAGATGAGCTTGAGGCCCTTTCCAGCTTGTTGTTACCTCAATTAGGATGCACAAGCACGCACTAAGCAGGAGATAAGGAGCTACAGCACCAGTGTAAGCAAAAAGAAAAAGGCACACATTTGCAGGGTTCAGGGTATGATGTATATACGGTATGTTTAGTAGGGAAATCACCAAATATAAGGTCATATATGGTGTATATATATTAATGTGATTTTGGCCAATTCTACTATAATCTATTTATCTATTCTACAAATCCGGCTTCCCTCTCCGTTTAGATCTACAATTGACATAACATAGTACCGCTCAAGTGGTCGTGCAAGGGACAACACTTGCAAACTGTGATGTGCAGAGGCCCACGCACATGCTTCCGTCAATAACATTGCACACAAGAATACTTTAAAGCAGCTCAACTGTTTCCTTAGCCATGCCAAACACACCCACATCTCACAGAGACACACACACTTTTTCCTGACTTTTCCTCACCTTTCCCTCACGTTTCTCACTATTCTTCACACTACTCCTCACCTTTCCCTCACTATCCTCACTCTTATTCATACTGCTCCTCACTATTCCTCACTTTTTCCTCACTCCTGCACTCACACCTTTTCCACCATTCTTTAACAGACAGCCGTTTGTCACCAAACCACCAGGGCAGGCCTTCACGTTCCAAAACCTCAAGCACTACTTCTTTGACATACACGACTGCGGTCTTACACAACCACGTAATTAATAGTGACATACACAACTATGGTACTTCACAACCACACAGGCAATAGTGTCCACGCTCTGTAGCCATAATTTGTGGCATAAGTACCATTTCCAAGTCCTCACGTACCACAACCTTAACTTCTTAGACGTGCAAGACCTCCAATTCTTATTACCTATATTGCGCACAAGACCACTCCACTTACCAGGTCCAGGTCTTCGCGCTCCACTACCTCCACTTCTTTGATCAGGCCCTCAAACCTGCGACGCAGGAACCCCTCCACCTCAAATTCCTGTCCGTTGCCGACCTGGTGGGTATAAGAAATGCAAGTTATTTATATGGGCAGCAAATATAAATATGGGCAGTGATGGGTGTAGGTTTTCTAAGGGTGTGGGCAGCTACATTGTAAAGCACAAGCGGTGTTGCTGTGCAATGCACTTTGCCCACAAGTTTTAAGCAGTATCCTGGTGTATTACAAGTATTCTGGTGTATTGCAAGTATGGCAGTATTCTGGTGTATTCCATTATTCTGTGTATTACAAATTTTAAGCAGGACCTCAACCCTAAATCTTGGTCCCACAGGCGTTTAACCCCTGTGGTAGGTCGACAACTTTTCTAAGTCTTTGGAAATTTTAATAAACTGGCTCCCTGCGCAGCAAATCTTGCACAGGCCCTCATATCTATTGGAATCATAAGGTTCTCATCCCTAATGATCCTTTTATTACCGGCTTCCTACGCAGCAAACCTTGCACAGGTCCTCATCCTTATTGGCATCACAAGATTCTCATTCCTAATGATCCCTCAAGATCCTTGACCATATCAGTCCCACACCACTGAAACAAGGCAACCCCTGGAAACTGCTCTCTCCTTTCATTATAGAAAACTTCCCACACACCCAACTGGACGAAAAAGTAGTAGGGCAGAAGAAGCAGTCGTATCCTCTGTACCACGATACCGGACAGGACTAGGTAGCTGAAACAACTTTATTTAAGTCCTATTCATCCTCCCACAAACATGCCTCAGCCATAAGCACACTTTAGCTCTGAACACATCCCCCACCCACCTGGAGGTAGAAGTAGGGTGCGAAAGGCAGCCGCGCCTTGAACATGGTGCCGTCCTGTAAATCACAAGAGAGCGCCGTGTATGAGTACATTGACACAGCCTTGTAGACGTTATCACGAGATGTAGACACAATGTTTTTAAGCATTTTCATTAAAGTAGGCACGAGATGTGACCGCAATGTGTCTAGACATTTTCATACACGCAGGCACGAGATGTAGCCACAACATGTCTAGACATTTTTATACACGTAGTGTAACCACAATATGTCTAGTTTTTTTTCATACATGTAGGCACAAGATGCAGCCACAATGCGCCTAGGCATGTTCATAGACGTGACGGAGAGCATCCTCGTGGCGGAGAAGTTTTACTATACCCAGTACCAAAGTGGCTCCTTTTCCTTAGTCATTTGAGAAGGGAATTCCATTGCCTGCGTATTCTTCCTTCTCTCCATTCATTCTCTTCTTTTCACAGAAACAAAAACCCACCTGGCACATGAAGTAGCAGTCCACGGCGCTCACGTTTTGACCGGTGTCCTTGTCCTCAGCAGACGACTGTATAGGGGTGGGAGAACGGGTGAGCATGAGCATAAGCGTGAGCATGCGTAAATGTGTGTGTATGTATGTATGTGAGTGTATGTGCATGCGTGCACGATGTAGCCTTGAGACTTGATTTATGTGCAAGAAGTATGCACGGATGTACATCATTAGTATATCACAGTTGTGGTGGTGTGGTTCCAATGTAGCACTGTACGCAGCAGATGCTGCTGAGTACACCATGCGGCGCTCGGACAATTATGAGATTTGTAATAGGTTGGTTTTGTGCCTGCATCGAGTGGTACCCTGAATGGCCATCGAATTAGTGCATTGGAATTGGTGGTTATGCACGCATAAAGACGCATCAAGATACAGAGTTAGACTGGCGGCAGATCCACTCTCCACATCAGTTATGGAGAAGCCACTTTATAAGGATTTGTTCAAGGCTGCAAGGTCGCCTCGCTCTTTCCAAACTGTGTCGATTTCCGAAAGAGCAGCAACTCCTTTGGGCGCGGAAGCCGTCTCACACTCACAGGCTGAATGTTTGTCAGCCATCCAAGCTTGTCCTCCCCGTCTGTGAAAAGGGGAAAGCCCAGCTTCTCCTCCAGGGCATCCTCAGCACGTGTCTGCTGGAGCTGCAAATGTGCACACATGGCGATAGAAGATTTAGTTGCAGGGGCAATACGGCACAGCTTGCATTGGACCACAAGCAGTCTGCCAAGCGTCTTATGTGTGCGCGCACTTGTTGGCAGCACCTCCCTTCTAAGCATGCTCAGCAATCGTGTCTGCTGGGGCTCCAAAGTGAGGAGGGGTGACATTTGAGCGGGTGGAGGTTCGCACGGATAACACCAACAACAACGACCAACACAGGATGCAAACGTCACGTGGATGCGGTGTACAAGTGTGCAGGGTTGGCCAGAGTCGGTACACATACTTTGTATATGACCGTATATTTGGTCATTTCGTAATTTGTTCGCCAAAAATACCGTATATATACGGAATATATACGGCTCTGGCCAACTCTAAATTGTGTAATAGCTAACTGTAAGGACACACCCATGGTCTAATGCCATTTTGTGACAGCCAGCGGGCTATGATTGAAGAGGTTAGGGAGTGCGCTAGCCAGCGCCTTGCGATTGTTAAAGCATAGTAGTACACGATCCATGCTTGGAATTGGTGATGGATGTAGTTTTCAAGCGTGACAGCCAGGGCAGCGTGACGGTCCTGCACTGGAGTTGCGACACTAACCTACAACCATGCTCTAATTTAAATAATGCTCCACTCTAGATAGCTAGATCGTTGTGAGGGCCACAGCTGAAAGCGCTGCTTTTTGAGTGCGACAGCTGCAGCTTGCTCACAACTTTCAGCCTACAGAGACTACTGAGCGTAACATTAGCCCCTTCTTGCTCGGCAGGCATGCTTGCCAGATGTGCGTGACTGGCAGCTATGCAAACTGTGGCAGCAGGTGTATGCGCAGGCCTCGCAAGTGAGCACGCATTCTGGCTACAGATGTACGCGCTGCAGGTGTACGCCAGCTGTGTACACATGTGCACCAATCGCGTATGGCTGATTGACAGCTGCAAACTTTGGCTGCAGGTGCACGCGCAGGCCTCACAACTGAGCAGCACATTGCTCAGTAGGCCCGGCCTGCTTGTTCACTTATTATAGGCACCTCACTTGCGTCGGCACGGCCTGCTTGATCACTTATCATAGGCACCTCACTTGCATAGGCACAGCCTGCTTGTTCATTTTATCATAGGCACCTCACTTGCCTTCTTGTTGCTCTCCTCGGCTGAGGCAGAGCCCTCCGGCCGCCCCTTGTCTCCGTTCATGTAATTCCCATTCAGCGTCTTCTTGAAACCTCTGCCACCCCGCCCACCCCCTCGTCCTCCTCTCCCTGCTGCATCTCGTGCTTGGAGGGCAGGCCCTCTTCCAGTGTTTCCACTAAAGCCCGGCGCTCTACCTCTTCCACGCATGGAATCTAAGCAGCTACCTGGAAGTGTGATAAAATGGATTTATATTTCTGTGTGCGGCATGCATGCGTGTGTGCATGCGTGCAAGCATGCGTGAATGCGTGCAAGTGTGTATGTGTATGTGTGTTCATACTTACGTGTGTGTGTGTTTGTGTGTGTGTTTGTGTGCGTGTGTGTGTGTTTGTGTGTATGTGTGTGTGTGTGTGTGTGTGTGTGTGTGTGTGTGTGTGTGTGTGTGTGTGTGTGTGTGTGTGTGTGTGAATGAGAGTGTGAGAGAGTGT
>Ga0307974_1000793_pt1 | contig 20431 bp, 19 predicted proteins | sample OrgLakmetagen784_FD_201812 | JGI IMG/M metagenome (GOLD analysis project Ga0307974, IMG submission 201812) | Saline water microbial communities from Organic Lake, Antarctica - #784 | ecosystem: Environmental > Aquatic > Non-marine Saline and Alkaline > Saline | place: Antarctica: Organic Lake... | reverse complement strand
GATTAACTGCTCATTCCTATGTGATCAACTGCTCATTCCTGCGTGATCAACTGCTCATTCCTGCGTGATCAACTGCTCATTCCTGCGTGATTAACTGCTCATTCCTGCGTGATCAACTGCTCATTCCTGCGTGATCAACTGCTCATTCCTGCGTGATCAACTGCTCATTCCTGCGTGATCAACTGCTCATTCCTGCGTGATTAACTGCTCATTCCTGCGTGATTAACTGCTCATTCCTGCGTGATCAACTGCTCATTCCTGCGTGATAAACTGCTCATTCCTGCGTGATCAACTGCTTACTCCTGCGTGATCAACTGCTCACTCCTGCATGACTGACTGCGTGCAATCTGCCATCGTGGCCACCAACTGCTCATTCCTTGGCGTGTCCAACAGAATAGATGTGTATCAGTATGTGCTGTGCTGAGCTGTATGTGCGCGCATGCACACACACACACACACATACACACACACACATACACACACATGCACACATGCACGCACATGCACGCACGCACACACAGACGGTGAGCTCCGACCCCAACCGCGCACTCAACATTGGTCGCCGCTCCATGATCAGCCGCCCCTCTGGCCCTGTTGGTCGTATGTCCATGCCACTCAACCGCCTCTCTCGCACCTCCAACACCGCGTCCAACGTGTCTGGTGGCGCAAACATCGGACGAGGTGCGTTGAAGACCTCGGCTTTGATGGCGTTGGTGCTTGCACACAGGCAAACACATGCGTGTGTTCACATGGCGCGTAGACATGAAGAGACGTGTTAATAGGCGTGCGCATGAAGATGTGCTTGCACACACATGCTCAAACACATACACCTGCCTGCCTACATCGTACACCGTCCTTGCCCCCGCACAACTGGGCCTGTACGCAATTGTACAAAAGGCAGCAAAAGGGCAGCGAAATGCTTGGGCAGGGAAGAGGTGCAAAGCAAACGCAAGTGAAAAATCTGTGCACAGACGGTGAAACCCTTCTCTCCACGTCAGTAAATAATTGGTGTGCATGACACATTGTGTTCGCTGCCCAGTAAATGCTCAAAGCATGCTCCTGTACATGTGAGCCATTGACTCGGGTGTTGTCAGTTCCCCAGCACCTACCTGCTCAAGTATCATACACTGTGGTGTTGGGCCACAAAGTCATACCCCCTTTGCTAAACTTTCGTGTCTCCTCCCTCGTCAAATGTCGTGCAGGCAGCAACCCCCTGAACAGCACCTCCGAAGTCAAAGCCGACCACAACGCCTCCAAGTACGACTTCTCTACCATCCACGAAAAAGGAGAGAAGTGAGCTACTGCGGGTGCAAGAGCAAGGGTTGCGAGCCCTGCCTGTCCGTTCCTTTTAATGTCCTGGGCCAACCCTTCTGTTGCGCGCACAAGGGTGCAGGAGGAATGTCCTGGGGGGTGTGGCTGTGCATGTGTGTATGTATGTGTGTCTGAAATTTTCTAGCTGCGCTTCAGTGCAGTACTCGCTTGTGTGTGTATGATTGTGTGAGAAATTTCAGACACACGCTTTGCATGCTTATAATTACCCAACTGACTAAGATAGAGGACGAGAAAGCTAAATTGCAGGCTTCTACATCATCATGCTGTAGGTGTGTAGACGTGCCTCCATATGTATGAGGGTGTGAGTGCTTCCGCACTGTAGAGGTTATGTCTGTGTGGCTCACATATTGAGCATAGTGTAGGCTCAAATCTTTTCAACTTTTTGTGTGTGCGCCCAAGAAACCTGCAATACGGACTTGAGTGTGAGAGCCTAGATTCCTGCACCTTTGCTTGCTAGACTAGGTAGCCTATAATCAGTGACGTTTTTCCTATTATAAAAACTCCGCTGGTGATTTGCTTCCTTACTATTTAGGTGCGGAGTAGCTATGTAGCTAACCTTGCACTCCCAGAAGAAATTACAGACTCATATACATCTTGTAGCAACTTTTTATTTTATCGGAAGCATTGCCTGTCTTGTCCTGCGTTGCAGCTCAGAGTTGTAAAATCGCGCATACCTAGCATTGCTTTTGTCTTCCTGGGAAAAAGGCGAAACGACAAGTTATTCCATGTATTTGTCACTATGAACCATGGGTGCCAGACAAGCACGGATTGCAAGTATGAGCCATAGTCAGGGCATTGGTTACAGAGTTTACGGATAAATTGCCATCAGTCTGCTAGGCTGCGTATGTAAAACATTGTAAAATTGTGAGAAGTGTTTGTTGTAGCACCAGACTTGTAGCACCTACAAAAAAACCCTTGGAAAGGAGAAAAAGACGCAACGCTGTTTGTAACACCATAGCAGCACTGAATAAACCAGTATCAAGCATCTGCCAGGACTAACCGACCGCACTAGATCAAAGAGGGGGAATTATCGTCTGTGTGTTTTGGGCCAGGGCACTGGTTACATACGCGAGATCCACCTTCAAGCCACGCTGCTGCCTCAACTTTTAGAGTATGCGCATGCAAGCGGAGCCTACCACATTGTGCACAACATGTTGGACAGATCAAGATGGAGATACCGTTGTCAGATCAAATCAGCCACCGTCACTGCAAATTATAAGACTCAGCACATCTGCTAACCAATATCATCCTCTATTAGTAGGTGTGCTGAGTCTTATTGACAATTAGGGCGCCTTCGGACCAAGAAAGACCTTCAAGGTGGAAAAACCATCCAGCAGAGGAGTGAGTTCTTTTCATCGCAATGGTCTTACCAGTTCTGTACATCCAAACCTGTGCGCCCTCTGCTCATACTCGTGTGTCTATCTGCTAGTGATACTACTGATCTTTAGTTGGCTGCCACACCACTGTCCCTTCCCGGTTGGCTGGAACCGTTTACTCAAACATTCTCGGTCTCATCGTCTTACATATTATTATGACTAAGTGAATAATAATATTAGAAGCCTTATACGTTACAGGGTCTCTTAAGGATCCCCTCTAATGGTACCTCTTAGTATGCTCACATGTTGTCAACTTAATCAATTGAATTGATTACCAAAATATAAAGGTTATCGATTAGACTGACACATCCAGCTTATTGGACAAGACATACAGAAACTCACAACTGTCAACCAACTAACTAACTGCTCTGTCAAACGATTCGTTGCTGCCACTGATTAAGCGTGACACCGTGTTACAGAAGTCGGAACACATTCATTACTAGAAAAAGGGTTAGCAAACTATGAACGGTAAGTGGCCAGTTCATTGTTGTGCGTGTTGGGGTCCACCAACTCAGCGTCTCTCTAAACACCTCTCATCCTATGCTTCAGATCCACAGTGAACTCTTGCACGGGAATAGCACGCCCAGTTTGAACAGCTCGTACATACAACTCGCGCCCACGCAGTCCTTGAAAAGCGCTCAGCAATTGAGCTGTACAGCAGGCACTTGAACGAGGCTGTAAATTGAGATCAGCCTGGACTACCCTTCGCAAAGTGTCACTATAATTGGTATAAAGCATACTATTGAATAGCTTGACAGCTGAACGAGACCAGTAAAACGACAATGGTTCATGTCTACATTCTTGGTGTACATCCCAGGTAGTGATGAACCGCTTCACACCTAACGTGCCCTTAAGAAAAAGCAAATGAAGCATAGACAGCAAGCTAGAAAACTCCCTGCCTGCTGCAAAAATCCAGCACCCCAAACTTGACTACCATACATGCCAGCAGGGATATTATGTCTTAGCAAGCCTCAAAGGAGTGTGCGGTTTGTCTGCCAAAACGTTTTCAAGCTCATATCTACGTATCCCATAGGCATAGGTAAGGAAAGGACGGTATGCATGTTCAACAAACTTATTAGCCATGTTCAAGGTCTGGTAGAAATCCATGCCCAGATACCAGAAAGAACCTTTGTGATACAACGCCAACATTAAAGACAGGAACATTTTCACCCGCGGAGTTGAAGTGCACAACCTCAAACCTAGCAGCGTTGACAATCAGATGCTTATTTCTGGCGTACACAGCCAATTGACTCAGCATGATTTGCATAGCACGAGGCTCATTAGTCAGCAAAGCAAGTCAAATCATCTGCATACAACATGTGTTAGCCATAGTCTGTTAAGCCCAATCATAAAGGTGTGCTTAACGTCTCCTCCCCCTCTCACAAGTGAAGGAGGCAATGGCTCAAGCAACGCACCGAGATGCTGATGGATGTGTCTGGGAGAAACAGCGAGAATGTTATAAGAGGACCATTTAAATTGGCCGCATGAACATCTTGTTAGCCTTCGCACACAGCACCGCCAGCTGGTCTTCCCACCTCAATATGAAGATAGCCCAACTCGTTTGAAGACTTTATTGACCAGGCAGATATATATGGTGTAGCCTCTTTTGTGGCTGAGTGCCTAGCCCTTTTCCTTTGATTTTTTCTAGTGCCATTTGGTTTGGTTTCAGGCTTTTTCCAAGCTTCTGCTCAGATGCCCCCCAGAGGCATATATAGCGATGTAATCTTACCATACCTAAACTGGCCAAACAACCAAATAACTGTAAAATTGTTCACGATCACAACAGAAAAAAATAGTGAAGACTCTGCTAATAGCTAATATGATGACACAGCCAACAGATAAAGAAAAGAACAACTACGCAGGCATTAATTAAGCATGATTAAGGATGGTCAAATTGTAAATCCCAAGGTAAATCACACGATTTGTCCACTAACTTAGCAAGACATGTTGCACTTTGCGTCTGCACTATGATCTTGCAGCACGATGTCAGCTGTCTTGCCTCCTCATACCTATACACAACGGTATTTTAGCTGTGGAGTTGGTGTTCAGGTCAGCTTACACAGTCCATTCCTCTGCAGTAGACGTCTATGTCGGCAAAGTAGGGTGCACTTGCATAGCACTATCCGTGGGGTCCAACCAAGAGCGCTTACACTATGGCCAGGATATAATTACCGTCTTGCAGCCAGCATACGGAAATGGTGGAATGGATATTGTTTGATTTGCTGATGCAAATTAAACAAATGTTCCGTCTGAAAACATAAATGACCCCCATCAGAAGAGACACAGATAGGAATGATTCCAACCTGGCTCTTACCTTCCAATCTCAATGCACAACATGCGCGAAAACTTAGCAAGCCAGATGCAATCATAGTTACTCTGACCCAGCAACCACGCCCCAAAAGAAACCCAACAAACACGTGTCAAACTAGGTCTGCCAATAATGCAAGAAGAGCTACCCGTAATAACCTAGTAGATGGCGCTGCCAATCCATACCCCCCCCTGGCTATGAAACCAAGAGACATACAAACAAACAAACGTGATGCCTTTGATCGAAATTAAGTATTGTGTAGACCCTTCCCCTACCCAATAAGCAGAAAAGGCACGAAAACAACATAAGCTGCTAATGCCTTGCTTACTTGGACATCGCAAAACCCTTCACACCATCCTGCTAGGAGCAACAGGCACCATCTACAGCAGCCATACAAGGAACCCACTCCACAGCGTCGGAGTTACTGGTCTACATGCCACAGCACTCATAAAGTTTTAAGCCTACACGCGATCAGGTCCACAAAACATACAGATGAGACGAGACACTGAACACAACCCCAACAAATATCTGAGCACTACTCCTGGTTTACGCAGGCTTCTGCCTCCCAGCCACCTGATTCCCACTGAAAAGCCTCTCTTATTTCATTCTCCAGGTGGGATGTTTTGTGTCTCTGCACCCATTGATTGGTGCAGAACACAAAACATCCTTTTCTAATCCAAGCCGGTAGTGTATAAGGTGAATATATTTGAACATGAGTTGCTTTTTGTTATGGACGAATCAATCAAGATTACAATTAACCCCAGATCGTAGAATGTCACCTGCAGGCTCCTACATTGGTGTGTGTGTCCGTTTTATTTTTTAAGGTTTTAGGGTGTGTAGCAATTCAAGTCTCTTGCTTCATTTTACTTGACGCCACACGACTTTTGGCTTGAGCACCCTGCGTAGCGGTTGTGGCGTCAAAGCCTTTTTAAAATAGATGGCGTGTGTGTAATGTTATGCTTGAACAAAGAAAGAGCTGACATGTGTGTTTGTGTGTGCGTGTGTGTGTGTGCGTGCGTGTGTGTGTGTGTCTGTGAGTGTGTGTGTGTGTGTATGTGTGTGTGTGTGAGTGTGAGTGTGTGTGTGTGTGTGTGCGTATTTGTGTGCGTATGTGTGTTTGTGCGTACATGATTGTGTGTGTGTGTGTGCGTGTGCGTATTTGTGTGCGTATGTGTGTTTGTGCGTGCATGATTGTGTGCGTGCGTGCGTGCGTGCGTGCGTGCGTGCGTGCGTGTGTGCGTGTGTGTGTGTGTGTGTGTGTGTGTGTGTGTGTGTGTGTGCGTGTGTGTTTGTGTGTGTGTGTGTGTGCGCGCGCATGTGTGTGTGTGTGTGTGTGTGTGTGTGTGTGCGCGTGTGCGCGTGCGTGTGCGTGTGAGTGTGTGTGTGCGTGTGCGTGTGTGCGTGTACGTGCGAGTGCGTGTGTTTTGTGTGCGTGTACTGGATGTGTGCGCGCTAAAAATATTATCAATTGTTCGATAACAGGTACGGGGAGATCACCGCTGACATTATTATTATTATTATTAAATTTGAAATGCCGCCTAAGAATTTACAAAAGAACGCCAGCAGCGAGAGTTACGCAAGGCATGTCTGGTCTTCCCTAGGCACCCCTTTTGACAAGATGAATGTGTCAACCTCGCATGACAAGTCAGAGTACACGCACACAGCACACACAGCACACACAGTTTTGATCAACATGTTTGCAAACGAACCGTGCACAGGCCCTTCTTCCAGAAATCCCTCAGGCGGGAGGAGATTCAGGTGAGTGTAATATTCTTTGTACAGGCTAGTCTGTGTTGTTCTTGTGCCACATTCATTGGGCTACACGAATCGATATTGCTGTTCTTGACATTTTTGGTAGTGAGATGTATGCCCTTCAACTTGTTCATCACGCGCAAAGCTCAGCGTGCCCATGCATACAGAACAAAGAAGGATCAAAAACCTCTAATATGACGTGTGCAACTAGGCATGCCGCACCCCCTTGCCTAGCTAGGCAGCCATGTCAAACGGTAAACGCCTGTATAATGATGTGCCTCGAGTACCCATTACCACGCAGACAGAGCAATTCATAGCTGTTCATGCAAATTGCAAAATACATAAGGTTACAATTCCTGATCATCACGAGCCATTACTGCCTTGAACCAGCACTGCTACAGATAGAGATTATAGTGTTTGCATGCTTCAAACCGAGCCTTATTGTCACCGCCTGGATTTGACGAACATTTAAAACCTATCTGTTACAGATATGTAGCAGCTAGCAGCTTGAAAGACCTGCCTTCTATCTATGACATGTACAATGTATGTGTAAGTAGATTGTGCCTAACCAGAAGTTCCTCCCGCTGTAAGATTTTGCAACACTTGCGTTCTGTTCTATTTTTGTTCCCTCCTCTCTTTGCAGGATGACATCACCACTATCCAAACCAGCACGAGGCGCGAGCACAGGCCACCCAACCGCTACACACCTCACGTTCCTCAGCAGCAGCAGCAGCAGCAGCAGCAGCAGCCGCATTTCGTGCAGCACTACACACCGTCGCCAAACAACCAGCAAGCTGCGTGGATTCAGCCTAGCACCACTGCCACTTATCCCTTTAGGTCTGTAGGAAGTTATTCGGATGCCTCTGCCTGAGGGCAAGATTAGAGTATAGGAGCTACTAGGCTTGTCTTTTGTGATGATTTTTTAGATTAGACGCTCAACATTTTTGATCAAACGAGGCTACCACTTCATAAACACATCACACTGCTATGATAGTAAAAAGAAACTACGCAGGCAGTGAAAACCACTCCCCACATTAATTAAGGAAAAGGAGCCGAGTACCGTAAAGCTCCTCCACCGTGAAAAGGAAAGGAAAAATCAATGGGGATCAGCGTAAAGCTCCTCCACCGTGAAAAGGAAAGGAAAAATCAATGGGGATCAGGAGGGTTGCAGGCTTGGCCTGAAACCGGCTCCTGATGAGAGTTAATAACAGTACTGGAAAGGGCACGTCTAGTATGGACAAGTTTAGCAGCAAAGTTCACAGAGTGCACATGGAGCTTGGAGGCAAGCTTCCTAACTCTTTGAGAATCGAGACCCAGTTCCTGGAAAGGCTTCAGAGTGTGAGTTTTGTAGATGGTGCCCTCCACACCCAAAAGGATGATGTGGAGAGTAACAGAGGCTCCTTAGAGAATGTTGCAAAGGTCTTTGTGCTGTTCCTTTGCAACGTTCAGCTGGTTCTGAGGTCTGGTGTCCTCACAGTACTTGATCTCGACGAGGTGGATGTCGCGCCGAGTTTTGTTGAGGTCTTTAGGTCGGTGCTGTCTGGGGTTGGTGGCTGTACTAGTGGCTGGCGGTGCTGCTGAGGTGCTCCCAGTCTCCTTCAATTGCCCCCTGCCACTCCGAAGAACCTTCCCCCCTACATTCGTTTGTTATCAAAGGATACCAATAGAAAATGTCAACTGCCGACCAACTGGTTACAACGTGACTTTTTGCAGCTACCCATTGGCATTATGACATCGTGCTTGCAAATACTGTGTAGGGTTCATGCACACGTAACTTATGTGTTGAATACATAATATGTGTGTTATCTGCCTGACTTCCTTATGTATGTGTTGCGTTGGCCTTCAAATGCGTAAGGGAGCAGTTATATTGTGACTTCTTTCTTGTTCGTATGTGTAAACAAGTTTAAATGATGCTATTGTCAACTGTGCTTTTTCCAGTAAGGCTACCCTATATTCCCATACGCCTTCTTTCACTAGTTTGCTGCAAACTTTACATGTTTAATGAATACCGGCACCCTTCATCAGGAGCAGTTTACAGGTTATCAATAATTGTTGATTGTTCATGCCGATGGTGAGAACATTCTTCACTTATCATTGATAGAATGGCTTTCCTATATCGGCGAGTGGGCTGGACGGCTTGTATAGCAAAAAAAACTGCGTAGGCAGCCTGCCACTGAGTAAAAATCAATATGCTGTCAGGCATTCCACCATAAATAAAATGATTATTAATAGGCACAGTTACTGGAGAAATGATTATAAAAGCGACCGTACAAGGTACACAGGGTGCATGCCTGCTAGCACAAGCAGATGTAGGGAGTCGTACAACAATGATACAACAAGGCATTATGATACATTTTACGCCCTTTAGAGGAAACAAAGATAGGAATGATCCAACCTGGCTCTTACCTCCGGAGGATCCAGTCTTAATGCGCAACAGCGGCGGAGATTTAGCAAGCCGGGTGCAATCACAGTTACTCCGACCCAGCAACCTCGCCCCATAAGGAACCCAACAAACGCGTGTCAAACTAGGTCTGCCATTCATGCAAGAAGAGTTGCCCGTAAGAGGAGTTGCCCGTAAGCTAGCAGACGGCGCTGCCAATCCATTCCCACTGGCTATGAAACTAATAACCAACATCTGATCAAAATAAAATACAGTGTAGACATTTCCCCTGTCCAACAAGCAGAAAAGGCATGAGAATAAGCAACATAAGCTGCTAGCGCCTTGCTTACTTGGACACCGCAAAATCCTTAAAACCATCCTGCTAGGAGCAACAGGCACCATCTACAGCAACCACACAAGGAACCCACTCCACAGCCTCATGAAAAAATCAAGCCTACATGCGATGTCATAGCAAATCACTGTCACTGCAGAGTATAAGACTCAGCACAACAATCTATCCAGTGCAGTTTATTGAAGAGATGTTTAAAGCCGGGGTCGAGTCTTTTTCGAGCAAAGGCTGGGTACTGCACTTCAGACTGCAATCATCCTGATTCTCTCTCTCTTTCTCTGCTGTTTCTCAAATCCAACTTGCTTGACACATGACATATACTATACCACACACACTCTAGTTGACTGCCGCGCCTCTCCTCCCCAGGGCTGGGAAGTTTGCTCAACCATCTGGCTGAGCATTGAGTAATTTACTGAGCTAATTGATATAAAAACCAGAAAATGCTATCTTCAATAAACTGGCTTCTCCAGCTTATTGAACGAGACTAGGCAAAACAACCTCAACTGAAAATCTAACTAACCAAATCTCACGAATCGTCACTGCCAACAATTGGGCGTGACAGCGATCAGGTCCGCAGCACACAATCCTGAAAATTATCTGAGCACTACTCCTGGTGGTGTTGCAGGCTTCCGCCTCCCAACCACCTGGCTCCCACTGAAAAGCCTCACCTATTTGTGTTCTATAGGTGGGATGTTGTGTGCACTGCATCCATTGGGTGTCGCAAAGTACAAAACAAAATCCTTTCATAATCCATGCCAGTAGTTTTAACACTATCTGCGTTCTTTCTTTCAGTTGCACTTGCCTCCAAGAACTTGAGTACCTCTGCATGCTGCTGCAGAGTTCTCAGAGGTTAATTGAAGTCTTGTGGAACCCAACCTGGGGGAGTCGGACCCAGTATGTCAAGACATTTGAAGTGTGGTTGAAACAGCTGAAATCAACCACGGTTGAAAAAGAAATGACTCCGTTGGGAGTGTTGAAACAGGCAGCCAGCATGATTAAGGGAAAGGGGAAAGGGTTGTTTAGATGCCCGCACCAGCCAGGCAACTCCCCACCGAGAAACATACGAAAGAAAAAATTAGTATGGGTCAGGGGGGTTGTGTGCCGTGGCACCCAGACCCACACCTTGAGTGTAGTTGTTTAAGTTGTATTGCAGTGCAAATCTTGTTTATATGACTGTAGATGCATGTCCGATGGAGTGTCCATTCAGTTTGTGTGTCATGTTTTTAACCTTATGGCAATCCGGCTTGAGGTCTGCCAGAGGTTTGCCTATGTAGTTTTTGTAAATAGTCCCCATTACTCCAATGTGGATCACGTGGAGCTTGACTTCCTTATATCCTTGTCTGTGTAGGGATAAGCACGCTGTGCTGTGCTCTTGCTTTTTAAAATTGAGGCTATTAACGAGTACGATCAAAACTAGTACTCGCGGACCTAAATTTTACCCGCTTATATCCGCGGGGGGATATTGAAGATATTTAAAACTACGAGCGGACTTGCAAGTCTCGTCCTTTTGAATTTAAACTCGATCAAATGAACCTTCCACGGTTTGGATTCAGTTTCTTGTCTTTTGAAATCCGCTGAAAATCTTAGTTGCGGGTGGTTACCCGAGAAGAGCACACATTATTAAATAATAACAAGATGGCGTCGGGACGGGAAGAGGCGTTCAAAGCATGTGCTTTAAGGTTTGGTAGCAACTAACAGGGCATTGTTTTAAAGGCAGTGTTTCTTAGTTCTAGGCACTGTTTTGCTAGATTATCTGCACTACCTATGTCAGTGTATGCAATTTGGTTGGCACCGCATGGTCCCTTTTGTAGGGCTTGGCCTATCAGTACACTTGCCTTATTCCTCATATTCATCATATTAGTGTGTTGGCAACCAGAGAGTATGTGAAGCGCACTTTCAGTGCAGTGGCAGATGGGGCAGTTTGCATTGGGAGAGAAACCGTACCGGTAGGCGTGTATTTGATTACAAATTGTACCAATGCGGTACCTCATAACCTTACGCTTTTCATAGAATTTGATATTACTATTGTTCCAGAAAGCATTTGTGGCTTGTTTATTGACCAAAGGTCTAAGGTCCTTCCAGTAGTTGTAATACCCTGTGTCTTGTCACGCCCAATCGTCGGCAGCGACGAATCGTGTGACGGAGCAGTTAAATTGGTTGACAGTTGAGAGTTTTTTTATGTCTTCAGTAGATGTGCTGAGTCTTATACTTTGCAGTGACCGTAATTTGATCTGACAGTCTGTTTTGGCACTCCCCAGTCTGTGTGATTTGCACATTTCTGTTTTTAGCTTGGCCTTTAAATCAGAAAGTGCACGAAGCCTAGGCGTAGTTTCCCCTCTTCCGTTGGGATTCTCATTGGCGTCTTTAGCCGCAAGCCAGTAAAGCTGTGTTTATGCATTACCGTCTGGAGCCGGAGGCTGAAAGTGCATGTCATGACCTCCGTCATGTAAGGCAGAGTGTTTGGCAATTGCATCTGCACATTCATTTCCGGCAATGCCACTATGGGCTTTCACTTTATAGAAGCAGATAGGTTCTGGTGAAGCAGAAATCATAGATACAATTTGTTCTAGCAGATTTGAGTGTATATGGTCTCGTTGCATTTCAGGGAAGGGTAGCTGTTTTCTAATTTGGCTTAGGGAGCATGCACTGTCCGTTGCAATCTGGGTGTACTTATTGGTAAGCGCTGCTGCAATCCCTGTGAGCTCAGCTCTATTGATGGTGTTTGTCATTCCCACGCCTCCTGAGTCCACATAACATTCAGCTTTGGTTTGAGGGCAGTATACCCCTGCGCCTATAAAGTTTCCGGCCTTGCCTATGCAGCTTCCGTCCATGTATGCCCATAATTTTCAATTGGGACACTTCAATTCAAACTGCTTATCGTCCCATGGTTGGAGGTGAACGTTAGTGTTTCGGCCTCTTTCCTGGCCAGTGACGTCCTCTCTTTTTGATTTGAAGTACTGGGGGCAAACATGGTTGGTGATGTGGTCTGTGTCTTCTCTTGCAAGGTACTGATTTTTATCCCAAACTGCTTCTGGGATACTCCTTTGCAGTGTCTGCAACCAATTTGGTGAGGTATCAGTTAAATGCTGTTTTGCTTCTTTGTTCCAGACAGCAATAGTATCCATGCTCCAGGTGTGGTTGGAGAAATTACGTTGTGCACCCTTCCACGAGGTTGGCATTGCATATGTGAGTTTTGTCTTGGGGATGAAGCCAAGTGTTGTGCAGTATTTCTGGTTATCTCGCACCAATGCTCTGTAGGCATTGATGCTCTTGTTTTCCCAGTTGGGTAGAATTAAGAAGGTGGCGGTTGGTAGCTCGCTTCACATCGCAGATCGTAGAGAGTGTTGCACACACTTGAGCATTTTTGTGTCATCATGCACTGGGTGGCAGATTGAAAAACCTGTAAACTTGGTGGCAAAGGCGTTGTAATTGGCACCAAAAACAATGTCACGGTGATGTTCGCTCCAATATGAGGAGTTCCCAGGATCAAAGTCCAGAGCAGACGCCATTTTCTATTTTGATGGCGCATTGTTGTAATGCTGCGCTGATGTGTTGGGGTAGGATACGGAAGTAGAATTCTAGTGTTAGTTGGCTTGCCGTAGGGGTTTTGAGGCGTGCTTGGTGGTCTTGAAGCAGACCTGCAATTTCAGAGGCTAGACATTGAACAGGAGAAGACATATCTCTGTGTAGTCCGTTTTTCTGAGCTTCATGGAACCTTTCTCTTAAAGGGTAAAAGCGCTCAGGAGTCATCATGCCTATGCATTTGCCATTTGGCTTATATGCAGGCCTCTCTAGCTTCATATATTTTTGGGAGTGAAGCCTTGTGAGTGGCGTTTATCATCGGCGATCTGAATTGCGCAATATCATCTTTCAGGCGGACAAGGTCCACCGTTCTAATCCAAACTTCATAGTGCCCCGTGGGAGTGATGTCCACATGTGGAATGGTTGGTTGCATATCGAAGCAGGCCTTTGACCTTATTTCTTTGCCTTGTGTGGATTTCCATCTGCTATGATTTGTTGATGTGCAAAAACCTTGCCTCTCTAGGTTCTATTTTGCTTGCATCGTGAGATGCATAGGGCTCTGTCATTATTACCAAGGAGAACACAACAACTCAGAGGATCCAGAGAAACGGGAGAAAACTAAGGACTAAATTATAGAAAGAGGTGAGGGAGGGGGGGAAGTATGCTAAAGAGAGAGCTGTGTTCTCTCTCCAAGGAATAAAAAGAATGGAGAAGGGAAGCAGAAACCGAAGAAAATCAGAAAGTGAGGACATCTCACTTTAATGCTACAAGAACCTGAGTTCAGGAGTTTCACACTAAACTCATAAGTTTTCAAGTCCTTCATCGAGGGGGGGTGCAATTTGTTTAGCTTCATAAATTTACATCATTTGCTGAAAGCTTGCCCATGCCTTGCCTTATGAACGAGCTGTAAACAAGCCTGGTTTAGTCTGGGAAGCGGAAATGGAAAGAGCCACGGGGCGAAGGCACTAAATAGGTATGTCCCTTTTCAAAAAGTAGATTTTCCAGGAACGAATTGTTTACAACGTCCACCTCCAACCATGGGACAACAAGCAATTTGACTTAGTGTCCCAACTGGAGGCTATGGGCCCACACCGGCAAAAGATGCATAGGCAAGACCGAAAGCTACATAAACGCAGGGGTGTACTGCCCTCAAACCAAACTGAATGCTATGTGAACTCAGGAGGCGTGGGAATCACTTACACCATAATAGAGGGTTCCCCGGTCAAAGGTCCCCCCGATTGTCCAGGCAACTGGTAACTAGGGTCAAAATCTAGGGGTCTGGCAAATTTTTGTTTGGTAACTAATGTCCACCTTTGGAGGGAAGTCGTAATGTGCCTTGGGGTGTAGTACGTATTGGAACCTTTTGCCTTTTTACCTATGTTGCTTAATGAGCTCATTTGAAGTTTATGCCTTTGTTGCAGACCTGCAATTTCAGTCGCTGCGTCTTGCATAGGTGGTTATGTAGTATTGTGTAAGCCAATCCGTTTTGATTAATTGTAAGCATGTAGCAAAATGTTCAGACGTTCTAAAGAAAGCATTCCTATGCACTTGCCGTAGATGTCATACGCACAGGCTGCTTGACAAGTTATGTGTTCAGGGATTTTTTGATCATTCTCTCAGTCATTTTTATATCCTGACTTAAGAACATCCCATTTTGTACCCAAATCTCACACTTTTAAGTGGGTCGAATGTCTGCTTGGGGATTGACAGTGTTTGTGACAAGGAATCCTTGTCTCTGATGTTATAGCCTTGCGGCGAGTCCCACATATATCAAAGTGCTGGATACAACCATCATAGCCTTGCTTTGTAAGATTGTCAATTCTTGGTCTTTTGGGCACTTAGCTGCGCGCTCGTGTCAGCATTTTTATAACTATCTACATAGGTATTTAAGTCGGGGTTAGCTAAGAGCAGTTCTGCTGCTTCCCACGTGGGTTGCCAGAGCACTTTTACCATTTCGCTCCTTATCTTCTGCTTATGACTTTCTGGTGTTTTTTTACACGTGGATTAGGTTAGTTTAGCTGGGCAGTGCCAGTGTGTCTTCACTATTTTTCGCGGCTTCCGTGGCTCATACTTGCTTGATTCGTCGTGACAGCCTTGCAGAATGTGAACAGGGGTTCAAGTCAGTCAGACAGTTCCAATGGTAAGTGCGTTTGCATGTATTACATTGCGGCATATCGTCATAGTTTTCTTCTCTCTCTGGATGCTCTTGGTTGACTGGGCTCCAACAAAATTGGCAGCAATCGTCTGGCTTTTGGTTCTTTGGAAAGGGCTCTGTTTTTGCTGCTTTCAGCCCCGTGCTTTGAAAAGGGCTCTGTTTTTGCTGCTTTCAGGCCCGGCTCTTTGGAAAGGGCTCTGTTTTGCTGCTTTCAGCCCCGTGCTTTGGAACAAGGGTAGTGCCCAATTTTTAATAGTAGCAGGTTTAATTGAATTTTACATTGCGCCTGTGAAGTTGCATTTATGTTATGCCAAAAAGAGCCGTGTTGTTAGATTTATAATACCGTATTGCGGTTGCCGCAGTCTTGCCTGTTTGCAAGGAGGAATATGTTATGCAGTGGAATTTTCAATGAGCTCCAAGAAGAGGGAGGGATTCTTCCCTAAATTAGGTTATGGTGAGGGATTGCTGTTGGGTCTTGTTTGGCAGCAATGAGTGTTGGGGGAGCGGAGAAACCTGTGTAGAAAAGATGGCAGACAAAGTTGATCAATAGGGAGAGTGTTTAACTGCCTGTGTAGGTTTCTTTAGTATTAACACAGCCAGCGTGGTTAAGAGCGGTAGCATTTGGGTGCCAGCACCTAGAAACCCCTCACCGCCAAATTTATTTCATAGCTAGTACTAGGCCACTCCATGAGAAATAAGGTGGTTGTATGCACAAGCATTCATACCCACACCTAAGGTTCTGCACCAATCAATAGGTGCAGAGGGCCACACCACATCCCACCCAGAGAATTGAACAAGGACAACCGAATTGAGCAAGATCTATGGGAGATTCATGCAGACAGTGAAAACCACTCCCCACATCAATTAAGGCGGTATCAGATAGTTGGGTGGAAGTAGAAGAAGAAGTTCGTAGTGGTAGTGACCAGAATAGTCAAAGAAACAGGTAGTGACCACTAGTTGAATAGTCAAGAAAACATGTAGTTCGGTGTTTTAACCTCTTTATCTTTTTATAATCCAATGCTGCATGATTGCTGCCTGCACTTCAGCAAGAAATGCGCACCACAATATAATTAAAAGTGCTGGACTGTTGTCGCGGCCACTGATGGGCGTGACAGGCAGTCAGCCAAACGAACGCCATAATGACCATGGAGCACCAAACAGGTCATAACAAGCCATTTCTCTCCTGATTCTAGCGCAAAAGTGACAGTGAACAGTGTTCACTGAACACTGAGGACGGCCATTTTCCTCCTGATTCTAAGCCATTTCTCTCCTGATTGTAGCGCAGAGCAAAGTGACAGTGAACACGGAGGGCAGTATCAGGTTTTTACCAGCTTCACTACTCCCCTACCCCTATCCTTTCCCCTCCTGCCTCCCCACCCGCCTTCAGCGGCGTCTTGCACCCTCTGGGCCATTGTTTATGATCACAAACAGGTCAACAAGCCTTTACGCTCCAAGTACTTTAAACCCAAGTTGGCAGTGACCACAGAGGGCAGCATTAGGTCTCCACCGTCGTTCAACTGACGGAATGCGTCGATGCCGATTCGACTGACCTGCATGTTTGGTGCGGTGTATCTGGTGTGCCAGGGACAAATGGAGGTCATAAGTGTAGCTTGTTTGCTTGGCACGTGCTTAGAGTAAGTATGCAATGTCGAATCATCTGTTATAACGACATTTTGGTATGTGTTCATGGCAGAGCTTCAACAGCAGTGGGATGGAACGCGGAATCTGTTCTGTCTGTTATTGTGATCTAGAAAATTGCCACCGATCTTTCAAGCTCGCCTACATACAAGAGACGGATACCCTAGTACCCCTGGCAGCCCCTCATACAATACTTCATAGCAAGCACACTGGCCACCTACATCACGGACCTCCATGAATCAAGCATGGCTTAAAAAGGGTGGGTGACAGGAACCTACTAGCCAGCAGCCTTCACACAATACTTCAAGCACACTGGCTGCCAACATCACGGACCTCTATAAACTCCTCAGCGTCGCGTTTGCCTGGTTTGGGATCTGCTTGTGGGTCGATGGCAAGGTACGGCACAAACCGATTAGCACACCACTTGACCTGTAACCATTGACATCCAACAAAAGGTCTTCAAGTTCATTGTTATTATTGGTTTTTACCACGGATTTACTGCACACTGGCTTATCAGGACATCTGCTCGTGATCTAGGGATCATTGGCTCATCATAACATCTGCTAGTGATCGTGTCTAGGGATCATCATATTCATGCCGCTAAGAACTGGAGTGCTTACAAGTAGGTCCCTGTTCTTCATAAATACCTCTGCAAAGCCTGGGTGGTCATCAGGGATCAAACGGACGAGCTCTCCGCCTTGCAGCAGCGCCTGCATTGAAAATGAGCAGAGACATCATGCAGGTCTTTGGTCACCTCGACTGAAGGCTGTTTTCCAGTGTGTTTGTAGCCCTCATTCTATTTGTAATTAAAATGAATGGAGACATCATGCAAGCCAGATAACTTTACTGAAAAGCCTACGTGATGGATGTGCAAGATGCATCTGCTCACAGCAGAAATAACAGCTTAAGGATTAGATCACGCAAGCAACCAGACCAGATCACGCAAGCAAGGTCACATGAATCAACAGCCAACTTGAGAGCTGGGCAATAATGAACCAGATATCACCATGTGGCTTGCCAAAATTAAAAGAGCCCCCAACTTATAATAACCCATACAGCTGAGGCAAAGGGAATAGCAGGGAATTAAATGCACTGTAGTAGAAGGGAAGGTAATGGACTGTGGTAGAAAGGAAAGGAATGTAATGCACTGTGGTAGAAGGGAATTTAATGGACTGCGACGTGGCACTAACACGGCAAGTTCGAATTCAAGGTACACATTTTAAGCAAAGCACTGCAAGCACGAATTGAAGGAAAAATAAGTGAAGGCAGCAAGCAAAAGTGGGAGGAGCAGCTGCGCGACAACATAGGCACTCCAGCACCATGTCCAAACCAAACACATTCCACAACCGGAAAAAGGGGACGGGTGCCTGGCGTGGCTTGCGGGTAAGCGCAAGCGTGTCCTATAAATAAATACATTTTTTGTGGCGTCCCTGTTCTTGCCTGCATCACCATGAGTCGACCACCAGTCTCAAGGTTGGCCAGAACCATATATATACCGTACCTTTCCGATATCATCCCGGGTAAATAACGTTTTTTGCCCTCCGGGGTGGTTCCGGTATCGTTTAATATATATTTATTTTGAGGCTCCGGGGTAGCCCGGAATTGGCAAAATACAGTTTTGTGGGTGGGTGAACAGTGATGAGCAAAGAAGGCCCCGCCCCGCCCCCGCCCCCGCCCCAGCCCCAGCACCTGCCTCAGCACCTGCAGCAACTCCAGCACCTGCAGCACGACACACGTGCGCCCCAGCACCTGGAGCACGGCACTCCTGAACAGCACCTGGAGCACGACACACATATGCCCCAGCATCATGGAGCACCTGCCCCAGCACCTGCAGCACGAAACACATGCGCATGCACACACGCGCATGTGCACACATACTCACACACGTACACGCACTGCCTGGGGTAAATGCCCACCAGGATTCGTGCGGGAATGGCTAAAATATTTATTTTGAGGCTCCGGGGTTACCCGGGGATTACGTTTAATAATTATGAAATTTGGGTACCGGGATGGTATCGCAAAGGTACGGTATGTCACATATATATGTGCACCGTATATGACCGAACACTTGGTGATTTTCCAGAGGGTGTTATCTGGGCAAAAGCCAACACATGCTCCTTTTTGCATGAAAGGTGCAACTACTCACACGTCACTTCATCAAATTGGACCCAACCTAGCTTCAAGCTGATGCTGACTTTGTAAGCTACCCGAGCATGTGCTCAGATTTAGACAAGTCGCCCTGCGTACAGAATGACAGGACTAAAAGCACAAGTCGTGCACCTGTACCCTAGATGGGTGCTTTCCAGGGCACATTAATTTGCATATCTCGCCAACCGCTTAGTCTTTTTGCCCATTTCTCTTGCAATGATCTTAAATTACTATTAGGACTTCAAAACACTAAAAATCACCGGGTTTGGTGCGCTGACTGGTCAGGTACAGCATATGGCTGCTCAAAAAGTAAGGTTCACGCCACGGCTGCTGAGGCAGGTGGCCCTAGCTGGTACGTTTCAAGCTCAGCTGCATTGGAATCTACATAACAGAGCTGAGCTTGAAACGTACCAGTTAGGGCCACCTGCCCTAGGAGCATGCAAAAACCATACCCATTTTGGGCCTCAGATAACCCCCTCTGGTGATTTTTCTGCCAAAAATACCGTGTATACAACGTATATATATATATATATATATATATATATGGTTCTGACCAACCCTTAAATGTGTGATTGCACACTGCTACGTACGCAATCGTAGCGTTGCGTATATGCTACAACGGCATCCTCAGGTGTGCGCATGTGCGTGTGTGTGTACGTGTGTGTGCGTGTGGCGTGTGCTTGCACTGTGATGGCAACGAAAACAGCCGTAGGGGCACAGAGATGAGAAACCAGAAGCATACACACACACAACACACACAACACACACATACACATCCCCAGACACCTGCCACCTCTGACAGCTTTGTACACCCGCTTTCTTCGTCGGACGGCCTCCATACAAGCACGCAGTAGGACCAAAGTACACACAGTTCAAATTTCCAGCCTTGCACACTACCACTCGCCTCTTCTGACAGCTTAGCAGGCTCTTGCCTCCCTGACAGCTTGACACGCACACAAAAGCAGCCCAACCCAAACCATACTGGATCGGAAAGAGAGCACAAATACATAAGTTCCCAGCCAACTCGCCTCCTCTGACAGCTCTGCACGCGCACATTCTTCGATGGTCGTGTGCTTAGAAGCGTCAAATCCGCCTGGAGGTTGAAGCAGCAGTGTTCAATACAGTAGGGAGGGCAAGATATACAATGTACAATGTACAAACGGTGATTTTGGCAGGAGATCTTCATACATACGGCAATACACGGTGTTTGAACAGTAGTTTTTGGCTAAGGAATCTTTGGCTTAAACGGCCATATACGGTGCATTCGTATGGTCTTGGCCAACCCTAGACATCAGGGATTGAACACCAGGACAAGGCTGTGATTTCCAACTGTCATTATCATCCAAGGGTGGCATGCACACAAAAAGAGTACACAAACGACCAGGCGGGTGGGTTGATACTGTGATTGAATGTCATGCGGTTGTGTGGTAGGACACAGGATAGTACATTATAAGAGGTGTGGGCACCTACA
>Ga0307974_1000788_pt1:0-17500 | contig 20484 bp, 23 predicted proteins | sample OrgLakmetagen784_FD_201812 | JGI IMG/M metagenome (GOLD analysis project Ga0307974, IMG submission 201812) | Saline water microbial communities from Organic Lake, Antarctica - #784 | ecosystem: Environmental > Aquatic > Non-marine Saline and Alkaline > Saline | place: Antarctica: Organic... | reverse complement strand
ATTCACTTACCGCGAATAGTAGGAGGACGCACCTCATGCTGAGTGTTATTGCTCTGTTAGAGGATGTGAACTAGCATCATTGCAGGGTGTCATGGCAGCAATTCAAAGCCAGAAAATCTTTAAGCTTCTGGTCTGCTTCGCTCGAATCTCTTTTAAATAAATCGTGCAGGACTGTCGGACTGCCATCTAATAATGTGTAGATAAGCAAATTATGTGATGGGACATAGGAGGGCTCTTGGTGGGATCTGGGTTTGGCGTATGCATACTTTTCTGCAGAAGAGGATGTAGCTAGTGCTTGCAAGGCAAGTGTGCAAGTCTGACACCAACAAATGGCATTTGCAGGAGAAGGCTTGCATAAAAACTTGTCTTGATTGAAATCCCTAGGAAGTAGAAGAGAAGCCTTTTGCATGTGAGCAATGTTTTGCCCTGGTAGTAGAGGATGTCAAATTGGCATACTCATAATCTCTGCATGGTCCTCATAGTCCTGATGGTCCTTGTTCCAGTGTTGCAAAGTCAGTAACTGTTTTTGCATCCGGTCTGCTTGCCCCTATTGTTCAACTTTCCAGTGCTCGCTCCACTGCTTCATCTGTGCCTGCAGCTGTGCGTACTTACGTCTGTGTCTGTGTCTGTGTATGCATTTGTGTTTGTGTTTGTGGTTCGTGTGTTTGTAGTGTGTGTGTTGTGTGTGTGTTCTGCAACTGTATGTATTTACGTATGTGTGTATTGTGTGTGTGTAGTGTGCATGCGTATGTGTGTGTACGCACCGATTGCTTTCTTACAGCTGTCTACGTGCAAAGCTGTCAGCTAGACCTGAAGTGCGATAATCCTTTGCCTGCACTCCGCCGCTTTTTGCCTCGAGCACCTACAAAGTTACAAGATATGCAACCTTACATCATTTGCATCCGTTGCGCAGCTCAGCCACCGCAGTGCTGCAACCTTTTTTTGCCCGCTTGCTTTAGGCCCATATCATTTGCCTTCGTTGCACTGCTCAGCCGCCACAGTGCTAAAACCTTTTTTCGCCCACTTGCTGTAGGCCCGTGTGCCTCTGCCACCAAACAACCAGCCACCCACCCCTCGGCAAGCAAGATATTACGCAAAAGCAGGTGGGGCTGATTAGTGCTCCTCATTCCTTCCTGGAAACACTTCAGTGGGAGGGTTACAGTAATGCGCTACTGCTGCTGCCAGGCTTTATTTAAACTTCACTTTGAGAGGCAAGACCGCTGCTTCTCTGCTGCTGCCAGGCTTAGTTTACACTTCACTTTCATAGACAAGTTTCTTGCTGTTATCAGCTGCTGCAAGACATCAAATGCACTAGGCTACGTGCTTTGACTCCATAAACTCAGGTCCCCTGTGGGACGTTTTGTTTTAGTAAATCAGCATGACTTCACTGTATTGCTTGTTTACTTGTGTCTTTGCACAGGTGCCACGCTACTTCGCTGGTCGACACCTGGTAAGCCTGCTTTTGCTTACAATTTGCGCGCGTGTGTGTGTGTTTGGGTGTGTGTATGTGTGTGTATGTGCTGCTTGTTTTGTGCCTGCACTTCATTGTGCTTTAACTGCCTTCGATCAGAAACAAATACGACAATTAATGCCAGCCGCCAGGAAAACTTGCAACAAACGCTGCACTAGCACCTATCTTTCAGCGCAATAATAAACAGCGGCCATCGCTTCCCCTTGTAAGTGTGCGCGTGTGCACGTGTGGGAGCACCCCACCAAATGCGCCATCTGTGCGTCACTAGCCCCTCCCCACAATTACAGCTAGAGATCTTCCTTATTCTCTTCGCTACTGATTCCTTCCAAAATGTCCCTTCCTCCCTAAGTTTGTTACACAAATTGTTTCCCGCTCCTCAATTGTTGCCCTGACCTTTGGTCGTTCGCTCTTCCTGCGTACAGCTGATTTTCTTTTTGCATTACTCATCTTGCAGCTATTCATTTGCTGCCTTTCTGTGCTTGCAGCTTTGGAGCGCTTTTACTGCATGCTGTATGCAATCCGCACCACTGAAGCCATCGGCCAGAGCCTCGTCCTCGGTATGACCAGCACCACCAACCCAGCAGCTGGCACAGGTGAAAAGCTTGATAGTGTGTTGTGCTGTTTGTGTGTATGTGTGCGTGCGTGTATGTGTGCGGGTGTGTTGGGGTGTGTGTGCAAGTGTGCTGGCGTGGATGTTCAAAGTGTGTTGGTGTGTGTGTACATGTGTGCTGGGGTGTGTGTGTGCATGTGTGTTAGTGTGTGTGCGCGGACCACAGATACATAATTCATCCCATGGTACTCAAGAGTGCCACTGGCACACAGGCCAAAGCAAACGCTCTGCTGCAGGGAACTCCCGCACCATTATCTCTACCGATCTAATGTTTTAGCCATTTGACCATGCAGGTCCCAGCAGCTCTCCTGCCGTGGTGGACGCCATACTGCGTGAAAAGTTCCTGTTCATCCTCCACACTAGACTCGGGGAAACTGAGGCAGAGAAGCTCTTGCAGGCAAACATGGGCGCCACAGATATCTTGCAGGTGCTTATGTCTTGCAGTTTTTTTCTTGCATCTTGAGGTGGCAATGGATGTCATACAACTGACTCTGCTCGCACTGTGCTCAGCAGCTACGTAGTTTGAAGCCACATATTACATACTACAGACTGCACAGCCAGTGTCGTGTCACCACCACTAGGGTTGCTAGTCCAGTGTGCTGAAAGCTTGTTGTTATGCGCATGGGTGAATAAGGTCGTGGGCAGGCATCGTCGCTCTAATATAAGCGTGGAAAGTTTGATGCCTGAGCGCCGCTTTCAAGGGCGACATCAGACCCTTTTGCTTTGTGTTCACTTGTGCACTATTGGTAACAGGAGCAACATGACATAGACCGTTTGAGAATGTCGTCGCAGCTGGTTGCTGTCAAACATGAAGCAAAGGCTTTCTTTGGTGCACTGGGTTTGGGCATGCAGGCCCTCAGTGCTGCCTACGCATCCATGGCAGCTGGGACTAGCGACACCGCTGTGTCAGAAGCAGCTCCTATCAATCTTACAGGGGGTGGCAGCGGAGGAGGGCAGACAGGTGTGCCCTGGCTAGGAGCTTAGGATAGTCAGGCTGTGTATATACCTAGACCGTGTGTATGGGCTGCATTGTAGTGTTCCTAGACCGTGTGAATGGGCTGCATTGTAGTGCGCACTCATAAAGGCCCAAAACTGTGTGCACACACCCAGACAAGCATTTGGATCCCTGTTTTAAGCACACTAGCATTGCTTAGATATAAAATCAGGCGTGGCTGCCGTAGTTCCTGGGTAAATCAGGTGGAAAGGATTCGGGTGCGTGGTGTGTGTGTGTGCAGAAACTTGAGGCTACCGTAGATACCGGGCCAGGTATGCAAGGTAGAAGGGTTTAGGTTTAGGTTTAGGGTTCATGTGTGTGCGAATGTGTTGTGCGAGTGTGTGTATGTGTTAAATCCCAAGGTAGAAGGAGTACACATGTGTGTGTTGTATGTATGTACGCGTGTTTTGTGTGTGTTAGAAAGTCCAGGAATAGAGCTGTGGCGCTTACTTGTGCTGGGAATGCGTTTTGCAGGAGGCGGTATTGACTTGAGGGACATAGCAGAGGATCCCTGTGGCCTCAAGCTCTTTCACCGCAAGCTCGCACAAAAGCTAGGGGCCCCTCAGGACCAGCTGGCCTCAATCACGGCTGTGGTGTGTGCACCTTTGAATAGTGAACATCCACACCATTTATGCAATTGGCAGCCTTGATCGTGATGTATTGCAAGTGTTGATCGAATAATGAATATCCACACCATTTATGCAATTGGCAGCGTTGATGGTGATGTATTGCGAGTGTTGATTGAAAAGTGAACATCACACCATTTATGCAATTGGCAGCCTTGATGGTGATGGGTTTTGTGTTGCGAGTGTTGTGGCACTGCTCGTGGCTTTTGCATGAACGATCACGTGATGCCTTCCCCCCCTCTTTGCATATAGACACGCTGCTGTGGCTTTGTCACAGATAATTGTACATTGCCCTCTGCCCCTATTTGCACACTGTCATGCTGCTGTGGCTCCACAGCTGAGCTTGACTACATCTGTCCTGCGTCATAAGACCACGGTCACACGTAATATTTTTCCTACTTTTTTTTCTCACTTTGAATCCTCCGAGAAAAAAGTAGGAAAAAAAGTAGGAAATAATTTACGTGTGACCGCCACCTAATGAGCTCTTATATTGCAACACACACGGTCGTCCACACGCCAAAGTCACCCCAAACAGTTCCAATAAGCTATTCACCCAATTCAAAGCCCCTTCTACCTCATCTGAATGCAAGATACATGATTTTATATCTAAACCATTAACATTTGCTGGAAATTTGGTATTTTGGGGGCCTGCGTGGGACCCGGTGCGTAGTTTGCACCCACTTCGGCAGGGAAAAGGTGTGTTTCTAAATTTGCACCGATCAAGCCTTGCCTCAGGATATAGGCATTATTAATGTCATATAACAATGTTGCAGTGTCGAATTTGGGGCAGGGGTACTGGGAGTGCTTGCGAGTAGGAGGCACTCACACAAGGGACGCAGGGAATAGAGACCAAAATATCTATCGCTCCAAACCTGCTGAGAGTTTTAGTCTGTTTTGTTGCCAGAGTTGGACCAAAACAAAGAAAAAATAAAAGTTGAATGAGGCCAGTCGGAATCTGCATGGGGACGACCACACACAAGTTACACACACTGTCTTTTTACGAAAAGGCTCTTTGGTCACTCCAATGACTGTGTTTGCGTGCCTGCAGATGGACATGCTAGCCATATCTCGTGCAGGTAGGCTTGCTTGGTGGCTTGGAGGCCTAAGAAGTCAAGTAGTGAGAGAAAGAAAAGCCGACAGGCATGTCGAATCCAAAGGCCACTAGTATAAGTAAATTGGCCTGTCCTGTATGTTGTGTGCCATGGCTACAAGTAGACTCCTGTTTTTTCTAATGCTTATGCCACAAACAAGTCCCCAGTTGAGTAGTTGGAGGTGCTTTTCTTTCAGTACCTTGTTCTGCTAGCATGCTTGTGTATGACCTAGCGATCACGTGGGGAGTTTTTGACACCTAGTCGTGCACGAACTCAACCATGTGGGGAGAGCTCCAACGCTTCACTGCCAAAGCTCTTTTTGGACTTGAAATATGTTTGTCTGTGCTCTGTGTTGTCTTACCAATATACGCACATGTTTGCTTTTTGAATGTGCAGGAAACGACGTGTTCACGTGCCCTGTACGGACAGGTATGTGTACACTATTTTGGTGCCTTTTTACTATCCCTGCCCCAATCTTCACATAGAAGCTGCTGGTTTTTCAAAAGGTTGTGGATGTGAGGGCCATAAGGGTTGCCTGCAAGCCAGCCCTCGCACTGGCCAGACAGGACTTTGTTATACAAAAAGGAACAATAAGAAACCCTTAGCTCCAGCTAATTGCCAACGAATTGACACCAAACCAATGTGACGTGAAGCCGGTCTGTGCTATGTATGCTGTCCTCTACAGCCAGCCGTTCGCCCAGCGACCCCTCGCCAGTATTTTCATTGACACCGTGGGCGCTGTTGCTTGTGCAGTGGGTCTTGTTTCATTTCCTTTGAAAGGATTAGAGCCTTGTCCCTAGCGTGCAGGCGTGTGTTTCGTGTTCTTTTTCCTCCTCAAATCATTGCAGCCTTGCCTCGGGATCTTCACCAGTGCAGTCCTGTGCACACCAAAGCAACCGTCCATCCCTTCCTGTGAATTTCTGCCTTTCATCCTGCCTAGTAACACACACGCACATCATCAACCCCCTCCACTCAATTCTTGCTCCATGTGTATGCTCCACCCATTCATTAGTTATGTACCTCAAGTCAGAATGCTTGCATTCGCTCCTTGTAGTTGAGAAAAGCTACGCTCCTGCAAGGGAACTTGGGCAAGCAAACCCTGCTGCTTTATTTCCATGCAGTTCCTGGATTTAACTTGTCTCTTATGCTGCGTAAACTCCAGGGGCTGTCTTGCTAGGAAATGTGGGCATGCAAACCCTGCTGCTTTGATTCCATGCAGCTCCTGGACCTGAGCTTATGTAAACTCCTATGTAAACTCCAGGGGCTGTCTTGCTAGGAAATGTGGGCATGCAAACTCCTGCTGCCCCCCTGCCAGCACCCAGGCCTTCCAAATTTATACCAATGGCCACCAACATCCCAAGCAGGTGAGCGGGCTAAAGAAACACTTTGATTGCATGTTAAACCAATGGCCACAATAATCCCAGTCAGGTGAGAGGCCAGGATCAACGGAATGGTCAATGATGTGGGGAGGAGGTGCAAAAATTTAAAATGGAAAGCTGGCAACCTAGCTCGGTTTTTTTCTTGGCCAGCACAAGAGCCGCTTGCCGTTCCCTTCACTCCAATGTTTTGCTTTGGGGCATCTGCACAAGGCTAGATGTTCCGACAACAACTGTTGTTTGCGAGAAAATAGCATTGGCGTGCCCGTCATCAAGCATGTTTGGGTAAGCAGCCATATCCTGCAACTTGCTGACCAGACAAAGCATAATCTCGCTCTGCAGAGAAGTGGCAGCATATCCAACCCCACATTTTGCCACGACATCTTGCGTAATTGTGTGATTGGCGATCCTCTCTGCAGCCTGACTTCGCACCTCGCTACAGCTTGTTATGTTTTGTGGCATTTTTGTTGCGGATGGTTGGTAGATGCAGATCTCTGTGTCATACACATTACATATCTTGCGCGTATCTTGGGTGTGAAATGATCATGCCTCGCCTGCAAAACAGCTGAATCCGCTGTTTCACCTATGCTCGATTCAAACATTGTGGCACATTCAATGGAATGGACAACCTAGCCGGTTTACGGTGTATAGCACACCCTGCCATATCTGATCCATCTTCCTTCTCAGGCAGCGCGCAGCTCAAGAAGACCCCCGGGACGCGGCTGCACGAGCACACATGCACGCCATCGTAAGCCAGCCCAGCTGTGCAGCGCTAAACGACCTTACCTCTGCTGGTGCGTGTGCGTGGCTGGCTTGGGGTGGTGATCAGCACGTTGAAGGATCAGCATCGCTGTATCTTCGTAGTACTCTCTGCATCCTTTGACAGGGGCAGCACTGCTCCTTTTTCACTTCGCTTTCCTACTCAGGGCTCCTCTCTCCTTCATTTTCTATGCCAAATGCGCATGAGCTGCCTGCTCATTAATAACAGACTCAAACTTTCCTTTATCTCTAATTAATACGCGCCCTGGGTACAGAATCAGTGATTGCACAGAACCTGATAACTTCAGGGACGAGCGCGCCATTCCAGCACCTTTTGCATTACTGTATCACACGCCCTTGCAATCCCTGTACACCACACACGCCCACTTGTCACAGAGTCGGTGTTTGGAGCCGTAGCAGCGGGACACCTCCCACGCGTTGTGCAGTACAAGCAGTATCAACACTGCGAGTTCATCGAATTCACACGCTCAAGCGGAGAGAAGAAGAGAAGGACAGGGGATGGTGCCCCCCCTGTGCCCCTTGATCCTGTGGTGTGGTTCAGGTGAGGGAGTGGGTTTGAGCTTGTGATTATATCCCTTTGCAGCTGTGTGGTTTGGTTGACACGACTGCAGACTACTGAGAGTGTGAATGTGTCTTTTTTGAGATCACCGAGGAGCATGGTATGACGGAGTGCGCGTGTGCCTTTTGAGATTGCCAATAAATATGGTATTACATGTTGAGGCGTGGTGCGTGACCTGAGAAACAGAAACAAAGGGTTGCTGTCAGTGTCGCTTGGTGAGGCAGAGGTAGTGACGTTAAAAAATAGGCGTGTGTACTAAGCTTAATCAGTTGTTGCCTTTTGAACTCTTTTAGGTCTGCAAGATATACAAAACGACATCTATGCTTTTTCAGCTCCTCACGCTGCTTTGTCCGTTTACAGTTATTTCTGCTTCACCCATGCGTTTGCAATTAATATTGCATGCGATACCACGTCCATCATTGTTGACATTGACCCGAGCTACACCTGCAGTTTCTAGATATGAGAGCGCAAAGAAACAAGAAGAAGCTTGCGCTGCATGTCGTTCCAGCTCATGCGTGTCACCATTCCCATCAATGCCCCAGGTTCTTCACAAAATCCGAGCAAGGGCACCTGGCACGAGTTGAGAGGGAGCGCTGTGGCCACGCACCCCGCTTGCACTGGGGCTGTGTGAGCTGGCAGCAACGCGAGGCTTTTGTGGAACATGCATCTCTCCTTTTTTCCCAGCAGCAGCAGCAGCAGCAGGTTCAGGTGCAGCCCAAAAAGTCATCGCGCAGGAAGGGACAGAAAGATAAAGGAAAGCAGCAGCAGGAGGAGGAGGAGGAAGAGGAGCAAGAGCTGGCTGGCCCATCCAACATAAGGACCCGGCAGACAGCTAACTCCCCCAAGTCCTCAGCTCTTCGCGCCTCCGTCCCTCCTCAAATGGCTGTGAAGTCATCTTCTCTTTGCAGTAGAAAGCAAAAGGGCGTCAAGAGCTCCTCCCTCCGTCGTGCACGAGCAGGCATAACTGCCAGTACTACAGCAGTACCCCAGAAGCTTGTGGTCATGTCAGCATCAGGGCAGCTAGAGGAGCTGGATGTGTCTCAGGTATGTCTCCCTGTCTCCGTCTCCCCGTTTCTACTTGCGACACATACGATTATGGTTACATATGGGCATGTCACAGATGCTGCATCCTGCAGCAGTTAGGGTGTGTATGGTTGCACACACACCCAAGTACACCCTCCATCCATATTTCATATACACCCTCCTCGGATGTGCCGCAAATGTCATCTGCAACAATCAGGGTGTCCATACTGACATACTGTCACACGCACAATATGGTTGCACACACACCCAAACACACCCTCCATCCATATTTTATATACACCCTCCTCGGATGTGCCGCAATTGTCATCTGCAACAATCAGGGTGTCCATACTGACATACAGTCACACGCACAATATGGTTGCACACACACCCAAACACACCCTCCATCCATATTGCATACACACCCTTCAAGGATTTGTTGCAAATATCATCTGCAACATTCACGATGTCCACATGCAAAAAGAAATGATTTGTTGATAGGGAGCCTTGGATAGATGTGGAACAAATGGCTTGGGATTGCACGTGCACCCAGAGGCACACACACATACACACATACACACATACACACACAAACACACACAAAACACACACACACACGCATCTCCATGCGCAACCATACACACACGCATTTCCATGTGCAACCATACACACATACGCTTGCACCACTCAAGTACACAGTCGTGAGCGTGAAGCATGGGATGCAGAGCTGCGCTCACTTGCATGTACACACACACTTACACACACACACGTACACTTGCAAACACACTTAACACTTACACCACAGGTGCTTGCACCAGGCGCGGCTGTGAGCGTGGATCAAGGGGCGTGTGGCTGGGGTATGATGGAGGGGCAAAGAGCATTGGCGCGGCAGCAGCAGCAGCAGCCGCAGAGTTTGGGAGGCGAGCATGAAGGGCAAGGGGATGCTGCTAGTAAGAAAAAATTGTTGCTTTTAGAATTGGGTGATGATTTTTCAACTATCACGGTCCATGGCTTTGATTTAGGGGTAACAGGCTTCTTGGAACTTGTGTATGTTTTGTCTGTGTGTGAGGCTGTGTGTGTTGTGAGTTGTGAGTGTGTGTGCATATAGAATCCCTGTTGGCAGCACACTACTGCTTTGATTTCCTGCACCCCGGGGGAATTTCGCCCAGAGCTCACCTAAAGCGCCCTGGTTTTGATCATCCAGGTTCTGTTGTTTTTACTCGTGCCAGAGGTTGCTGTTATTAAATCACACAGTTGTCGTGAGTTGCTGTATGTGTGTTATTATGTGCTGCAGGCGGCAGCAACAGCGACGAGGACGCTGTAGGGACCAGCGACATGGAGCAGGACATGCAGCACCTGCAGGACGCAATGGTGGGTGCGTTCATGAGCGCAGCACTTGCAAAATACGTGAGGTTGGTGCGGGATATGATGGTGCATGTGCATGCATGCAGCACTTGCAGGATGCAGCGGTGGGTGTATTAGTTACATGCACTAGCTAGATTAGGTGAGGGGAAATGGGGTACTTGAATATGATGAAAGCAGAAACACGCATGCAGCACTTCCAGGTTGCAGCAGTGGGTGCGTTAATGAGTGCAGCACTTGCAAGATAGGCTACTTTGGTGGGAGATATGATGGTGGTGGACACACGTATGCAGCACTTGCAGGGTGCAGTGGTGGAGGGATAAAACAATTACTGAATGGGCACTGCAGCGCTGTCATGCTTCCAACGCGAGTATAGGCCTCATGCTCACTCTTAATTTGTCTTGCCTGCTGCTGCAGAATGAGGCTGAGGATGACACTGTGATGGGCTTTGAGCCCCCTGAGGATGTGAACGAAATGCTGTCTATGATGGGCTATGATGATCACCCAGGTGCGCTTGTGCGTGTGTGTGTCGACATTGCTAAGTAGTATGATTCTTCTTTCATTGCTGAATGTTCAAACAGGTATAAGCAGAAAACAGGAACTGGCTCTCTTTTCTGTAACATATCTTCATCTTCATGCGTTGCCGAGCCCTTTTATACACCAGCATCAGCTAGTTACAATGTATTTTACAGATATGTAGGAAGCAGTACTACGCAACATATTATACATGTACCGTAGAGAATTGTGACCAATGCGACTTTTGATATCTAACCCCAATGCAAGCTATGCGAGGGGCACACAATCTAAGTATTTACCCCAATGCAGCCTATGCAAGGGTCGTTGGCCCTCTGAGCTGCACGTACATGCGTATGCACACGCGTGTGCGCGCAGACGTGTGCGTGCGTGCTCATGTGTGTGTATGTGCGCATACGTGTGTGTGTGCACGTGCGCGTACTTGTTCGTGCGTTGTGCACGTGCGTGCGTGTGTATACGGTTGCGTACGTGTGTGCGTGCGTTGTGTACTTGTGCGTGTGTGTGTGCACGCGTACGTGTGTGTGCGTTCGTGTGTGCGTGCGGGCGCGTACGTGTGTGTGCATGCGCATGTGAAGGGATTGAAGACGTCCTTCCTTTGGTGTCCTTCCTCCCCAAAAAAGGGCCAGTCTCCCAAGCTGTATGTCCCCCTTGGGGGCCTTGAGGGGCGGCTTGGGAGGCTTTCCCGGCCTGTCCCCATTCATGCTCAGAATTAATATTTTAACCCCAATGCAAGCTCCGCGAGGCCCTTGTAACTTGGTTATTTAGTTGCTCCGGACACACCGTGAGGGCAGGTCAGGGGAGGAATTCAAGGGGATGGGGCTGTGAAATCAACACTGTCTACTTTCCCCTTAATTCTTACACAAGCCTTTACCAACGAGGAAAGACGCAAAGCTCTTACCTAGTGCCCACTTAAGTCAAAGCCCCTACCCTAAGAGAAAACAAAATTGTGTGTACGTGTTTGAAGTAGGCTCCACACACAGCAGCCCTCCTCTCTGCATATTTGCCTCAACAGCTCGCTAATTTCTGGAAGGAGAGTGTAGCACGTTGCCTCGCCAGGGATGCCCAATTTGTTTTTATCTAATGCTTATGAAAGGGTCCGGGAGGGAAGAGTGGTAGCGCTTTATATTTTTGTGCTTTGCGCACTGCCTGTGGTGGATCTGTTTACAACGTTGTTGCTACCACATACCTGGCTAATAGCGGGGGATGCTGAACTGCCGGCTTTGTTACTGTTAATTCTGTTTGTGTCTTGGTTGCTTCTTGCCAAGAAAGTTAGAGAGGGCAAATGAGGCAGTGGCAGTGGCAGTGAAGGTGCCCTCACATTTGTTGTGAACTGCACTCATACAGCTGTAACATCCTTTACGGATTGCGTAACAGCCTCTACAGATTGTAAAACAGCCATTACAGATTGTGTAACAGCCTTTACGGATTGTATATTACTGCATGTTTGTTGCTTGTGTGTAGGAGTCCAGGGTGACGGCAGTAGCAGCGACGAAAGCGACTCACATGAAGAAGAGGACACTTCAGACACAGAGGGCCATGCAGGTGCTTATTTGTACAACTTGCCGCAGATCACCTGTGTGTTTATATCTAATGTAGATCAGCTGCAAATGTGTGTATTTTTGACCTTGAATAAACGTTTTTGACTTGCTTTAAATGACTGTGAAACCATGGTGTGTGTCAACTGCACAAATTAAGTGTTTTGCTCCCTCTGCATGCTGCCCTCAGGTGACCATGCTCCTACCTCTGAGTTGGGAGCCTCTGAGTTGGGAAACGACCAACACGCAGCTCATAGCTCAGATGAAGATGATGAGGTACGCATGCACAACTGAGTGCTGCGTGCTGGTTTCGTTGTGTGTCTGATGGAGAGCTCATAGCTCAGATGATGATGATGATGAGGTGCGCTTGCACAACTGAGTGCTGCGTGCTGGTTTTGTTGTGTGTCTGATGGAGAGCTCATAGCTCAGATGATGATGATGATGAGGTACGCTTGCACAACTGAGTGCTGCATGCTGGTTTCGTTGTGTGTCTGATGGAGAGGCTTTGCTGGCTGTAGGCATGGCTGACATGCTTGCTTGTAGGGTTGGCCAGACCCATGCATACACGGTGTTTGTACGGTATTTTTGGCAGGGAAATCACCAAATATACGTTCATATACGGTGCATATATACGGTTCTGGCCAACCCTATGTGCTTGCTAGAATGTGAGGCAAAGAGCGGCGCGTCAATCCGCTTGTGAGGTGTGCATTATGATACTGAGGTTGGAAGCGCACAGGGGAGGTTGTACAAGGAAGATCTGGGTGCATTGGCCCAAAATTGTCTGAGTGCACTTTAAATTGTGTCGTGGCTGCACGACCTGAATGTGAAGTGCAGCTTTTATTCTAATGCAGGCATGATATGGAAGACGGCGTTGCATTCATTTGTCACTAGCTCTGCAACTGAACCTTATTGGCAAACTGCTCACATACTCACACACAGATACATACACAAACATACAGACACACACACACACACACACACATGCAAACAGGATGATTTGGGTCAGACACTCATGGAGATGGACGAAGAAGACGACTTTGACGTGGCTAGCCACTTCCCTGACATTGTAGACGTGGGTGCAGTCTTTTATTTGAATGCTCTCGCTGCTGTGGCTTGTTGTCTCCTTTTTGCATGTTGTGAAAGAGGGAGCCATCACACAAAAAAGCAGATTACTTTTCTTTTGCGCCTTACCCTTTTGTGACGGAGTCAGCACATAATGATTGTGTGCTGAGAAGTCTCCTCTTTGAGTTCTGGGTGTTTCAATCTCTCCCCTCTGTTTTGATTTCCCTGGGCAATCAGCCTTATGCAAAGCATCATGACTAAAATGATCCAGGGTTGTGCTGACCTCTCGTTATTGTGTCAAACTATCGCAGACCGAGCCTCCTTCTGTTTCAGAGCGCATGCTCCTTCAGGTGAGAGAAAAGACGGCGTGGTTCATAAGAGAGGAGGTCAGTAGGCCAAATTTAATCAAGACATGCGTGTGTTCCGTCAGGATGTGTACGCTTGTTTAGTATTGCAAGGAAAGTAGGAAGCAGCCATTTCCGTGCATCATGATGTATCTCCCCTTATATTATCATTTCCCTATGTTCCATTTTGATGCTTCCAACACAGTATGATGTATGACGTACATTTCAGACAGGTTTGCTCCCACGCAAGGGCGCAAACACAAACGCACACTTACACACATGCTTATACTCACGCACGTACATAAATACTCTGTGTGTTGGCACACACACACACACACACACACACACACACACACACGCACACACACACACAACAACACAGATGTTGGCCCTTCACGTCGGACTCCAGCTGCTGATGAACACCCACAACGAGCTTGAGCGGGAGTCGCAGCAGATTGTTGAGCAGGTAAGCCCTACCGTCCATATTCCTAATGCCTTACACCCAACTCTGACTTGTGTGTCGCAGGAGAGCTGCAATTCATTTATATAATACTCATAATATATTATTCATTAAGGTTGGTTTTGTAAAGTGGTGCATACTCATTTGGGTGAGGCGCATGCTGCAATTTTTGCTGTTTCATGGCTGTGTCAAAATGTCAGGGCCAAAGCTGGTGCGGGGGTTTTAAGTGCTCCCAAGCCTTCAAGGCACTTGCTACACAGAATCCAAGCAATGATGCTGCATAGAAGTGCTCTGACGTACAAGCACAACCCAACGATTATTTTGTGAGGTTGTGCGCTACATTTTTATTAGCTGTTAATCCACTTTATTCCAGGCCCTGGGGCTGCGTGCGCCACAGGCAGAAAGGCTTGAGGGCCCTGGTGTCCCATCTGGTAGTGGAGCTGATAATCAGGGCAGTGGAGGTGCAGGCAAGTGCATCTCGCACAAATTACGTGATTTGGATGACAAAACGTGCAATATGGGTGACGACGCTACACACGTGGCAAAAATCTGTTTGACCAAGTGCTTTGTTTGTGTGTAACAACAATGAAGCAAAAACGAGTGGCACGTGCTTGACTGAATGTAGTGCACACTTCTTGACACGTGCTTGTCTGAATGTAGCACATACTCAACTGCAGCTTGCTTGTTTGAGGGTCACAGCATGCACGGCTACTTGGCGTAGTGCATCAGTAACGTGCTGCGTTTGGTTGTTATTGTGGTCGAGAAGCGCGTTGTCTTCGCGTCTTTTCCAATCAAAACCTAAGCGCAAAGTTACTGAAAAGTAACTAGGTAAAAACAAGATCGACCTATAGCCTCTCCATAGCAATAAAAATAAAAGCTTCTCAATGTTGCCAAATTTCTCCTCTGCTGCATCTGTTCAACCACTCAAAAAAGTTCGACCACTCAAAAAAGTCCGACCACTCAAAAGAGATTAGCACAGAAATCGCAGGACCTAATAAAAGTGTGATGCGTGCATTTGTTTCTGTTAGGGGCTGGAGCGGACCGGTCAATGGGCGGGGCGAGCCTAGTCTCAAAAACTATGCAGATCCTGCCAGGAGACGAGACTGCAGAAGACAGCACTGCACTACATGTAGGTTTTGCTAGTCAAGGGATGGCAGGCAGATAGAGGTATATGCGTTCCATATTCATTCCCAATACTGCGCCTAGCAAGATGCCAGCGCTACAGGGTACATGTGGAGACTTCTGCGTTAGAAGGACGGCAGGGAATAAAGTGCGCTTCTTAGTTCTTGGTATGCCTCTCTCAAGAGCCCCACCGAGGCTAATACACATGCACGACACTCATGCATGCACACATGTCCATGCGCACACATGCACAAATACTCACACTTGGACCTAATCGCTTCAATGCTCTTGCTGCCCACAGGTGCCCTGCATCCCAGATTGTCGTAACTCCTTTCCCTGCCTGAATTGCATATGACCTTTTGACCTAGCTCATGCGAAATTTGCATATGCAAGTATGTGTTGAACAACGCACCTGGGTCTCGCCAATGGCGGGAACAACATGCATGAGATTGCTGAGCCAAAAACACTCTCATATACACTCTCATATACACGCACATACACACACACACGAACATATACACAAACTCACACACACACAATATCACACACACACAATCTCACACACACACACATTCACACACACACATACACACACACACACACACACACGAACACATACACATGCACATACACTTACGCACGTATGCTCATACACACTGACACACAAGCAACACACACACACACACACCCATACACAAACACTAAACCATAAAATGCACACAAACACACACACACACACACATATATTCAAACACACGCAGGAAACGGGCAACCACGAGCTGACACGTCACCCAGGCCTGCTCCAGGCACGCCTCCTCCTTCCTCGCTCCGGCAACATGGTGTGCATGAAGCTTATAAGCCCGGAGAACAGAATGGAGGTGTGTCCATGAGTCTGGTGCATTTGCATCCCGAAATTCATCTTCCTCTCTTTTCTATTATCAAGGATTAAGGTCATGTTCTTTGTGAAATAATGATCACAGAGTGCCACATTTAGAGCACAAGTGCACATTCATATGAAGTACCAACGTATAATTAGCACTAATGTCCTCTAACAATCTTTTGACCAACAAACTCATCCACGTACACGTTGTAAAATCGCAGGAAATGAATGACGTGCATGAAGAGTGCAACGTAGATATCCAGTTCGCCGCATTCCGTGGGGTCTCTGTCAAGCTTTGTCAAGGCTTGCGCACCTATTAGAGCATGAAATGTGTGAGAAACTGTGATGTTTTCCCTCAGCAACGCCTGGTATTTTGAATTTGGGCGAAGTTCTGTTGGTAATTTTGTAGAACATGTTCAATTGATGACAAACTGTTTGGCCTTATTGGTGGGGAGACTCACGGCACTTCGGGCTCCTTTTCCTTAATTGATGCAGGGCGTGTTTTGCTGCCTGCGTAGTTTTTCTTTCATTTTTGCTTGGCTGTGAGATCTTGTCTAAGGGGAAAACCGGTTGAAAATATGTAAAAGCATTGGCTGATTTGAACTTCCGGACTCAGCCAGAGCAATGGTATTTTGGTTGTTTTCCAGGCGACCTCCAACCTTGGCGGTTCATCTTGATGTCCTCCCATCTGCTTCGTTCCCGGTTTTTGAACATGATTTACTGATGTGCGGCGTTAAATTTCGCATCTTTACGTAAATAAAAAACAATCAGAGGGGGAAAATCCCTACTTTTGTGCGATCGAGCGAGGCAAAATATAGCTTGTCTTTATAGTTTAAGTCAAGATTGGGGTTTGCTAAATCATGTCGCAGGAGGAGGTACGTGTTTTTTCGGTCTTCGTGGCTGCGGCATTCTCTGCCTCTTAATCCTGACCTGATGCCTGTCCTTTCTTTTCTCAGGACTACGAAGTCGTAGAGGGGGGAGGTGAGGCCTCCCCACCCCCATCGGGTAGGGCCTGCCCTCAGCCTGTTTGTGTACAGTTTGTGCAGGCTCACACTCTTCATCCCTGTACGCTAGCTGCATCCCTGATGATGAAATGGGCTCACACTGATGCGTATCACACAAATCATGGAGCATGCGTGAACACTGCTTGCAATTGCCATTTGGCTTCAGACTCACACACCTGTGGTACTTCCTTCAGACTGAGAAGGACAGGAGTGCACCTCATTTGCACTCTTCAACACAACTTGAAAGAATGTACAGCAGGCATAAAGCCAACACATTTCCCACGTCCGCAGCCCCCACCCCTTCTCCAGCCCAACCATCTAGACCTGCGGGAGGCCTCCCTAGCCTTCCTCCACGCATGCCCAGCTTGCCTGCACGGGGAGGAAGCCAATCCAGCACGCCCTCCGGGGGCACCACATCTGGTAGTGGTGGCACGACCGCTCCTCCTGCGCAGCAGCAACAACAACCACCCTCCTCCTCCATGCCCAAACTCCCTCCCAAGCCTGCCGGTGGCATCTCCAGCCTCCCTCCCCGCGGCCAGGCAAGCACCTCGTCTCAACCTCCCCCCTCCCAAACTCCCCCTCCCCAGCCCACTCCCGGACCTTCTTCGTCAGGAGGAGGCATGCCCAGTCTACCTCCACGACAGCCCTCTGCAGGTACAGGCGGGGC
>Ga0307974_1000779_pt1 | contig 20578 bp, 25 predicted proteins | sample OrgLakmetagen784_FD_201812 | JGI IMG/M metagenome (GOLD analysis project Ga0307974, IMG submission 201812) | Saline water microbial communities from Organic Lake, Antarctica - #784 | ecosystem: Environmental > Aquatic > Non-marine Saline and Alkaline > Saline | place: Antarctica: Organic Lake... | reverse complement strand
AATATGTACATTAGACAAATCTCCTATAATATCTTTTGGAATCATATTGGTCATCTTACCTATAATCTGTGCCAATAATGCATAACTTGCAATGTTAAAAGGTAAACCCAAAAACGTATCTACACTATGTTGATGCCATTTTAAAGTAAATTGATATTTAGGTTTTTTAGCATTAACAGTCCAACCTTTCTTACTATTATCTTTTACAAATAAAGTTTGATCTAAAACACTTAAAGGTTCAACTAGTATCTCAAAACTCCAATGACATGGTGTTAATGCTGTTTCATTGGCTTCTGCAGGATTCCAAAAGGTTACTGTTTTCTTAGTAGCCATAGGGTTAGTTCTAAGAGTATAAATAAGATCTTTTAATTGATCTATATGCTTAGATGTAGCTCCTAACATATTATTTTTATCATGCCCTATCCAATCTCTTAACTGAGCACCATAGTTTCTACCTACATTTCCTAATTTAAAAGTATATCCATGAAATTTATTACTTTTTTTAACATCATTAATAAATTCTTCAATATTACAATTATAATTACATTTTAATTTAGCATAATTATAAGCATCTTTATTCCAAATGTTTATACCATTATCTACAAGATATTTAATATTTGTATCTCCTCTTAATATCAATAAAAGTTCTCCTACAATACCTTTCCAATATAACTTTTTAGTAGTTATTGCAGGAAAGCCATCTGAAAAATTGTGCTGTATTTGATAATTTGGTATTTGATATCTATATACATTTTTACGATTTGGATCTTCATATTTAAAACCTTTTTGTTTAATTTCTTGTAATAATTTGTGATATGCAATATCTATTTTTGCCATTATTTTTAATTTTAAATATCTTATGAATATTTTTTAACTAGTTCATCAACTAATTCACTTAAATTACTGTTATTAGATAAAATTACACTTTCTTTAATTTTACTTAATCTTGGAATATTGTCAGAAATAAATTTATTTTTAAATCTGGTATTTAAGGCATCTTTATTAAAATTTTTAATATGCGTTGTTAGAACACTAAGTACATATTTTTCACTATTATTTTGAATTTCTTTAATTTTATCTTTTTCTTTATTTATTTTATATATAGATTTACTAATAATGTCATAATATTCTTTTTCTTTTTTTATTTCTTTATCAAAAGAAGGTATTTTTAAATTTTTTGTCAGTTCTTCATGAACTTTATTTGTAATTGCAGTTATTTCAAATTCTCTTAATTTCATATTTTTAATTTTTAAAATAATAACCTTGTTTAAATTAATAAACAAGGTTATATTAATTATTATTCACAACTTTTACAATCAAGTATATTTCTACTAAAAGCTTGAGCAGAACTCTCATTAAATTGATAATATAAAGTTTTAATTCCTTCTTCATGTGCATATAAATACAATGCATTAACATCTTTAGTAGATATTGAAGGATGTATAAATAAATTTAATGATTGTGATTGATCAATAAATTTTTGTCTTTGAGCAGCTTGTAAAATTAATTCTTTAGGAGTAATTTCCATAAATGTTTTAAATACTTCTTTATTAGGAAGATCTAAATGCTGAACTGAACCATCTTTATGCAAAATACTTTCCCAAATATCTGGACTATCCATATCATGTTTAGCAAGATGAGCTTTTAAAAAAGGATTTTTATAAACACTTTTAATTTTTGCTAAATCTTTTACAAAATAATTAGATTTAATTGGTTCAATACCCATACTAGTTTGTCCTAAAATAAAAGAACTAGATTTAGTAGGAGCAATTGCCATTAAAGTTGTGTTAGCAAATCCTTTTCTTAAACAAGAATATTTTCTCTTGTCAAAATTATATAAATCTTGACTAGCTTTATTAGTTCTTTCTTGTAAAGTTTTAAAAATTTGATAATTATTTTGCTTTGCTTCTAATGATTCAAATTCAATCATTTTACTTTGTAAATAGGAATGATATCCTAATGTACCTACACCAATTGCTCTATGATTTTTAGCAAATCTCCAAGCTCTTTTCATTCCTTTTGAATGTTCAGCTTTTTCAATAAACTCATCTAAAACTGCATTTAAAAATTGTGTGTAAATTTCTACTGCATTAGTTTCTTTAATTTTGTCCCAATGTAGCAAATTAATTGAGCCAATACAGCATACAAATGATTCATAACTATTAGTAGGTAATTGAATTTCAGAACATAAGTTACTAGCTGTAATTTCTCTTCCTAATTCTTTATAAGGAGTATTAGCATTAGAATTGTCTTTAAACATAAGATAAGGAAGTCCAATTTCTCCTCTTTTTTCAATAACTTTTGCCCAAATTTTTCTTTTAGCACTATCTCCTTCTTTCATTTCTTTTAACCATTGATCAGTAATAGTTAAACCATGTTGTAAATTTTGTATTAAATTTCCTTCTGTATTAATATCTAAAAACTCATCAACATCTAAATGTTCAATAGGTAGCCATACTGCACAAGAACCTCTTCTAGAATCTGCTTGTTTAAATACATCAATTACTGTATCATACATTCTAGCATAATGAACTGGTCCATCTGCTTCTCCTCCTGAAGATATTTTACTACCTCTTTTTCTAATATTTCCTAAATAAGCAGAAGTACCTCCTCCATATTTAGACATCATACCTATTTCTCTATTTGCATTTAGAATACTGTCTGAATAATCATCAATATTTGATCCATAACATGCAATAGGTAATCCTTTATTTTTTGCAAAATTTATCCATACTGGCGTACTAAAACTATAAAATCCATTTTCTGTGTGAGATATAAAATCTTCTGCAAAATTTTGTATTCCTAGTCTTTTTTCTGCTGCATATGCCATTTGAATTATTCTTTCTTCAGCTGTTTCATTGAAATAACCTCTTTTTAAGAATAATCTACTTTCATCATTTAACCAATAATTTTTAGAATAAGTCATCTTCTGTAACGCTTTTAGATTTTTTATTATAATTTATGTCTTTTTTGTAAAAGAAATCTCCTTCTTTACTAGATATTGTTTCAACATCAAACCAGATTGTTTTTTCAAGTTCATCAGAATCTGTTTTAAATATCTTATCCATACCAATTTTATTTAATGAATTATTAAATCTATTCATTATAAAATTTTCAATAGTGTTTCTATTTAAGAATTCTAATTCTCCTTTTTCAAAAATCCAATCTAAAACTTTACATTCAGCTTCAAATGCTTTTTCACATGCTGAGTTTATAAGTTCTTCAAATGTTTCATCAAACCATTCTGGATTTTCAGATTTAATTATATTAATTAATTCCGCTCCAAAATTACCATGAATATCTTCTTCTTTACTTGTAGCTTCTACTACATTAGAAATACCTTTAAAAAGATTTTTCTTTTTGTTAAAAGACATCATTATTAAAAATTGACTAAATAAACTTACATGTTCTATAAATAAAGAAAATAATAAAACTGATTTTGTAAACATTTTATTATCTTTACTTCTAGTGCCATCTAAATATTTTGTTAAATAACTTATTCTATCTTTAATTGCAGGAACTTCTACTAATCCTTTAAAATCTTTTTCTAATCCTAAAACTCTTAATAGTTTTGCATAAGCATCTTTATGTCTTACTTCTGATTCTGCAAAAGTCATCCCTACATCTCCTATTTCTGTAATAGGCATTCTTTTGTATAAATCAGACCAAAAAGTCTTAACACTAACTTCAATTTGAGCAATTGCTAGCATTGTTCTTTTTATAGCTTCTTTTTCTACTTCAGTAATTTTAGTTTTAAAATCACTAATATCAGAAGTAAAATTAAATTCTGATTCTAACCAATAAGAATGTCTAATTGCATCTTTATATTTTAATAAAGATGGATATTCATAAGGTAAAATATTTACTCTTTTTTTAAATATATTATTTTGTTGTGTTTCTTTGTTTTTTTCTGTCATCATCTGTTTTTCCATTTTTAAATTAGCTTATTTGTGATTTAGCTAATTCTGCTTCTTCTTTTAATTCATTTAACATTTCTACTACTTTATTCTTTGATAAATCACCATATTCTAATCCTGATATAACATTATCAGAAATTTGCAATATTGTATTTAAATTTTCATCCATTATTTTTTAATTTTTATAGTTCTAAATATATGTGTACAATATTCTATTTGATCAAAACAATCCTGTAAGGCATTGTGTGTAATTTTATTATTATTTTTAAAATCTTTATACACACCAGGATTTAAATTAATTAAAGTTCTTACATCTTGCTGTTTTCTAAAGTCCCAAGGTATCTCTTTATTTAATTTTTTATATACTGATTTTAATAAATTACAATCAAAACTAGGAGACTTTGCCCATATTTTATAAGTAGGATTTAAAAAATTAGATATTTTATTTAGAGCTTCTTTTAATTTAAAAGTTTCTTCTGATATTAATAATTTTGTAAATTCTTTTGGTTGTTTTAGCCACCATTTTACAGTATCAATATTTAACTCAAAATTATTTTCTAAAGAATCAACAATATCTAATTTTAAGTGTAAACTTTCTCCTATTTCACTAGTTTGCATATTAAATTTTACTAATCCTATAGAAAGTATTAAAGAATTTTCTTCTGTACCTAATGTTTCTATATCTAACATTACATCTGGAAAAATTCTTTCTGTTCTTCTTCTAGCCATTTTTTTCTTTTAATTCAATTCTGTGTAAAATACTCATTGCTTCTATAATGTTATAATTAATAATATCACCAAATTTTTCTAAAACTAACTCTTTAGAAGGCAAATTATTATTCTCTATATCATTTAACATATCATCTACTGATATATCATGCTTTAACCTCATGCCTCTAATAACTTTTTCTCTTATTGTTCCTGTTTTTATAGCACCTTTGTTAAAATTATGCATTCTATCTCCATTTCTTACATATTCTTTAGCTTTTACAAACAAAGTTTCTGAACAATTTTTAATTAGAATATTTATATATTTATCAGCTAATTTATCATTTAGTTTTTCTGTCATAATTAAAGTTAAAAATGGCTGTATATCAATAAAAATCAATATACAGCCTTTAAGATTATTTTCCAGTACTTCCAAATCCTCTATTACCTCTTTTAGTAACAGTTAGATCAGATACTTCTTCAAAATCAATTTTGTATTTTTTCATAAGAATCATTTGACCAATTCTTTCTCCAATTTTATAAGGTTTAATACCTAATATGCTTCTAAATTTAAACATTAGTTCTCCTCTATATTCAGTATCAACAATTCCAACATGATTTGCTAACCACATTAATTTTTTAGATAGTGAACTTCTAGGAGTTAGTAATACCCAATATCCTTTAGGAATTTCTAAAGCTACTCCTGTGTTATAAGTATAAATTGGAAAAAACCAATTGCCTGATTTTTCAACTTCAATAGCTTCTAAATCAAGACCTACATCTCCTTCATTTTTAGAATAAGGAAGTTTTACTTCTTCATTTCTTGGTTTAATTTTTACTTTCATAAATTCTCTATTTTTAATTTCTTTTTGTCTATTTTTACTGTTTCTTTGTTATTATCCATTATACTACCTAATTCTGCATCTGTATTTAATTTTATTTCTAAACTTTCTTCTAATTGCTCTTTAAGAATACTATTTCTATAAAGTACATGTTTAATTTTTGTAAGAATTTTTAATCCTTCCGTAGAAGTTCCTAACAATCTGTGAAAAAATTTTAAAATTTTCATTTTAGCATCATTTCCAAATTTAGAATATTTACCTTTTTTAAAATATTCAAATTCTTTTTCATAAGATTTAGGAAATTCATAAATCATTAATACTGTATCTTCATCTACATCTACAGAATCTATAAATATATCAAAATTCATTAATCTTTCTTCTTCCTGTCTAAATTCTGGAATTTTAAAATCATAATCAATTAAAATATAAAAATATTTCTTATCTTTGTATAAATCACTATTAATATAAGTAGTTTTAACATATTTAGAATAAAAATTATAATTTATTTCTAATATGTCATTTATCAATGGAAATAAATATGTTGTGGATATGTTTCTCATCTATACTTCTATTAAATTACTTCTCATAATCATTTTACCATTATTTTCATATATTTCTCTTGGTAAATTAAAAACTTTATGTTTCCAATGCCATTTAGCATCATCAATAAGTTCTATAATACCTTTATAAGTATATTTATTTAATGTAAAACCATGAAAAGCTGCTTTATTCCATTTTTCATCAATTTCATATATTACAGGTATTTGTTCACTCCTGCTAATATAAAGAAATTGAAATGGCTTTAAAGTATATTCATCACTTAATTCTAATTCTTTTTTAAATACTTCAAACGCTTTTTGATATATTGCTGATTGAAAATAATACCTATGTTTTAAAAAATTTCTTTGAAAGTCTAAAGAATTTGCAGCACCTGTTTTTAAATCAATAAATTCAACAGTTTTTTCTTTATGATTTATTGTGCATATATCTATAATACCTCTTAAAATAATATTTTCTATATCTATTTTAAAAGGAAATTGATAAACTCTATGATCTCTTTTAAATATTTCCTTACTGTGGTTATGAGTAAGTAAAGTATTTTTTATTAAAATAGCTTTTTTATAATCTTCAGAAGTAATTAATATTTTACTCTTAGATTCTATATAAGCTTTAATATATTCATAAAATTCTTCTTTATCAAAGTTTTTGATTATATTTTCATCACTTTGCCTTTTCCAAAAATCATTTTTTTTACAAATTTTTAAAATTTTATCTTTATTTGGTATTTTAACAAAATTAGCAATAATAATGTCTGATAATTTACCTAAAGTTGCAGTAGGTTTTTTGCCATCAAATTTATAATAATTAGTTTTATATATATCTGGACTTAATAGTAAATCATCTATTAGTGAACCCATTTTTACACCAATATTGTCAATTTTGGGTCTATTAATTAAAACTTTAGGTCCTATAGTATCAAAAGATGATAATCTACTATATGATAGCATTAATTTTTTTTCTTCATTCAAATTGTGTTTAAACAATTCTTCCAATTCTTCATTCATTATTTTAATTTTTATTTCATAAATTTTTTATTTAAAATATTTTAATATAAACTCCTGGATTTTCTTTATCTACGCTGTACCAATCCTTTTTTCTAATATTATTAGTAGTTGGTAATTTTCCTTTTTTTGTCATTGGTATAGGAAATACAAATTTTACATTATCATCTTCAATAATATCATGAGCAGTTAATAAATCTTGTATTATTTCTACACTATTACTAAAGTCAAATAATCTTTTTGTTTTCCTAACTTGATGATATCCAATAAATATTGGAAAGCCTTTAGATTCAATCTCTTTTTTCAAGTTTTTAGTTTTTTTAGCAAAAATGTTAGGCTTATTTTTAGTATCAACATAACCTTTAATTTCTTTTTTACTAGAACTAAAAGATTGAATCCCTAGCTTTCTAATATACTTATTAACAGTAGGGGAAGCAAATATTCCTCTATTAGTTTTAATTTTACTATTTTTTAAACTTGGCACATTACCTTCTATAAAAATCATTATAAATTTTTTTAATTAAATACAAATATACTAAAAAAATTTATATTATACAAGTTAATAAGCATTTAATTTATAATTAAATATATTTATGCCATTGTATTTCTGATTCTTTACCATTAGAATCTCTTAATTTTTCATTAATAGATTTCATAAATTTTACATTAAATTCACTTTTTTTTTCTTCTGGTCTATTTTCTAAATATGTCCAATGTTTTGCTTTATTTATTAAAGAATTGTAATAGTTACTTTTTCTACCTAAAAATACAAAATGTATTCCAACTCTGTTTATATTTAATGATTGAATTATTTTAGTATTAAACTTTTTCCAAATTTTACTATAATCTTCACCATATCCAGGAGCATATGTATAATTAGTATTTAATAATAATACATTTTGCATTGCCCAAGATTCTAAAGAAGAGTCAAAATTCATATTAAATCCTTCTCTTAAATCTCTTTCTATAGCATTTTCTATATGATCAATACAATTATTCATTGTATTACCAGTAGATGTTAACATACTGCCATAAGGCAATCCTGTAGATATATGTGAAGTATCTGACATAATAACTACAGGAACATTATTAGGATCAACAAACTCAAAAGCTTTAAAAATCTCATTAGTTTTATGATGAAATTTTCCTTGAGCACTTCCTTTATTTAAAAAAGTATCTAATAACTTAAAATAATTTTTATTAAAAGGATTTACTAATTTTTTATTCCATTCTAATAAACTCTCTGTATAGTTTTTAAATTTATTTTCAGTATTTAATTTAACTTTCATAATATTATTTTAAATTTATTATTAGAATCATTACCTTATTCATCTCTAAAAATATAAGAGGAAAGCGGAACTGTTAAAGCTGGACCAGATGATTGATTAATTCTTTTATTTATTGCTCTCATTGCTGCAGATTCACGGTCTGAAACTTCTTCATTATGAAACCAAGAATTTACAGTTCTTGAAGCTTCTAATTCTGAATCTAAAGTTTTTTTTAATTTTTCTTTTTCTTCATAATGTTCTTTACTCAAAAAATAAGTATTATATTCATAATTAAAATCTATTTTTGGGTCATATAAAAATTTTTTTTCATCATAATTATAATCATTATTTTTTGAAAATAATTTAGTTGCATTTTTTCTATGTATATAATAATTTATAACTTCTGAATCTAATTTTCTACTGCCTTTATAGTTACTAGTTTTAGAATTAAAAATATTTAGTAAATCAAAATATTCAGTATTATCAGAACTTAAAATTAAATCTTCATTTTGTTTGGTAAAATTAATTAATTTAGAACAAAACAATAAAAAAGAAATAATTTTATTAGGATCTTTAATAGGTGTATGAATTCTAAATTCTATAGTTTGTTTATTACCAAATAATAAAGGTACAAAATTAATCCAATGATACGAATTGTTATCGTAGCTTTTTTAATTACTACTTCTATATGTTTCCATATAGTCCAGACTATGTCATCATCCTACCGACTGTAGGATGTTGGGCGCTCGTGAGTATATTATATTCTACATATGTAGTTTCAATACCTAGTCGTTGCACTTTCAAGTAGCATTTAGCTACAAGCTTAGCTCAAAATTATCTTTTAAAATTTGAAATTAAATCACACATTTCTATAAATACATCAGAATTAAGTCCATTTTTCATAATATTTATAGGTTTATAAACCCAATGTATATTATCAACTGTATAGTCTTTATCTGAATCAATTCTATCTATAGAACCGTTAGAATCTTTTTTAAATATATCAACAACATTTAATTTTACTCCAGAGTAATAACATTTAAAATTTTGTTTAACAATTTGATTATATAAATCTTTACTTGTTAAATTATTTTTTAAAATTCTATTACCTCTTTTTAAATTAAAGTTAATATTTTTAATCCATTGTTTATGTATATTATTTTCAAAATGATTTCTAGCTTTTCTTTGTTCAGGATATTTATTAGTCCTTGAACATTTTTTACAAACTTTATATTTCATTTTTTGTAAATGAGATAAACGTTTATAATCTATATTACCACATTTACATTCATATTTAACAAAATATCTATCTTCAGTAAAGACAAAATCATTTTCTAAAATAATAATACCATCAATTTCTTGATTCTTTTTAAAAGGGTAATTAGTATAACTACCTTTTTTCATGTTTAATTTTTTCATAATTGGAATATTTTTATACAAACATACAAAATATATTCCAATTAACCTAATTTTATGAAGACTTTCTTTGAATTCACCCAATATTTTTTATAATACATTACTGTATTACTACGCTATATTGTTAACGTGATTTAATATTCCATTTTCTAGTATTATTAGGATCATTAGGGTGATTAGTTACATAATTTAATTCTTTATTATACTCATTATAATCTCTACCATCAGAAAGATAATTAAATATTTTTGAAAAATTACTTTTTAAATTAGAAGGTGTAATTTTATTGTCTAATTTAGATAATAATTCTACAGTTGGTAATGGTGCAGTATAATTTTTTCTTTTATACCCTCTATTATCTTTTTTATACAAAGGAAACATTTTAAATATGTCATCTTGAATAAATAAAGATAATTTAAATAAAGCAGCAATAAAAGATTCTGTTCTTGGTACATTTCCTAAGTGCAAATGAAAAGAACAAGTATCATCATAACTAGTATATTCATTAATTAATTTAGAACTATTAATTAATGAATTAATACCTTTTTCCCCTTCTAAGGGTAAAGTTACATATTCTAATCCTTTAATACTCCCATCTCTAAGAGGTACTAATGCATTTGCTAAACAATATTCTTTAGGAATAACTCCTTTACTTGTTTCAAATTCTGCACCAAAACTAAGTCCATTTAAATATTCTTTTATTCCATAAGAAAAATTATATTTTTTTAAATATTGTAAATTATTTAAATATCTATCTTTAACAAGTTTTATAGTTTCAGGAGTAATGTTATAATTTAAACTTTGTTTATATCCATAATCTATTTTTTTATAATTTAATATATTTAATGGAGTCAATTTACTATAATGACAATAAATATTACTAGTTTTATTAAGAACATAATTAGTATCATCTAATAAAGAATAATTCATTACAAAATAAACAAAATTTGTTTTAACATCTCGTAATGTAGTCATTAAATCATTATTTAAAAAATATCCTATTTCTAATTTATCTTTACTAATAATATTAACAACTCCTTTTACATAATTTACATTATTAATTTCATATCTTTTATGTAAATGGTCATAGATAATATAATCAGTATTATTTTTATAATACCTACCATTAATAGGATAGCAATCGCCAGAATCTTTTATTTTTCTATCTCCTATTAAATAGTATTCATTTTCTATTTTTCTACAATTAATTTTTAATTCTTTTTTTCCCGTAATTGTAGTTACTTCTTTGTTTGACATAATATTTAACTATTTATTAAAAGATTATTATTAATTTCTTCAAGTTCTTTACCAAAATTATCAATTGCACTAGTCATTTGTTTAGAATAATTACAATCTTCAATTTTATTAAAAGATTCTCTTTTTCTAATCATGTATTTATTATACATATTTTCCATTTTACTAAATAAAAATGAGAATTTTTCAAGTGTTTCTTCATTTTCTTTTTCAGTATAAGGTTCTAAATCAAATAATTTAATTATTTCATTTCCTTTTCTTTTTAATTCATTTATTTCTTTATTAGATAATGTTGAAGTAATTTCATCAAATTTTGAAATTTCTTTTTCATTTATAGAATTTAATTTAATAACTTTACCAGTATATTGATCTGCAGTTATAATTTCATCTTCTAGTTTTATCCCATTTAAAAAATTATCTGAATAATTATTTTTTCTAGTAGTAACACTTCCATTTACAATTGTATAAATAAAATCTGAATTTAAAGGATTAAATCTCATAAATTCTATTTTATTTCCATTTTTAATAGCTTCTCTTTTTCTATTTAAAATAGGGTGAGTAGCGCACCAACTAGCTTTTTCAATAAAATCTAAACTATTTTTAGCTTTTTGAGTATTTAAAACATTATAATCACTTTTTCTAATTACTCTTATTCCATCTACAATATAAATAAAAGGATAATTTTCATAATCATTATATATTCTAGCATCAAATGGTATATAATAATCTTCATGTTTTATTTCACTTATACTTTTTTTAAATTTACCACTAATTTTATCATAAGGTTTACCTAAATAATCAGTAAAAAATACTTGATATGCATCAACTAAGTCTTCTTCTAAATAAATAAACTTCTCTTCTTTAGTGTATATAAATATACCATTAGTAACATGACCATTTCTTCTATAAAGAAAATTTTCAAAGACAATTTTATTTCTTTTTCTATCTTTATTTGAAATTACTTCATCTTTAATTTTAAAAACATTAGAAGTATCATTGGAAGAATTTTTTAATCTTCTGCTTCTTCTATTTTTATAATTACTAGTAATTTTATCAACATTATCAGATATTTTATTTTCTTTCCAATGATTTGGGACTTCATTATTATAATTAGAATGATTACTATATTGAATCCTTTGAGTCATTTTTTGTCTACTAATTTTAAAAGTTTCAGCTTTTTCTACATTACCATCTTTAATTTTATATACTGTATTAAATTTAAATTCAAATATTTTTTCAATATCTTTTTCATTTTCAGTAATAGCTATTAAAGATTCTTCCATTGAAGAAATATAAAGACTGTTTTTAGATTCTTGATAATAATATAAAGGTCTTTCTTTTTCAGTATTTTTATCATTCTTATACTTTTTAGATTCCCCTCTAAAAGCATAAATAGTATTAGGTTCATTAGTATTAGTAAAAACTGTTGCTGCTGCACCTAAATATTCACTTAAAGGTTTAAAACTTTTAGAATTAAAAATGGCTTCTAATAAAATACTGCTATCATTTTTAAATTTATTACATTTATATTTTTTAGCAATATCATTTTCATTATAAAGAGTACCATTATGTACTCCTATAAACTCATATCCTTTATTTTTGTCTTCTCCAAATCCAAAAGGATGAGTATTTTCCTCATTTTTTAAACCTTTACTAGAGTTTCTAGTATGACCTATTATATAATTGTTTTCTAAATCATTATTATAATTTTTATTAATTAAAAAATCTTTAAAATATTTATCTTTTTTAATATTTTTTATAATTTCAGAATTTTTAGAAATTCCACAACCATCTCCACCTCTTGAATCATTATATATTCCTAAGATATCAAATTTTGCTTTAGTAAATTTATCATTACTATTTCCTGACCAAGCAAAAATTCCACAATTTAATGTAGTATTTTTTGTTATTTGGTTCTTAAAAAGTAGTTTATAGAATCTAACAAAATTTTCTATAAAAACACTAATTAAAAATACTAACATTATGCTTGATACTATTATAAATTGCTCACTCATATTTTTATTTTATTACAAAATTATTAATTATTTTTTCTTCTAATGACATTGCTAATGATATATCATTATCATCAATAGCTAACTTTACTTGAGCTAAAGTTTTTATATCTACCATGTCCATACTTCCAGAATTGATAAAATTTATTGCTTGTTTTACTTGATTAAATGCCCATTTTCTACTTTCTTCATCTTTAATCCAAAAATTAGACAATACTCTGTACTCTACTCCAAAAGTTTTTTCTCTAAAAGAACCTGCAGAGCCATAATATTCTCTTCTTTTTGTATCTTTATCTTTAACTAAAGAAGGCAAACCTAAAAAGATATCTAAAGCTCTTATTAATTTAATATTAGTTTCTGTATCAGAATTCTCATATCCAATATGAATATGTCCACCTGCTACTCTAATATTTTCTTTAATTTCTACTCTAGGATTTTCATATCTAGTATAAGCGTTAGTATCTGCTAAACATCCAAAAAGCATACCTTGTTCAGAATTTAATTCTTCTTTATCAAATTTCATAGAAGGAATAATTGCTAATTTACAATCATTAACTTTAGCAATAGTTTCAATATTATCTAAAGCATATTCTATGTTGTCTGAAAACTCTTGAGAATTTCTAGAAGGAGGAATATTAAATTCTGCCATTACATTGTCTTCTTGTAGAAAAAATCCTTCTCTGTCTAAAGGAATAGGGTCTTCTTTAGTTCCTCCAATTAACCCTTCTACACTTTTAGCTTTATTATTTTTGATAAAAAATAATTCTGGGTCAGCTCCTATTGTTACTTTTTTTATAATGCTCATATTGTTTCTTTTAAAATGTTTAAAATTAAATCACTGTTTTCTTCTAAATTTTCAGAAAATATAAAATTCCATTCAGAAGAGTTTATTTTAAATGATTTATTTATAGTTAAAAAATTTTGATTTTTATCTATTTTATCTATATAAAAACTGTTTTCATTTATATTTTTTTCTAAAAAATAACAAATTGATTTTGAATCAAATAATGATTTATCACTTTTTAAATATCTATCCACTAATTTAATTATTTTAAAGACTTTAATTTTATTGTTAATAGATTCTTTATAAATAGGTATAGAAAAAAATGAATTAGATTGTATTACGTCATAATCGTCTTCTTTAAATAAAACTGTTTTGGTATGAAAATTTCTATATAAAATAGATATTACTTGACTGGAATAATTTTTTGTAAATAACTCATATAAATTGTCTATTATGCAATTTTTTAATGCTGATTGAGGATTATTCTCTATAAAATTAAAGAAATTATTTAAAAAATTTTGATTATTTATATCCAATATAGTAAAATTTTTAAAATTTTTTACTAACTCTGTACTTCTATTATTAGAAGTAATTAATAAATTTTTCATTTTTGCAAAGAATTTAAAAGTTGATTAATTATTGAATCTGTAAGTATTGGATTAATCCTTTCTTCAGGATGAGATTGTTCTGCAGCCATAGGCAATTCTTTATGAATAATAAATTCTACATTAAAGAATTCTTTATTAATAGCAAGAATATCAAAATCATTAGTAATATCTGAAGGTATAGCAGATTGGTGATGAATAGAATTAGTTTTTTTAAAATCTATATTATAGTTTTCTTTATTATAAGCTTCTCTAATATTAGAATATTTTTGAATTACTTTATTATTAAACTTTAATAAATCAACTAATTCTCCTCTAAAATCATTTGATTGCTTTTGTGCATATTCTTGTTGTAAAGAGCCTCCACTATGTACTATAATGTTTTGAAAACCTGCACAAATACCATAAATAGCTGTTTGTTTATTATTTGCTTTTTCTAAATACTTTTCAAACATATTTGCAAAAAACCACTCATACTCTAAATCTGAAGATTGAGTTCCTATTAATGGCTTTTGTTTATAATTCATAGGATTTACATCTCTACCTCCTGGTAATACTAGTAAATCTACAGGAATTACTTGATCACATTGAGCATCAATAATTATAACATCTCCAAATTGTCTAAAATATTCTACATAAGCTGCATTTTGACCATACCCAGGATTAAATCTTCCAGAATGTTGATGTCCTAATAATCCAATTAATGCTGATTTAGTTTCTACTTGACTCATATTTTTTTCTTTTTAAAATTTTAGGTAATTGTTTTATATATTTTTCTAATGTAACGTCTCCAAAACTAGGAGCAGAATTAATTTCTACTATAATAAATTCAGGATTTTCCCTTTTTTCTTCATTATTAGTAGTAGCAGATTGAATTCTTAAATCAATAGCACCTACATCAAGTCCTACTGCTTTTAAAGCTTTTACACTTTCTATTTCTATTTGTTCCCAATTTACTGGTTTATCAAACAAGTCATTATCTTCCATAATCCAAACACAATAATCATTATTACGATACCATCTGTGTTCTTGTGGAGAATCTGATTTTAACATTTTTCTGCAAGAATAAAAACAACCTTCAGAATCTACATGAAGTCTATATTCTCTAACATAATTATAATATTTTTCAAATATATAATTATTAAAATTTTTATTTATCATCCATCTTTGAAGAGCATCAACATTATCATGTTTTACATTTCCAATACCTCTACTACCTTTAATATGTTTAGATATAATAGGATAAGGTAATTCATTAATGTTAATTTGTTCATTTGTGTTTTGATCAATAAACAATTGTTGGTTATTATTATATTTAAACCAAATTGCTGTTTTTATATTATTAGTTGCAAATTTTTGTTTCATTAGTAGCTTATTAGCACTATTTTTAATAGAACTAACACTATTAACTTCAATTCTTTTTTTATTTACTTCATTATCTTTTAATTCAGTAAAAGAACCAAATCTAATAATAGATCTAAATGGTAATAAAAGTAATTTTTTATATTTTGGTCTTAATTGTGAATGAGAAGGATGTCTACTTCTAATTCTTGGTCTAAACAATTTGTACTTTTTCATATTAATAAGTTTTTACTTGTGTTGTATAATGATCATACCAATTACCTGATGCTACTATAGGATTATTTTCTTTTAATTTGCTTTTATTTTGATAGTAATAAAAAGCATTACCAAATGGAGTTTTTAAAATACCTCTCTCATAAAAATTATTTTTATTTTCTCCACGATAACCTTCTAAAACATTAACAGAATCAAAAACATCTTTATCTACAGCATAAACATGAAATGTTATACTTGTGTTTCCTTTATTTATTAATGCTGGAAAAGATTCTAAACTTATCATAGTAAATTCAGGTTTAGATTCAAATACTCCTACATATTTTGAATTTACAATAATATTATGATTAGACAATCCTTTTATTAAACTGCCATATACTGCTATTAATACTAATTCATTTTTTTTCATTTTATTAATTTATTTATTAATTTTTTTGATTCTCTAATTCCAAATTTTTTTGTAAAATCTGAAATATCTTTTGATTTAAATTTATCAGGAATTTCTATTTGAATAATATTAAATTCTTTACAAAATTTTTTACCAAATTCTCTGCCCCAATTTGTTTCTGAATCATAATCATTATCATATAAAAGATATAAATTTTCAAATCTTTTTTGCAATTCTTTAAATACATTTTCTTTAGGAATAATGTTTTCTGTTTGCAATGCTGTACTAGGAAATCCTGAAACTTCTCTAATACACATTATATCTTTTAAAGATTTAGTTATAATTAAATTGTAACCTATATTTGGTAATTGATTCCAACCTTGCCATACACTTTCGTTATGAGAAGAAAGCCATTTTATTTTTTTATTAAATGGTTGATATATTTTAAAACTATATTCTTTATCTTTATTTTCAACATAAGCATAAGCATATTTATCAGCTTTAATAATATTATCATTAATAAAAATATATTCTATTGGGACAACATTATAATATTTTAAAGTATATAATCTTATACCAAATTGATTCCAATATTTTATATCATATTTTTTCCATTTTCTAGTTCTAATATTTAAATAACTTTCTTGTACTTTATCTAATTCTTTATCTCTATCTACTTTAACAAAATTTTTATTAATAGTTCTATTTAAAGGTTTATGATCAAAATAATATTTTAAATTAAAATCAATAACTATTTTGCTTAAAGCTTCTAAATGATTAAGATTAAACATTTTTTCAACAAATTTAATACAATCTCCTCCTCCTAAAACAAAATCTTTATAATAAATATTACCATCTTTACCTTTAAATAAAGAAAATGAAGGGTTTTTTTCATTTCTTAATGGTGATAAAATTGGTTTGTTTATTTTTAAATTCATACCAGAATAGAAATTAAATATATCTAAATCTGTAACATGATTTAATAAATTATTTTTAGTAAGAGATTTTTTATTTAAATTTATCATCTTATAGTAAATGCTATATTATTATTAAAGTGAATTTCATGAAATATTTTGTTTTCTTTATAAAATTCTTGCAAAGTTTCACTTTGTATTTTTTCTATTTGTTTTGCTCTTTCTATTAACTTATTCATTTTTATTGAATTAAAAAAGGGAGATGGTCAGTCTCCCTTTAATGTTACTATTTATAAACTATTGATATTAAAATGTTTCAAAATCATCATCATCCTCACTATCTTTTAACTCTTCCATAGCTTCGTTTAATGATGTACCATTATCTTCTTCTGTATTAGGTGTAATTTGTTTCATTACATCTGATTTTTTAACTTTTAAGTTAGTCTCTTCAAGAGATACATCTCCTGATTCTACAAAATCAAACATTCTAACTCCTAAATATTTACTAGGATTTTTGTCATACCCATAACAAACAAAAAGATTAAATTTTGATCCTATTGCTTCTTTTTTAAGTAATCCCATAATTTTCTTGTAACCATCTTCATAGCTACTTACTTCTGGAAATTCATAGTCATCTCCAAAAAGTGCTCTAGCAATGCTTAACAATCTTGCAAGTTCTCTATTTGCAACTGCTTCATTTTGTCCATCTGGAATATAAAAAGCTACATTAATTTCTCCTTCTGAATCTTCAAAAAAAATTTTGTAATCAGGAGAACGTGGTTTATCTTCTGGTTGTTTTTTTACAATTTTAGTTAATTTAGCTTTGGCTACTCCTGCTTCACCTCCGTTAAAAATTGATATATTGTTTTCTTTTACGTTATTTAAATTGATCATATTTCTTTGTTTTATTTATTATTTTTATTTAAAAACTTGAGTCCAGTTTGAAGTTACTGTATCTTTGTCAGGATCATACTTAGAAAGTAAAATATCTTTATTTCTAAGATGTTTAATTCTAGTACCTGATAATAGAGATTCTGAAGGTTTAAAATTTAATCTACCCTCAAATTCATCTCTGTAAAAATAAGCAATAGCATCAACTTGAGCACATAGGATAGGACCTGTTTTACCAGTTAAAGATATACCTCTTTCATTCATTTCTTTTCCTTCTCTTTCAACTAATTTATCTTTAACATGTCCTAATAGTATGAGTGTTTCACAAAGTTCACTTAAATCATTGATAATGCTATTAAGAGCTTCTCTTAAATAATAATATCCTGCACCTTGAGGCAATGTTAAAACACTTTTACCTTCCCAATTTCTACCCATAGGCGTATTTTTATACATTTTATTAGCTAAAGGTATAGCTATTTCTTCTAAAGTAGATACAGTATCAAGAGCAATTCTTGTATATACATATCCATCTTTTTCTTCATTAGCTGCTTTAATTTTATTCATAATGTTTTTAAGAACTACTATAGGTAACTTTTTCTGCTCCTTAGCTTCTTTCTTAACATTTATTTTTAAAGCATCTACATATTCACTACCATTCTCTATATCTAATATTAAACAATCATCCAATTGAGCTAAAGCTGTTGTTTTGCCCATTTTTGGTTGACTATATATTATCATAGTTCTTGGATTTTTAGATGTCGATTTGACAATCTTTTTAGGTAATTCCATAAATTTTTCTTTCTTTCATTAATTCTTTTTTTCTTCCTTTTAATTGATCTAAATAAAAATACTATTTTGTTTTTTACATTATAATATCTCCTAAAATATATACAAAATCTTTTTTATTTACAACAGAATTCTATTTTATTATTTTATATTTTATTCTACTAAAATATATATCGTATAGTGTTCCAAGGTATTATTTCATTGTGTATGTTTTTAAATTGATTAATAGCTTGTTTTTTTAATACTTTTTTGTATCTAACATTTTTTCCTCCATATTCAGAAATTTTCTTTTCTTGAATTTTAGGATTCCATAATAAATACTCTTTTTCTAATTTGTTTTTTACATTGTTTTCATGTTTATCTTTGTTATGAGTTAAAAATATCACTTCTGCTAATACATCTTTTTTATATTCTTCTTTTACATATTGATCTAATAGCCCAAATAAGTCCATATAATCTGTTTTCCAGCCTTTATATAGTATTACAGGACTAAAGTTAACATGAACGTCATATCCTGCTTCATAGAACCTATTAATAGCTTTAATTCTATCTAGTATAGAAGGAGTATTTGGTTCAAAAATAGTACTTAATTTTTGTGGCATTAAACTAAACCTAATTCTGACTTTTTCCCAAGGATTAAATTTTAAAAAATGATTAGGAATTATTTTAGTTGCTAAAGTTGCTTTAGCTCTGTTATGATCTCTAAAAAATCTAAATATTTTTTCCCAATCATAATATTTACTATGTAAAGCAAAGTCCTCATTACAAGAAATATCATAAGTAACAAATTTAGAATCTGTTTGATTAGGTTTATCAATTGTTTCAAACACTACATGATGATCTACAGCAGTTAAGATATCTTCTATATTTTTAGGGATATCTAAACCTTCTGGTCTATGTCTTTTCATATAGCAATAACTACAATTTAATAAACATCCATATCCAAATGAAGGACTTATATAATCAGAACTTCTACCTGAATATCTTATCATCATTGATTTCCTAGTTACTTTTTTAACTAGGCTCATTTACTTTATTTTCATTATACCATTTAATAAATTTAATTACTGCTTTATAAACAGCTTTAATTTTAGATTTATCATACTGAGAATTATCATAATCAATATTATAACCTAAAAATTCAACAACATATTCTTGTTTCATCATACCAGCACTATAATAGTGAATATTAGAACTGCAAAATTCACTTTCAATTTTTTCAACTACAGGCATTAACCAATCCCATGATTTATGAAATTTTAAAATATGTCCTTTACCTAATTCAATAGTATCTATTCTACATATTGTTTGGCCAGGTATAAACATTTCATTATCTTTACAATTACTAGTTTTACTAGCTCCTATAAAGTCAGCAATAAGCTTATTGTTTTTTATTAATCCTTCCATAATTTATTGTCTTATTTTGTTTAATAATCTGTAAACATTCTTAATTCTTTTTATATTATCAGGTAATGGCAGTTCTCTAAAGTAATTAACAGCTCCATCAAAATATAATGGACATACAGTACCTCCACCACCATCACGACCTCCTAAAATTTCTAAAAATCTTATATTATCTTTAAATAATTTAATATCATAACCCCAATATTCAGGAATATCATGTCTAAAAGGACTAAATAATCCTAAAATAACATTAG
>Ga0307974_1000777_pt1 | contig 20612 bp, 18 predicted proteins | sample OrgLakmetagen784_FD_201812 | JGI IMG/M metagenome (GOLD analysis project Ga0307974, IMG submission 201812) | Saline water microbial communities from Organic Lake, Antarctica - #784 | ecosystem: Environmental > Aquatic > Non-marine Saline and Alkaline > Saline | place: Antarctica: Organic Lake... | reverse complement strand
TCTAACAGTCACAAAATCTTGTGCTGGATTTGGATAAATATTAAAAACTGTTTCTTTTTCGTTATTGTTAATACTTAAATTACAATTTGCATTTGTTGTTTTAAAAATAACATTAATAGAATCGTAAATTATACCGAAATCATTTAAGACATAATATTTGTGAACTGCGCACGATTCAGATCCATTAGGAACAATTTGCGGTTTAAAAGTTGATGTATCTCCAGAATTAATTGAATTTAAAAATGGAGAAATGTAAGAATAGGTATCATCTGCATCATAACAACCATTACTTTCACAAATCTGATCAAGTCTTCCACTATTTACGTCTCTCTTTCTTAAATATTTTACATTAATAGTTGAAGCGTTATCGTTTATAACTCTAAATTCATAATAAATTGCCCCATCATCTTTATTACCAACAACTTCAACAGTTGTTCCACTAAGATCGGTTGTTAGGTCGCTTGAAGCAACAATTTTAATCCCTTGTCCAAAGATTTGTCCAGCAGATATAAAAAGAGTTGTTATGAGTAAAGTTATTTTCATACGAGTTCGAATTATTTTTAATGGAGTAAATATAGGGAAAAATAAACAATTTTCAAAAGCAATTATAGAAACTTAAGTAAAGTATAGTTTTAGGATTACAAGAATAAACAAATATTTTCGTTAATTATTTATTAAATTTTCATAAAATAGTTTAACTTTGGTTCATAAATAAACTAAAACTTATAATTATGAAAACATTTTTACGTTCTGTGGCTGTATGTATTGCAGCTTCATTTACATTCAATGCTTCAGCACAACTTCCAGACAACGGAATATGGCCAGCAGGAGTAACTTTCACAGACATCAATGGTACGACTCACGACATGGATGCACTTCTAGATGCAGGTAAAACTGTAATTATAGACGCTTTTGCTGACTGGTGTCCACCATGTTGGACTTATCACCAAACGCATGCATTAGAAGATCTATATACTCAATATGGTCCATCAGGAACAGATGAGTTAATGGTTTTTGGACTTGAAGCTGATCTTAATGAGCCAGAAAGCAATATTTCTGATCCTAATACAGGTGAAGGAGATTGGACAGTTGGTGTTACTTACCCACAAGCAAATGATGACCTTATATCGGGTATCATTAATTTAAGTTATTATCCAACAGTAATTATGGTATGTCCAGACAGATCTGTTACTGAAGTTGGTCAACAAGCAACAGCTGTATTATTTTCTGAAACTAGCACTTGTGGAGCACCAGCAACTAACTCTAATGACCCAAGGTTAGTAGCTAACGAATCTGAAGAGTCCTTCTGTACAGGTTCTTCTGCAAATATGTCAGTAGTTCTTCAAAACTTTAGTACTTCCCCTTTAACTGCAGCTACAATTGAGGTAATGGATGGTGCAACTTCTGTTGCAACAGAAAACTGGACAGGTAATCTAGCACCTTATGATGTTGCTACAATTAGTTTAGGAGCTGTTTCTCCAACAGGAGCTACAAACTATACAATCGAAATTACGTCTGCAAATGATGACACTTCGAATGATGCAGTTACTGCTTCTGTTGCACCTGCGCCACTATTGATGGTTGGTTCAACAAATCAAGATGTTTCTGTCGTTATAGATGGTGACCCTTACAAATCAGAAATGGGAATTATTTTAGATGAAGGTACTGTGCCAACAGGAACACTTGTTTCTATTCACAATGCTGCAGCAGCAGATCCTACTACAGTATTAGGATTTGTACAAGTTGGTTCAATAGCTGATGTAGCAGGTTCAATTACTCGTTCTTGGAGCGTAAATAACGAAGGTTGTCACAATATCGTTTTTGTTGATTCATATGGAGATGGTATCACTTACCAAATGCCAGAAGCAAAACTTACAATTAGTGGAGCAGGTGGTTCAGAAATCGCTGTTAACCCTGATTATGGAGATGGAATAGCAGTGCTTTTTGATGTTCAATTCATGGGAGATGTTAGTGTAAACACTGAAGAATTCGCTTCTTCATTCAAAGTATTCCCTAACCCTTCTAACAGCGTTGTAAACGTTGAGTTTGAATTGCAGAACAAAAATGATGTAACAGTTTCTATAATGAACACTGTTGGTCAAACTGTAGCTTCGAACAACTTAGGTTCTGTTTCAGGAGTTCAAGCAACACAATTAGATGTTTCTTCTCTTGAGTCAGGAATGTACATTGTGAAAGTAATAACTGCTAACGGAGAGCAAACTAAACGCATCTCAGTTATCAAGTAATTTTTACTCTAAAGTTCGTTATCTTGGTTGCAAGATGTTTTTAAAGTATTCATTGACATAAAGTCAAATCGCTGAATTTAAAAACAACTCACGGCTGAATAACAAACTTTATAACTCAAAATAATAAGTTAAGAACTTATGAAAGTTAAAAGAAAGGGAGGCGATATCGTCTCCCTTTCTTTTTTGGAATCCAAGAGTTCTGCAATCATTTCTATTCTATTTTTCACTTTTATATCTATATTTGAAGATTAAGCTTTATATGGTATGAAGTGTGTGTATAATATGCTGAACTAAAAACTAAATAAACATGAAAAAATTATCAATATTAATTGCATCTACATTTCTATTCATCACTGCAAACTCTTATGCACAGCAGGAGGGTACGAATAATATGGAAAAAACTATTCCTGAAATGCAATTGAAAAATACAGTTGGAGAAACGATTAATACAGCACAATTAGAAAATGATGGGAAACCAATTATTATCTCTTTTTGGGCAACTTGGTGCACACCATGCAAAAAAGAGTTAAATGCAATCCATGATTTATATATCGATTGGCAAGATGAAACTGGAGTACGTTTGGTAGCGATTTCTATCGATGATCAACGAACCGTTTCACGTGTTGTCCCTTATATAGATTCAAAAGCATGGGAATACGAAGTATTGTTAGATCCAAATGGAGACTTTAAACGTGCAATGGGTGTAAACAACGTTCCACATACTTTCCTAATTGATGGCAATGGAAATATTGTTTATTCACACAACAACTATGCGCCTGGTGATGAGTACGAATTGTATGATCACGTATTAGAACTTATCGAGAAAAAGGATTAATCCCTTCAATTTACCGTTTACATTTACATTATGAAAATCACAAAAATACTCGCTGGTTCTATTTTTCTTTTATTGGGATTAAATGCAATGTCTCAGGGTTCTATATCAGGAAATATGGAAAGTACATTCCAATATTTAAATACTGATGAGAAAATCGATGCTGTGCAACCAGATGAAAAAGCATTAATCAATTCCTACATTAACGTAAACTACCGCAATAGCGGATTTAAAGCAGGAATGAGGCTTGAAGCATATATGCCTTCAATTTTAGGTTATCCTGACCGTTTTGACGGATCTGGATTAGGATATAGGTACGTTGGATACGAAAACGATTTAGTTGATATTACAGTAGGTAACTTCTATGATCAATTTGGCTCTGGACTTATTTTCCGTTCTTATGAAGACCGAGCGCTTGGCTTTGATAACATGATGAATGGAATAAGTTTAAAAATACGTCCATACAAGGGAGTAACTATAAAAACTGTATATGGTCGTCAGCGTTTTTCATTCATGGAAGGAAGAAATATATATAGTGCTGGAATTGTAAGAGGAGCAGATATAGAGGTGAACTTTAATGAGTGGTTTCCGATACTTTCAAAGAATAATATTAGGATAACAGGTGGAGGGTCGTTGGTTTCAAAGTATCAAAAAGATGATAATACCCAATTCGTATTGCCAGAAAACACCGGTTCATATGGTGGAAGATTAGAATTGGCTTACAAAAAATTCTTTATCAATGGTGAATACATCATTAAAGAACAAGATCCATCTCAAGACAATGGTTACATCTATAATTACGGAAAAGGAATATTAATTAATGCAGGTTATTCTCAAAAAGGATTAGGAATAGTGCTTTCCGCAAAGTCAATTGACAACATGAGTTTTAGAAGTGACAGAGATGCTGCACTTCAAGATTTAACAATTGGATTTATTCCACCTTTGACGAAAACACATACGTATAATTTGGCAGCAACATTATATCCATATGCTTCCCAACCCAATGGAGAAGTTGCTTTTCAAGCAGATGTAATTTACAAGGTTAAACGTGGAACATTCCTAGGAGGGAAATATGGAACTGATGTTTCATTGAATTTCTCTACGGCATTTGAACCTTTGAAAGAAACATCCAACATCAATCCTATGGATTCAACGCGTGTCACCTACGAATCAAAGCTTTTTAACAAATCTGATTTACTCTACTGGAGAGACTTCAATGTGAGTATTAAAAGAAAAGTGCATAGAGACTGGACAATTAAAGCAAGCTACTTTAATATTGCAATGAATAATGATGTGTTAAAATTAGCACAAGAAAAAGGTATTATTGAATCACATATTGGTGTCTTAGATGTACAATATAAAATCAATAGAAGAAACACAATTAGAGCAGAGATACAAGGTTTATGGACCGTTGATAATAAGGACAGAGGATCATGGGCAACGGCTGTAGTTGAATATACAATTTCACCAGATTGGTTCTTTAGCGTCGTATTTCAATCCAACTATGGCAATCCAGTTGAAGAGGAACAAATCAACTACCCTATGGTTTTCGTAGGGAGAATTTGGGGCGCAACTCGTTTTCAAATTGGATATGGACGACAAAACGAAGGTTTATTTTGTGTAGGAGGGATCTGTCGTTTTGTTCCGGCATCGAATGGACTAACATTATCTTTTACGCATAGTTTCTAATATATAAAACAATGAATAAGTTAAATCAATATATCTTTTTTTTATTTGCGACAACATTGCTTTTTACAAGCTGTGATAAAGTGGATAATCCTTATGAAAAAACAGTAATAATCGATTTAGATACAACATTATACAATGGATTGTGGAGTGATTATTTAGAAAATGAATATCCAACATTTTCGAATAATTCTAATACAAACGCTAATGTATTGATTGAGGATTATACGGGACATACTTGTTTTAACTGTCCATTGGCTGCAGATGTTGCGCATGGATTATATGAAAGTAATCCAAATCGTGTTTTTGTTGTTTCAATCCATACAGGCCCTGGAAACCTTTCTTTTCAACAATCTAACCCGAGCAACTCAAAATACTATACTGACCACACCTGTCCAGATGGAATTGCTTATGGTGAAGAATTTGAAGCTGGTTTTGGTTTTTTTGGGAATCCTCAAGGAACTGTGAATAGAAGAGAAGGAAGTGGTGAAATGTTCTCTTTAACCGGAACTTGGCAAAGTAGAACAGAAGATATTTTAAATGCAAACGATTTAAAAGTAAATATTCAATCTGTATTTAATTATTACCCGAATTCAAACGGTGGATATTTGCATGTTGAAGTAGAAAAGAAAACAACTGATCCAATTGAAATGAATACTGTAGTTTTAGTTGTTCAAGATTCTTTGGTAGATTGGCAAAAAATGCCCGACAATACGGATAATGAATTTTATGTACACCGTGATAAGCATCTGGGAAGTATAGATGACAACCCTTTTGGCGTTCCGACACTTACTGCTGTTGCTTTATCGGGAGATAAAAAGATGTTAGATTACTCTTATGTTTTACCGCAAGAAATAGATCGGACAAACATGCATTTCTTGATTTATGTTTATGATAAAGATACTTATGAGATTTTGCAAGTAATTAAAAAGAAAATTGAGTAGAACAAGGCCGGTGGCTGATTAAAATTTTTACCGCATAGTCGAAGAGGTTTACGCACTTGTGCAGAGCTTGCTCAATTAAAGAACGCTAAGGTTTAGTTGAATTACATATGAATTGGCAGTAGAGGTGCAATAAATTGCGCCTCTACTGTTTTAAACACAACATCATTCCAATAAAACGTATTTTTTCTTCTTTGTGACCTTAGCGACTTCTTAGCGACTTAGCGGTTATTTTTTTTCGAACTTCGCTCCTTCTTTGTGTCTTTGCAGTTAATTTTTCTATTTTTGGGTAAATAACACACAAACATTTCCTCCATGGGCAAAATTTTAGTCATAGATGATGAAAAAAGTATACGCAGAGCGTTGAAAGAAATTTTAGAATTTGAAGATTTCGAAGTTGATGAAGCAGAAGATGGAAAGCAAGGTTTTGAGAAGGCTACATCACAATATTATGATCTGATTTTTTGTGATATAAAAATGCCCAAAATGGACGGTATGGAAGTTCTTGCTGCACTCCAAAAAGAAAAAGTAGATAGTCCTGTGATTATGATTTCCGGCCATGGAAATATAGAAACAGCTGTAGAGGCGATTAAATTAGGAGCTTTTGATTTTATTGAAAAGCCACTTGATTTGAACCGTATTTTAGTAACCATTAGAAACGCAAATGATAAAACAAATCTTGTAGAAGAAAAGAAAGCACTAAAGAAAACTGTTCAACGTTTTAAAGGTTCTTCTATCATAGGGGAAACAGAGGGGATCATTCAGATTAAAGAAATGATTGAGAAGGTTGGTCCAAGTGAAGCACGTGTTCTGGTTACAGGAGGAAACGGAACAGGAAAAGAATTAGTAGCACGTTCATTACATGACAATAGTCCACGCAAAGAGGAAGCATTTGTTGAAGTAAATTGCGCTGCTATTCCAGTAGAATTAATCGAGAGTGAACTTTTTGGACATGAGAAGGGAGCATTTACGTCTGCTGTGAAACAAAAGAAGGGAAAATTTGAATTGGCTAAAAGCGGAACCTTATTTCTGGATGAAATTGGTGACATGAGTGCATCGGCACAAGCCAAAGTTTTACGTGCTTTACAAGAAAATGTGATTCAAAGGGTTGGTGGAGAGAAAAATGTCAATGTGAACCCACGTATCATTGCAGCAACGAATAAAAATCTACGCAAGGAAATTGAGGACGGAAACTTTAGAGAAGACTTATACCACCGCCTAAGTGTGATTTTAATTCATGTTCCGACGTTAAACGAAAGAGAAGACGATATTCCTTTACTTGCTGAACACTTCTTATCTATGACTTGCGCTGAACATGGGATACCAAGAAAGAAGTTTACAGAAGATGCGCTAGAGGCTCTAAGGAATACAAATTGGAGTGGAAATATTCGAGAATTAAGAAACATTATTGAGCGAATGGTTATTTTATGCGACCATGAGATTACTGGATTTGATGTGAATACTTTTTCGAATCCACGGGGATAATTCACAGAACTAAGAAAAAGAGAATAGATGTTTTTTAAGTCATTATTCAGCAAAAAACAAGAACCAGAAAATAATATCTCAACAGAAATGAAGTATTTAATTGTAGGATTAGGAAATCCTGGTATAAAATATAAAAACACACGTCACAATATTGGTTTTAAGGTTGTTGAAGCGTTTGCAGAGGAACGAAAAGCAACATTTGAAACCATCAAATTAGGTGAGGTTGCCAAAGCAAAATGGAAAGGTAGACAAGTACTCCTTTTGAAACCTTCTACTTTCATGAATCTAAGTGGAAAAGCGGTTAATTATTATCTTCAAAAAGAAAAAATACTTCCTGAGAATTTATTGGTCATTACTGATGATTTAGCTCTTCCCTTTGGAAAACTGCGCATGAAGGGCAAGGGAAGCGATGGAGGACACAATGGATTAAAAGATATTCAAGCAGTCTTGAATACGAGCAACTACGCCAGATTAAGGTTTGGAGTTGGAAACGAATTCAGCGCTGGAAAACAAATAGACTATGTGCTTGGAGAGTGGGGCACTAAAGAGTTAGAACAAATGGAAGAGCGCATCAAAATAGCAACAGAGTTTATCAAAGGATATACGACTATTGGATTAAATCAAACCATGTCAAACTGGAATAATAAGTAAAAAATTTATAATCTGAATTTCAAGGTCTTTTGAAATGGGCTAGAACTCCTTGAAAGTAATCCTAATCACGGTATTCCAATCTTTTTCTTTGGCCAGCAGAACTTCACCATCGAAATTATCAATGATTGTTTCGATTAATTCCATTCCAAAGTTTGATTTGTAGGTATCTTCATTAATGCCAACACCATTGTCCTTATAATTAAGTTCATAAGATTTTTCTTCAATTGTACGCAAAGAAATCTTAATCTTTGGATTCAAAATATTATCATCAAAAGCATGCTTAAAGGAGTTGGTTATTAACTCATTTAAAGCGATTCCTAAATTGATAAGCGTTTCAATTTTAAAAGGAATCTCTTCCGAATCAATGGAAATTGTAATTCGGCTATCTCCCATTTTGTGGAGATTACCAATGAGCTTTTCAAGATAAGTTTTAGCATCAATGTCACTGAATTTTTCTTGTCGGTAAATCACATCATGCACTATTGCCATTGCATTAATTCTATTGACCGCCTCTTCAAAGTTTTGCCTCAACTCCTCATTATCGAAACCATAAGATTGCAAGCGCAACATACTTGAAACGATTTGAAAATTGTTCTTTACCCTATGGTGAATTTCTTGCAACAATAATTTGCGTTCCTCACTTTGTTTTGTAATATTCTTATTTTTCACTCTTGAAGATCTTAAACGCAAATAAAATGTTAATAAGAAGGCAAGTAAAACTACAAGAATAATAATGAAAATAGCATAGTAGAAATTTCCTCTTTGAATTTCCTTTTCACGTTTAAGCTTTGCTTCAACTTCTCTACTTTTTACCTCAAATTGGTCTTTTTCGAGTTTGTAAAGAATGGTTTCATATTGAGAAATCTGTTCTATGATTTGTTTCTCTTTCCGTTCTTTACATTCAATTAATTTTTTCTGATAATAAACTGTCTTCTCCCAATTCTTTTGTTCCTCAAATATTTGAATCAGAACAATTATTACATCATATTTTGCTTCATCATTTGAAGTTTCAACTGCTTTTTTCAAAGCTTCATCAGCCAATTCAAAGGCTTTTTTATAATCTTTAATCAGGTAATAATACTCTGCTATATTCACTAAAATAAAAACTGATTTGAAAGAGGCGTTATTAGCGATTGAAATTTTATAGGCACGCTCATAGTATTTTTTAGCTTCTTTTAAATCACCTATTTCCTTATAAATAACGCCAAGGTTATTTAAAATCAAGGCAGATGTCATTTTATCTTCTGCATTTCTTGATATTGATAGTGCCTCGCAATATGTTGCCAATGCGCCATCCTGATTGCCTAATTCCTTTCTCAATCCTGCCATTGAGTTAAGCACATTTGAAAGCACATCTGGATTGCCGACTCTTCTGGCTACAGTTAAAGCTTTATCTAGATACTCTTGGGCTCTTTGAAGGTCGTCTTTATCCCTATAAATGCTAGAAATATTGTAGTAACCCATAGCTATTCCATTCGAATCCTCTATCTCAATATATAAATGATTAGATTTATTAAAGCAATCAAGTGCCTTCGTCTGATTTCCTATTCTTGAGTAGATTACTGCACGATTATTCAAAGATTCTGCCAACTCGTTTTTATTATCTAAGAGTCTACTGATCTTAGCTACTTTATTAAAATAAATTAGAGCTTCAGCTAAATCGTTTGAACAATAATATTCATTAGCAATAGCAATATAAATATCGGCTACGGTACTATTTAGTGTCTGGTCGGAAACAGCACAAAATTAAAATTGATTCTTTTGAGTATATTTTACTTTTTTTCTCGTCGGCTGATGATCAAGCATCTCCTGAAGAAATAAAACCAAACCGCAGCAAAGCAAGCTCATAGCCCGTCCCGAGAAATCGGGAAAAACCTTAAAAAATTATTATGATTGAATAAATAGCTCTCATCCCGATAAAATCGGGAATAAAAATAGTCTGTTTCCGACCAGACAGTATGTATTTTGCTTGCTTGGGAGGTAGATAAATTAATCTGATTACATAATGTCTCTCCAATATCTAAATAGTGATGTAAACTGTAATTATTTTTAACTGAATAAATCATTCTTCATCGCTATCGGAGTCACCCTTAACTTTTTCTTTTACTACCTTAATTGGTAAAGTTGTCTTTACTTCCCAATTGGCCCTAATGGTAGATTTTGTTGTAAACCAGTCAATTTTTTCGGCTTCTTTACCTTCAAAAATTGACCCTGTTGTCCATTTTCCATCCTTATTTTGATCATAAATGTAATAAAAACTATATTTACCTGCTTGCATGAATTCAAGTCGATGCGATAATTTCTCAACACCATCAAAAACAACTTTTCTTTCAAAATCATTAGATTGATTCGTGATTACTAGAATACCATAAGCTGGAATAGTATCAAATTCAATGATCATTACACCTGTCTCTTTCTCTTTTTGAACAGTAAAATCTAATTTTAAACTATCATTAAGAGAATAGTTTAATCCTTTAACAGCATCTGGAGGAATAGTCATGAATACTTTATGGATGTTTTTCTTATCAAAAATTACGTATTTTTCAATAGGTGAAATATCCATTATTTGGAAAGCTAAAGGAGTTCTTAAAGTATCTTTTTCTTTTATAGCGTTAAGAGTAACTAGAGTCGTGTCAAATAATACAAAAGGTTCATTAGATTTCCACTTTAAAGTATCGTTTGCAAATAATACTTTTTGAGATAAATTAGTTGTCATTTTAAATTGCAGTGCATCCTTGTTTTTAAAGAAAAACTTCTTGATAATTGTATCATTTTTTGTTACAGCGTTTAACACACCCGAAACGGATCCAGATGAGCTGGTTATTCCATAAAAAGCGTTTAAAGAGTCTCTTTCTTTATTCCATAAAACATGAAGCGGTTGTATGGGTAGAAAAGTAAAATCTTCTTCAGATTTTAAAGGTCTGTTAAAGCTGAGCACCCAAGTTGCAGTTGGAATCACTTCATTACTAATAACTTTAACTTGATTCATTTCTGGAACCATTAAACGAATTATTGGAACCGTTTCAAAAACAGTATCCAGTAAAACGGGTGAATTTAATATAGCTCTTTTTTCAGTTTCATCTAAACGATTATTTAAGTTTTCATCATCAAAAGCATAAATGAAAAAAGTAGTGTCTTTTATATACTGAAAATAAGCAACTCCTTCTTCATTTGTTGACGCATAATAACGCGGTTCAACATCTGATGTATCGCTAATCAATTGTCCTGTATACAATCCAACGGTTGAACCAGCAACAGGTTTGCCAGAATATGCATCATTAACTTGAACTGCCGTTTTTAAAGAATCCAAATAATCTCCAGTTGAAAAAACGTAGGCAATAATTGAATCGTTAGCTTCCGTAATATCCTTTACTGCGCGATTTAAATAAATTGTATAAGTTGTATTTGGTGACCAAGTTCCTGATTTCACAGTCAATAAAACAGTCTTTTGCTTAATTGCATAATCAAGTTTTACGTCTGAAGGAGTAACAAGAATATTCTCTGCCGGTTTGTTAAATTCAATAAATTCATCAAAAGGAATAGTGATTTTTTGAGGATAAATATTTGTACTCCCTATAGGTGGAATCACTTTTTCAACTAAAACTCTTGGGGCAGTCGTGTCTTTTTCTCCACCTGTTATTGAACCTACTTGTCCACAAGAAAAGAGTATTAAAGTAAAAACTCCAAAAACTATATAATGGAAGCGAGCCATGAACAAATTTCGTTTAAATATTTATGATCCACTTTATCAAAAGCACTAACATGGTCATGATCGAGATCAAAAACACCAATTACCTGATCGTTTTTTATTAACGGAACAACAATTTCAGATTTTGATAAACTACTGCACGCGATATGTCCTGGAAAATCATCTACATTATCGACTAAAATTGTTTCTGCTTTTCTCCAAGCAGTTCCGCAGACGCCTTGCCCCATTTTGATTCGGGTACAAGCAATAGGCCCTTGAAATGGAGCCAAAACAAGTTCGTTTTCTTCTACAAGGTAAAAACCAACCCAATAATAACCAAAAGTTTGTTTGATTGCTGCAGCAACATTAGCAAGGTTTGCAATACGATTTGATTCTCCTTCGCACAATGCCTTCAATTGAGGGATAAGTGTTGCGTACTTTTTCTCCTTCGAACCTACAATTATGTTGAGATTTTCAGCCATACTTATTTTTTTCTTGGCGTTTTCTTTCTTCCCTTATGCATTTGAGCTTGACGCATCTGATTACGTGAAGCGACCATTCCCATTTGCTTTTTCATTGTTGAAAGTTGATCTTTCAGCATGTTTTTAGTATCTAATTTCTTCGCTTCAGCCAATAACATTGTCGCTTCATTTTTACGACCAGTTTGCATACAAATTCCTCCCAGCTGCATATTTGCAACAGCTTGATCTTGTTTGGTTCTCAACCCCATAGTCATTGCCTTACGAATCATTTGCTCACATTGTGCATATCCTAAATTTTGTTGTAAACCCAACATTCCTTTCAAATAGATCACATAAGCATGTTGCTTTTTCGGTAAATACTGAAGTGCTTTAATCCTATTTAAAGCTTTCCATGCTTTATCTTGATTACCTAAACGCATTTGGTAAAGTGCAATAATTACATTTTCGTTACGCCAAAAGGTCAACCAAATTATAGCCGTGGGAAGAAACATTGTAATTCCCCAACCCCAAGAACCGGAGTAAAATAAATAAACATTAAAAGCCAATGCCGATGCGGCAACTATAACCCTAAGAATAAATCCAATCATAATTTTAATTAATCAATTGTTGCAATACATTTTAATTCAATAGCAATAGGAGTAGGCAAAGAAGAAATCTCTACTGTAGTTCTACAAGGTTGGTTTTCCTTGAAGTACTCCGCATATATTTTGTTATAAGTATGAAAATCTCTTTTCATATTCACCAAGAAAACTTGAACGTCAATCAATTCATTCCAGCTAGAACCTGATGCTTCCAAAATAGCACGTACATTATCGAATACTTGACGACATTGTGCTTCAAAATCGAATTTGATAAAGTTTCCGTTTCTATCTAACTCCAATCCTGGAACATGTGAGTCTGTAGCGTCTGATCCTGCAGTTCTAGGGCCAACTCCCGATAAGAAAAGTAAATTTCCTGCTCTTCTTGCATGTGGATATAATCCCACTGGTTTAGGTGCTTTATCTGTACTGAATTTTTCTCGATTTGACATATCCAATTTCTTTAATTGCACAAATATACGGAATTGAAGTGGGTTGAATGAAATTTATTGAAAAGGAAAATAATTCGGATTTACTATCCGAATAAACCAGAGAATAAATGAAAGACATTAATAAGGACTTTCAGCTTCTTGTTCGAATTTAATATATGACTTCGTGAAAACTTTTAATGCTCTATAATAAACTACTAAGTATCTGGTCCATATTTGTTAATACGCCAGTTTCGCTATTATCCTTGCTCACGAATATATTTCTCCACAACTTTTGAAAAATATTGATGTTCAACTACCAATACTTTTTCCTGAATTGCCTTTACATCATCTTTTGGTGATAGTGGAACTTTATGCTGTGCTAAAATCTTTCCTTCATCATAGCCTTCATTTACCAAATGAATAGTAATTCCTGATTCTTGTTCATTATTGTCAAAAACTGCTTGGTGCACATTCATTCCATACATTCCTTTTCCACCATATTTTGGTAATAATGCAGGATGGATATTAATAATTTGAGTTGGATACGCTTTGATTAATTCATTTGGTATTTTTCTTAAATATCCTGCCAAAACGATGTAATCGATACGTTCCTCTTGCATTAATTCAGTAAGAAAAGAACCATCATTTGCTCCTTCATTATTGATTACAGCTTGATCTATAAAATCTTCTGTTAACTCTAAAACTCCAGCGTTTTCATTATTGGTTAGCAATAATACAGCGTCTATCGCTGATGATTTATCAAAATACTCGATTAATTTGATTGCGTTACTTCCACCTCCAGAAGCAAAAATAGCGATGCGTTTTGTATTCATAGGGTAAAAATAATCTTATTTCATTAATTGGATGTGGGTTGTGGGGATTATTTTTCTCGCAAATTTTCACAGATTTCCTAGATCTTTTTGGTTGGTAAGTCGGTAGGTCGCTGAATCATAATATTTATGCAAGTAATAGCTTTTACCTTGAATAAAGTTGAGAAATCTGCGGGAGAACTTCCACCCAAGATCTGCGTTATTCTCCAGTATCTGCGAGAGAACTCCCACCGAACACTTCCACCGAACACTCCCACCGAACACTCCCACCGAACACTTCCACCGAACACTTCCACCGAACACTCCCACCGAACACTCCCTCCCAAGATCTGCGTTAATCTCCAATATCTGCGGGAACACTTCCACCGAACACTTCCACCGAACACTTCCACCGAACACTCCCACCGAACACTCCCACCGAACACTCCCACCCAAGATCTGCGTTAATCTCCAATATCTCCGGGAAAACTTCCACCGAACACTCCCAACCTGCTATCTGCGGAAATCTACGAGAGGCCTTTCAACCCCATACACTACAACCCACTCACTTTCCTAAATATCCCAGACTTAATATTTTCTACATTAAAATTAACCAATATCGCTAGTTTTAGATTTGTAATCTTTAGGTATGTCAACACTTGTTTATGATGAACTCTTGCTAATTGTTCTACTGACTTAATTTCAATAATGACTTTTTTTTCTACTAATAAATCCAATCTAAAGCCGAGTTCTAGTCTTTCTCCTTCGTAATAAACAGGAACAGGAACTTCTTTTCTGACCGCTAAACCTACCTTCTTTAATTCGTATACTAATGCTGCGGAATAGACTGATTCTAATAAACCTGGGCCAAGATTATTATAGATATTAAATATTGCTCCTCTTATCTTGTATGAGATGTCATTTTCTGTCATAATCAATTGTTTTGTTAATGTTGATTTATTTTGATTTTGGTGGTGAAATATAATAAACAGAATATTTAGTGGTTTTTACTTTTTATAATTCCAACTTAAATTAAGTTAAATAAAATAATTGAATTAAAAAACTTTTTTGGTTTAACAATTTGATATTTAGGTTTTAGTGGTGTTTTTTTATTGATTGGGTTTTGTCGCTTAAACTGTTTTTGTCGTTTGTGTGAATTCTATTGGTTTTGCGATAATCTAGGAGAAAATTTTACTAATAATTCAAGAATAGAGATCGGTTTTGTGCTCTTGGATACGCTAATGTTTTTTTGTTAAATATGACTATGGAGATCGGGATTACTCGTATTGTGAGTTTGGAGTGGGATGTATCTCTAGCAGATTTTCGTGGATGTCGCTGATTTATTTTTTTGGGTTAGATGAGTAAATATTTTTGGTGTCATTACAAAACAGCTACAGGATTTTTATTATCATCCATAGCGACCATCGTAAAGGTACCGTGTACAGCTTTTTCTCTTCTTTGGGAATACATTTCTTCTACAAAAATATCCACAGAGACAACGATACTGGTTCGACCAACATTTTCAACATTAGCTATGAGTTCTACCAATGTTCCACTAGGGATTGGTTTTTTAAAATCTACACGATCAGAACTTACTGTGACCACTTTTTGTCGACTGAATCGCGTAGCACAAATAAAGGCAGCCTCATCCATTAATTGCAGTGCTGCTCCACCAAATAAAGTATCATAATGATTAGTAGTATTTGGGAAAACGGCTTTAAAAATTCTAGTTTCTGCTGCTGTTATGCGTTCTTCTATTGTTTTATTCATTGGTTGTTATTATTTCTGAAGATTCAAATTGCTCAACTTCCTCATCTTGTTTTAACTTCAACTCACTTTTCTTTGGGTACGTTGGGTGACTCACTTTGTAATAAATAAAACTCACCAAAGCGGCACCTATATCTGCAATTGGAAACGCCATCCAAATTCCTGACAAATCAAAATACAAAGGCAAAATTAAAACCAACGGAATTAAGAATATTCCTTGTTTGGTTAACGCTAAAAATAATGCTGGACCGGCTTTTCCAATCGCTTGAAAATAAGCGCTGATAATTAAACTCACCGCCAGTAATGGAGTTGCTAAGAATACGGTTCGAATGACAGGAGTTGTCCCGTTTATCAAGTCTTGGTCAGATGTAAATAATCCAGAAATATCGGCCGCAAAAGTCATTAAAAGAAGGAACAAGATTAAAGAAATTCCTGAAGCCCATCCAATAGATATTTTTAAGATTTGTTGGACACGCTCTTTCAACCTTGCTCCAAAATTATACCCTACAATAGGAACAAAACCTTGGGTAATTCCGAGCACAGGAAAATTAGCAAACATCAACAAACGATTAATTATCCCATAACTGGATAAACCCTGTTCTCCTCCGTAAAAGAACAATGAGTTGTTGAGCACAACAGCTAAAACACTAATTACTCCCTGTCTGGCTAGAGTTACAGATCCCAACGCTCCGATTTCTTTAATGATTGGTGATGAAGGTTTAAAATATTCGATAGGAATTTTGAGGACTGATTTTCCATAGATAAAATGACGCAATGTAAATGCAGCGCTTCCCATGTAAGAGATAGTTGTTGCCCATGCTGCTCCTTCGATCCCCATATCTAAAGCGATAATAAAAATTGGATCCAAAATTATATTTAAAATGGCAGGTATAATCATCGCAAACATAGCGACTCTGGGATAACCTTCTGCACGAATAACATTATTACTCATCATTGCCCATGCCAAGAAGGGAACACCAATTAAAAGGATAGTGAAGTATTCAGTTGCTGGCGCTTCTATATCTCCCTTTCCACCAAAAGCATGAATAATATCATTGGTAAAAAAAGAACCAAAAAAAACAAAGAAAACAGCGAGTGTAATGGTCATAATCACCTGATTACCAAATGTTTTAAATGCTTTTATAGTATTATTTTCACCTAAAGCCCTAGACAGAACAGAGGAACCTCCTACTCCAATTGCCATTCCTATACTAGAAATCAAGAAAGTAATTGGCAAAACAACAGTGATCGCTCCAATTCCTTCTGGACCTACAAAGTGACCTACATAAATAGTATCAACAATGGCATAAATAGACATCGTAAGAATACCAACAGAGGCAGGAATAGCCTGCTCAGCTAATAATTTCCCCAAAGGAGCGGTACCAAATTTTTCTGTCGACTTCATTTCTTTGTTAAACCGTAAAATTCATTCCATCAAATACGCTTAAAACCTACTTCTCTTTATTCCTAATTTTAAATAAATGCAACTCTCTTAGCCACCGCGGTTAAAGGGAGTACTTAAAAAATAATAATCCTAGAGTAAAAAACATTGAGGTTTTTGTATGACTTTAGAAAGACGAATAATCATAACACATAAATTTCAAAAATGTTGTCGAAGATAATTTATTTTTAGGTTGCGGAATGTCTTACAAACCCTTATTCTGTTAATAATTAATAACTCAAAATTAAAAAGTGATAGCGTGTCAACCTTCTCTATTGTTTTTGCGTTAGTGAGAGAAGGCAATCAATAAATGTGGTATAGCTGGTGCTAAACATTAGAAAGTAAGAACCTATATAGTGTCTTATCAGAAACAAACACTACATACCGCTTTTTAATAAAACTCCTGCTGAATATTTGGTAGAATACCATTCAATTCAATCTTCCTCTTCTTCAAATAAAAGAAAATAAAAGGATGTTCCCAATTCATTAGTTTCACGTTTATAGTTACCTTCTAATTGCTCAGTAAAAACTTCGATTAATTGGGTTCCAAAAGTTTTTTCGCTATTCTCTTTCCATTTACCATTATCAAAGTAAGTCATACTAAATTCCTTTTCCTCTTTTGGTTTTATAGATACTTCAATATGTCCTGTTTTATCAAAAGCATGTTTCATTGAGTTGCTCACCAACTCGTTAATAATTAATCCTAATGGGACAATGCTTTTAGCATTCACACTTTGTAAAGTAGAGGTTACATTAAAAGTAACAACCTTATCTAAAGATCCGGTTTGAATGAGATTTTTAATCAAAGTACTTAAGTAATCTTGAATATCAATATTCATTAAAGACTCCTTCTCATATAGTTTTTGATGAATTAAAGACATAGTCAAAATACGAGTAATAGCATCTTCAAAGCTATCTTTGGCTTCTTCTGACTTTAATTCTCGAGATTGCATTCTTAATAAACTCACTATTACCTGAAGGTTATTTTTAACACGGTGATGAATTTCTTGAAGTAAGATTGTTTTTTCTTTATTCTGATATTCAACAACTTGCTTTTCGGTATTTAATTCTTCATAAGCTTCAGAGGCATGTTTGTAGGCATATTTATTAATCAAACCATACTGAAACATTACATAACCTAAAAGAACCATAGAAATCGTAAACTCAACAGATAGTAAAAAGAGTGCATCGGGTCTAATGGTGAGACTTAAATGCGCTGTTCCTGCAAATTGAAAATTATAATATATTATATAAAACACTGCATTTACGAGCAGATAAAAGCTTCCCCAGGCATTTCCTAAAGTGAAAAATGTAGCAAGAATCAATACCACCATCCATAATGACTCTTGGAGGTGTAATGACTCAGGAACAGAAAATATGGCCAGCCCTAGAATGATAGAGATTGTAAAATACAGAACAATGGCGACTTGCCTATAAGATTTTAAATATTTTAGAAAAAAAAGACTGGAAAGAGTCACGAAAAAAACTATCGCATAATATATAAAAAAGCCGTCCTCGATAAGACAAGTATAAACAGACACTAGGAATCCAACTATTGTAAAGACGAAATTGATACGCCAAACAAAATTAAATTTTGCTTTCTCCTGAAATGTAGATAGTATGCTGTCGGGGGTTTTTAAAATACTCATGAATAATAATTGGGATTTTGTCTATTTAAAAATTTAAAACCTTTTCATTTTCGCATTTAGATATAAATGTAATGCTTTTTTTACTTCAATACATCTTTATCACAAAATATCATGTTGGAAAATGAATGTGATTTTTTTGAACTTATTCTTCCTGTTCATTCGTTAATTCGAAATAGTAATACGTTCCAGTATCATTAGTCTCACGTCGATATGATCCATCTAGCTGTTCTGTAAAGACTTCTATTAATTGAGTTCCAAAAGTACTGCCACTATTTTCTTTCCAAACACCATTATCGAAATAAGTCATTAAAAACGTTCCTCCTTCTCCTGGAGTTAATATTAATTCTATACGTCCTGATTTCTCAAAAGCATGTTTAATCGTATTACTTACCAATTCATTTATTATAAATCCTAAAGGGACTATACTTTTGGCACTTACGCTTTTCAAATTAGAAACTAGATTAAAAACAATTGTTTTATCAACCGTTCCCGTATCGATAAGATTCTCAATCAAGGTCTTTAAGTAGTCTTTGATATCAATATTCATTAACGATTCCTTTTCATACAATTTTTGATGAATGAGAGACATGGTCAAAATACGAGTAATTGCTTCTTCAAAACTATCCCTCGCTTTTTCTGCTTTTAATTCTCGAGATTGTAATCTCAGTATGCTCACGATAACCTGCAAATTGTTTTTTACACGGTGATGAATCTCTTGAAGTAAAACCGTCTTTTCCTTATTTTGGTGCTCAACAATCTGTTTTTCAACTTTTAATTCATTATAAGCATCTGAAGTCTGTTTAACAGCCTGATTAATTAACAATCCATATTGAACCATCACAAATCCGATTAAAAACATTGCAATTCCAAACTCGATGGATAAAACAAAAAGTTCATTTAAACTTATTTCAGCAATGAAATGTGCATTGGGTTTAAAAACGTAATTATAGTAAAAGAAATAGAGTATCGTATTGACTATTAGGTAAAAAACTCCCCAGCGATTTCCTAGCGTAAAAAAGGAAGTAAGAATTACAACGACCATCCACAATGCTTCTTGAAGATGCAAAGAATCTGGTAAAGTAAAAATTGCGACAGAAAGTATTGCAGCAATTGTGAAGTAAAGCACAATAGCGACTTCTTTATAAGCTTTAATGGAGCTCAGTAAAAATAATCCAGTCAAACTAATTATGAAAGCGGCTAGATAGTAGTTTAAAAATCGATTATCCTTTATGAAAGTGAATACAGACATTAATAAACCAATGAAAGTATAGCCAACAGTTATTCGCCAAACAAAGATAAACTGCGCCCTCTCTTGAAAACTGGAAAACTTATTTTCAGGTGTTTTTAAAAAAATCATTAACAAGTAGTTGAAAGATTGTTACTTTACTTTAGTAATATATTCTAAATAAAGCTTTACTTAAAAAGTGTGGAAATTTCTTCTGATGGCACCAAATATAAGATTTTATAGATAACATAGCAAAAAATAAATTTAGTGTTATTAAATTCTAAATTCCAATGGCATATTCTTAACGTTTTGTTATTTGTTATTACCTAACAATATATCACTATTTAGTATCTGGTCGGAAACAGCACAAAATTAAAATTAATTCTTTTGAGTATATTTTGCTTTTTTTCTTGTCGGCTGATACTATGGCATCTCCTAAAGAAATAAAACCAAACCGCAGCAAAGCAAGCTTATGAAAACCTTAAAAAATTATTATGATTGAATAAATATTTCTCAAAATTTATACAATTGGTTCTACCACGAATTTAGTGGAAAACTTTTTCAATGGAGAATAAATCTCAGTTATCTTTTCTTGCACTATTAAGGCATTTCAAAATCCGCTTTAATCAGCATTCACCAAAGGTGAAAAAATCCGTGTTATCCGCGTTCCATTACAGCGCATCAAAAGTATCAACCAGAAC
>Ga0307974_1000776_pt1 | contig 20618 bp, 27 predicted proteins | sample OrgLakmetagen784_FD_201812 | JGI IMG/M metagenome (GOLD analysis project Ga0307974, IMG submission 201812) | Saline water microbial communities from Organic Lake, Antarctica - #784 | ecosystem: Environmental > Aquatic > Non-marine Saline and Alkaline > Saline | place: Antarctica: Organic Lake... | reverse complement strand
GTCTCCCCTGCTTTCTCCCATTACATTAACGACATCAACGCCATTGCTGAGGGTGTATCAGGGGCTATCACTGAAACCGCGGGTATGCACGTCTCACACATGTTGTATGCAGATGATCTGACTTTGCTGACTAATGAGCCCCGTGATATGCAAATCATCATGCTGAGTCGGTTGGCTGTGTACGCCAGGAATAAACATTCATTTGTCAACACTTCCAAGTCCGAGGTTGTGCACTTCAACTCCGCGGGTGAAAATGTTCCTGTTTTTGATGTTGACGGTGCCACCCTTCATCACAAAGATTCTTTTAGGTATCCGGGCATGGTTTTCTACAAGACCTTAAACATGGCTAAGTCTGCTGAACACGCGTCTCGTCCTTTTCTTGCCTCTGCCTATAGGATACGTAGATGTGTGCGTGAACACGCTTTGGCATACAGGCCGCACACTTCTTTGTGGCTCGCTAAGACGTATGTTATTCCTGCTGGCATGTATGGTAGTCAAGTATGGGGTACTGGTTTCTTGCAGGCAGGCAGGGAGTTCTCTACGCTTCATTTGCATTTTCTGAAGGGCACATTAGGTGTAAAGCGATTTACCATTAACTGGGCTTTACTCCGAGAATGTGGACATGAACCGTTGCAATTTTACTGGTTTCGGTCAGCTGTCAAGCTGTTCATAGTATGCTTAATACCAATAGTGACACTTTGCGAAGGGTAGTCCAGGCTGATCTCAAATAACAGCCTCGTTCAAGTGCCTGCTGGACAGCTCAATTGCTGAGCGCTTTTAAAGGACTGCGTGGGCGTGAGTTGTATGTACGGGCTGTTCAAACTGGGCGTGTTATTCCCACGCAAGAGTTCACTGCAGATTTGAAGCATAGGATGAGAGGTGTTTGGAGAGACGCTGAGTTGGTGGACCCCAACACGCACAACAACAAACTGGCCACTTCTCATTCTTGGTTTGCCACCCCTTTTTCTAGAAATGAGCGTATGCCGACTATTGTACCACGGTATCTCCATCTTGATCTGTCCAAACATGTTATGCGCAATGTCAGTAGATTCAACTTGCGTGCGCATACTTTGAAAGTTGAGGCAGCAGCGTGGTTTGACGATGGTTCTCGCATATGTGACCAGTGTCCTGGAGAAGATGAACATGTTCAGAACGAGGTGCATGCTCTTTTATTTTGCCAAGACCATCGAGTTTGTGAGCTGAGGAAGCTGTTTTCCTTTCTGTTTACACCTTTTTTTGAGGACTTTTCAGCAGCCCAACCCTTTTTGCTGAAGCAGGTTAACAACCAACTTGTTCATGATTTCCTTTCTCAGCAGAACACTAGACTTTTTCTTTTTTTTTATTTGGGGCTGGCCGAGACCAGTCAGCAGCCGATCAGCCAAACAACCTGGCTGAAGGTCACCCCCCATTGTAACCATTGTAACCATTGTCAACAGCCGATCAGCCAAACAACCTGGCTACTGGAAGGTTCCCCCTCCAATCATTGTATAATCCCATAACCCCCCCATTGCGAACGTTGTAACCAACCTAAATACAAACATACTTGTATCCAAGTCACGGAATTCAGCGCATCGCAATCCCCTGGCCAGCAACATTTTTTATTCTTGTTTGGCCTGTGCCTGTGCCTGTGCCTGTGCCTACACCTGTGTTTGAACCATCGTTTCATCCTCACCTTGCACAGAAACAACGCTCTGCTGGTGGTGTGCTGGATGCTTTACTTCCATTCTACCGCCCGCCAATCAAATGGCTGAATGGCTGAGATCTTATTTGAACTCCTTTTCCAGCAATCACCACAAATGAGCAAACACAACAGACGAGGGAAAACCATGTATCACAGTTACAAGCCTTGGCACTGGCAGAACCGGATCTTTGTACGGATTAAAAAGACAAAAGCCAAAGTCCGGCCACACGACACCAGCGAAAAAATATAGAAAGCCTCAAGCACCAAGCTTTACAACGTGGCGAGAATTAAATTAAGAGACCAAATCACGAATGGTAGTCATAAATCCGACACATACGTACAATGAAAACATGTCTGCTGATCGCACACTAGTGTTTGGACGCCGAGCAAAACTATTGCTGCAAAACCAGCACGGCAAAACACCACCAATGTTCGTTTTCATCATGCTTCAAATGCATTTCATGGTTTCATATAGTTACAGGATATATGCATGCCGGCTTCAAGCCTGATGATGTCCAAGGCAAGGACATGCCTACACTGACACAGGACATGCCTACACTGACACAGGACATGCCTACACTGACACAGGACATGCCTACACTGACATGCCTACACTGACATGCCTACACTGACATGCCTACACTGACATGCCTACACTGACACTGACATGCCTACACTGACACAGGACATGCAGCTAACAGAAATCAAACATAGCAAACCACCTAACAAATCATATTGTAAATCACAATAGAAGACAAGAAAACACGCGCGGTTATAGTTACGTAAACGATTTTGAACAAATCTCCTTCCAGAATCGCTTCATAGCTACTGCAGTAAGAAGTGACCAGATCAGTGTTGTGCCATCCTATATCTTCAGCATGCCATTAACTTTGTATACTTGGGCCAAGCATTTGCAACTCTTGAGATCCAAATCGGTGTGCGCTGTTGGTGTGTACGGGTGCACTGCACACTGTTGTACTTAAAGTGCAGCCTGGGGTCTGAAATGTGGTGTGTTGTGAGCAGTGTTGTGCACCTGACGCTTGACGACGTCAATGGTAAATGACGCCGACGGCGTTATTTTTGTCAAATTGACCGTCAATCGTCAGAGTTTAGTGACGGTAACGCCGTTATTTACGATCGTTATTTAGAGTGCCATTTTTGAATGACGCCGTATGTGCACAACACTGGACCAGAAACATGCCTTATCAATATCACACATAAGTAGCACATGCACTGGATCAACTCTGTTCAGGTTGACTTGTGATATACTTAAGAGTAAAAGCCCTTCTGAAGCTACAAACTACCGAACTCAAAGCACCATTTCCACCTGCGTCAGCTGCTTGTCATGCAGGGCAGCAGCAGTGACCGCAAAACCTTCCTAAGACCACATTGCCAGTACCTCACTCACAGCACCATCTCCACCTGCGTCAGCTGCTTGTCACTCAGGGCTGCAGCAATGGACGCAGGGCTGCAGCAATGGACGCAAAGCCTTCCTAAGACCACATTGCCAGTACCTCACTCACAGCACCATCTCCACCTGCGTCAGCTGCTTGTCACGCAGGGCTGCAGCAATGGACGCAAAGCCTCTTACTTGTGCAATGGCAAGCTTTCTCTGAGCATTCCACGCCTCTGATTTTTGGCATGTGCTGGTCATTTGACGGAACACAAGCGGCTGCTCCCTGTGTTTTCAAAGGTGGTTTTGTGATAATAATGAGCATGCAACACAAAGATGTGATAATAATGAGCATGCAACACAAAGATGTGATAATGATGAGCATGCAACACAAAGATGTGATAATAATGAGCATGCAACACAAAGATAATTTTGTGATAATAATGAGCATGCAACACAAAGATGTGATAATAATGAGCATGCAACACAAAGATGAAGGTCACCTAGAACACTGGCGGGTGCTCCCTGCATTTTAAAAGGCTTTGTTTCAAAATAATGACCTGAATACGAGCAGCCGCTCCCTGTCATTTCATATACACCACAAGCATAGGCAGGTTGCCAAGTCTGTGTGCCAGGGTACCAATGGCTGCAAATGATTAGGGTTGGTCAGAACCGTATATATACACCATATATGGCCGCATATTTGGTGATTTCCCTGCCAGAAATACATATATACACCGTATGTATATGGTTCTGGCCAACCCTATTTGAAGTGCTTCCTGCAGATTACACGCCATGCTGTGGATCTTCAAGCTCAGGACATAGTGCAGGCAAATTAACGACAGACAATCCACGCTCACAAAGAGGACTGCGTGAAGCTAATAAGCCTTAGACTTCAACACACCCATTTCTGACCCGTATTAAATTGGAGGATGTACATATCCTGTCTGGAGCACGAGCAGGGCACACCGTCTGATCTAATGACTAAGCACACCGTCTAATCTAATGACTAAGCACACCGTCTGATTTAATGACTAAGCACACCGTCTGATCTAATGGCTAAGCACACCGTCTGATCTAATGACTAAGCACACTGTCTGATCTAATGACTAAGCACACTGCCTGATCTAATGACTAAGCACACCGTCTGATCTAATGACTAAGCACACCTCCTGATCTAATGACTAAGCACACCGCCTGATCTAATGACTAAGCACACCGCCTGATCTAATGACTAAGCACACCGCCTGATCTAACGACTAAGCACACAACAAGGTAATACCTTTGCTTGTAAAGTCGGTACGAGAATATTTCCAGATCCTTAATCCTCACCTCCAAGCAGAGATTCACCGTCCTTTGCACTAAGCCACATTTGTAAAGCTGGCCAGAACCGTATATGTGCACTGTATATGGCCATATGTAGGGTGATTTCCCTGCTAGGAATACCGTAAACACTGTATATACGTATGTATGATTTTGGCCAACCCTACATATAAGGTGTATGTAGGATATACGGTAAATTCCCAGAGGGGGCTGACTGAGCAAAAAAAAGGGCGTTTAAAAATGTGGATTGAGCATGGGCGCCATGACTGGCAAGCTCCAAAATTTACATAATATGAAATTTGAATCCTTGCTCTGTCCATAGAAGTAAAATCTGGAGCTTGCCAGCGCGTGTGCTTAATTTGCTGTGGCGTGCAGCGTGCAGGCCATTTTTTTACCACAAATTGTTCATACCAACTCACCCACTGCACCAATCTGAAATATTTCAATGGTGTAGAATTGGAAAAAAATATCATTGCAACAAAAATGAAAGAAAACGGCTGAGTGGTTGGTGTTTTATGAGGATTTGAGCCATTTCCCCATGGAAATCACCACATTAGGGCTTAAATGCACCATGTGTGCTTAATCCAGTCTATCTCAGCACGCAAAGCGACCCACATAAAACTGGGCACACGCTCGGGTAGCTCTCAATGCCAGCTACACTTCGGTACTAAAATGGTGTCGATCGGATGAATTGGCTGTGAGTGGCTGCCTTCTGAATGCAAAAATGCACATTTTCAGGCATTTCCTCCGTTAGCCCCCTCTGGTAAATTCCACAGGGAAATCCCAAATATCTGGTCACATAAGATGTATATATACGGTTCTGACCAACCCTACACATTTGAGCCTGCCATACCACACATCCACATTGTGCACCAGAAGCAGCTCTGAGATTTGATTTTTGAGGCAATAGTACAAATGCCTAAATGTAGTAGTGTTGGCCAGAACCTTTACGCCGTATACAACCGTACATTTGGTGCTTTCCCTGCCATAATTACCATGAATACACCATGTATATTTATGTGGTTCCAGCCAGCCCTATACATGTTGCATAGTCAGCTTGCTGCAAGGGCCAGAAGAAGCGTGCATGAAGCCTGGCAGGATGCTCGTCTACTTGAATTAAAGCCACAAAAGCACGAAGGCACACACACACTCACACCGTTTGCTCAGCAGCGCTGCAGTGCACGCCACCACTGCACTGCCATTAGTCACACACACACATTCACACACACATCCAGGTGCATAGTAGATTCTAAGAGCAAGAAAAGTGCACAACCCGTTTGCTCTGCAACGTACTGCCATCGGTCACACACACACACTCACACACACATCCAGGCGCATCATGCATGTAAATAGCAAGAAATGCACACATACACACACCGTTTGGTCATCAACGCAGCTGTGCACGCCGCCACCGCACTGCCATCGGTGACACCACACATCCAGGTGCGTATTGCGCTCAAGCGGGGCATGGACATCGCTTCCAGGAGACTTCCAGGAGCTAAAGAGCCGGAGACGTCTAGAAACTCGGTCGAGGGAAACAGCTTTGCCTGCGACGAGATACAGGGAAACGTTGGAGCATCTGTATCCACGTATTTATCAGGACACAAAATGCGTTTTCACGCGCGTCGTGATCGAGTAGTACAACAATCAAGGTTGTGTAGAGGTAGAGGTGGACTAGAGCAGGCTACAGGTAGAGAACGTGGTTACGGATGGTTGGGATTTACAGGAAAAGGCAGTGCGGCCATTAAGGTTGTGTAGAGGTAGCGGTCGGTAGGTAGAGGTAGGCTAGAACAGGCTACAGGTAACGTACATGGAAGAGTACATGGTTACGGATAGTTAAGGTACAGGAAGAGGTAGTGCAGCGATTAAGGTTTTGTAGAGTTAGGTAGAGGTTGATTTGACCACGGTAGTACTAGCAGTAGGGATAGAGGTAGGTACAGGCAAGGCAGGTAGATACAGGAACGTGACGGTGAAGCAGTGTTGTTCTAGTGTACTAGTTGTACTAGTGTACTAATTGTACTAGTGTACTAGTTGTACTAGTTGTACTAGTGTACTAATTGTTCTAGTGTACTAGTGTTCTAGTGTACTAGTTGTTCTAGTGTACTATAGTGTTCTAGTGTACAAGTGTTCTAGTGTACTAGTGTTCTAGTGTACTAGTGTTCTAGTGTACAAGTGTTCTAGTGTACTAGTGTTCTAGTGTACTAGTGTTCTAGTGTACAAGTGTTCTAGTGTACTAATGTACTAGTGTTCTAGTGAACTAGTTGTACTAATGTACTAGCAGTAGAGGTAGAGGTAGGTACGAGCAAGGCAGGTAGATGCAGGCAATGTCATGGGGAGGCAGTGTAGAGGTACAGATGCAGGCAAAGGCAATATGTGCATTCAGACCGTGCGTTCAGTCAATACTTCAGTTGTAATGACAGCTGATGTGTACTTATGTATTTGGGTCATGGGAAACGTGCATTTAGACCTTGCATTCAGACCCTGCAATCGGTCAAGACACTGCAGTTGTACTGATAGCTGATGTAGACTTCTGTATTTGGGTCATGGGAAATGTGGATTTAGACCGTGCGCCCTGACCGTGCAAGCAGTCAAGGCACTGCAGTTGCGATGATAGCTGATGTAGACTTCTGTATATGGGTCATGGGAAATGTGAATTTAGACCGTGCACCCTGACCGTGCAAGCAGTCAAGGCACTGCAGTTGCAATGATAGCTGATTTAGACTTCTGTATTTGGGTCATAGGAAACGTGCATTTAGACCTTGCATTCAGACCATGCAATCGGTCAAGACACTGCAGTTGTAATGATAGCTGATGTAGACTTCTGTATTTGGGTCATGGGAAATGTGAATTTAGACCGTGCGCCCTGACCGTGCAAGCAGTCAAGGCACTGCAGTTGCAATGATAGCTGATAAGACACTGCAGTTGTAATGATAGCCAATTCGGATTCTGTATTTGGGTCATGGGAAATGTGGATTTAGACCGTGCGCCCTGACCGTGCAATCGGTCAAGACGCTGCAGTTGTAATGATAGCTGATTTGGACTCCTGTATTTGGGTCATGGGAAACGTGCATTTAGACCTTGCATTTAGACCATGCAATGGGTCAAGACACTGCAGTTGTAATGATAGCCAATTCGGACTTCTGTATTTCGTTCACGTAAAATGTGGAGTTAGACCGTGGGTCCTGACCGTGCAATCGGTCCAAACACTGCAGTTGTAGTGATGGCTGATTTGGACTCCTGTATTTGGGTCATGGGAGATGTGGATTTGGACCGTGCGCCCTGACTGTGCAAGCAGTCAAGGCACTGCAGTTGCAACGATAGCTGATTTGAACTTCTGTAATTGGGTCACGGGAAGGAGTGTGACCAGTAATGGTAGTAAGATGCAGCCCGACCTTTTTGCTGCATCAAGTCAACAATGAACTTGTATACAATTTCCTTTCTCAGTAAAACACTGAAGTAGTCAAATTAATTTGTGGCCAGCTGAGGCCAGTCAGCAGCCAATCAGCCTAACAACCTGGCTGGAGGTCACCATTTAAGAAATGTAACCATTGAAATGGTGAGGTCAAGGCAGAGTGCCATTTCGGTAGTTTGGTGCCAAGCATTTGAGGAACAATATTTAAAAAGCAGCAAACGAGGATGCCTACAGAAAACGCTGCATCCTTATATAGGATTTGTAATTGACATCACGGCACTGGTTTTTGTAGCAAACAGGCAAGCGGGTGTTGAACAACTAGGAGCTCAGCAGGCTGACGATTTAATTAAACATTATGATATAGGATATAGGCATTAGTATTCTCATGCTTGAAGCTGTGTGTTAAAAAGCAGGGAGCTTGACAGATTGGTGGGCATACTTATAGGATTTGTATCTGACATCACGACACTGGTTTTTGTAGCAAATAGGCAAGCGGGTGTTGAACAACTAGGAGCTCAGCAGGCTGGCGATTTAATTATACATTATGATATAGGATATAGGCATTAGTATTCTCATGCTTGAAGCTGTGTGTTAAAAAGGCAGGGAGCTTGACAGATTGGTGGGCATCCTTATATATATAAGATTTGTAACTGGGTATCCTTGTATATATATAAGATTTGTAACTGGGCATCCTTATATGTATATATAAGATTTGTAACTGACATCACAGCACTGGTTTTTGTAGCAAACAGGCAAGCGGGTGCGCCAGACGCGCCGAATAAAACAACAAAGTATGCAACGCGCGTTTTATTAATCAGCTAGGCCAACTCTGCCTTTTGGGAGGTCTAGACCAGGCACATAGGGCCAAGTGCAGGGTTGGCCCGAATCGTGTTCATACAGTGTATGTATGTCATACACCGTACATGACCGTACGTAAATGGTAATTTTCTGCTAAAGGTAGCACATATACGCTGTTCATAGTATAAACGTATGCACACACCGTATTTTTCATATATATATGTAGGGTTGTGAGGACGTGTATAGTAAAAGGAAGATGAAAACTGAGAACACTGACAGAAAGGAAGAGGCACGTTTTGCTTTATTGCACGACAAGAATCGGAGTCCTTAAGTGTGTTGCACTGAACTCAGCGGTTTCGGCCAACCCTAGTCAATTGGACTGCAGTGCTTACACACACACACACGCACATGCACACACATACACACACATACACACACATACATATGGTCAAGTAAGGAGGAGCGTGTGTGGTAATACCATGCTACTGTGGCACCCTGGTATTTGAAATGCCCACCAATCTGTCAAGCTCCCTGCCTTTTTAACACACAGCTTCAAGCATGAGAACACCAATGCCTATATCCTATATCATAATGTACAATTAAATCGTCAGCCTGCTGAGCTCCTAGTTGTTCAACCATACATTTTCACACTGATATGTACTCACAGCCACAATGCTTCTTGCCAGTCTGCCATATCCCTGTCTGCCCAGTGCACGGTTCCGGCACAGAGACGACATGCACTCATCGCCACAAGTGCTTCTTACCAGTCTGCCATAATCCCCGGTTTTCAAGTTCAAATTCAATGCAAACTCGTGTTGGTCTGCCAAGATCCCCATCAGCCAAGCACACAGGCACCTCATCCTAGTGGCCTCTTTGCGCACTCTGCACACATGCAACTCTACAATGTTGCATTCCCAAGCAGCAGTACACAAAACCCTTACCAGTCTGTCAAGATCCCTGTTTTTGAAGTGTTTAAGCTCTAGCGTAATTACGAATACAAAGCCCTTACCAGTCTGCCGAGATCCCTGTCTTGCAAGTAAACAGGCTCAAGCAGCATTACCAAACCCTTAATAATCTGCTGGGATTCCCATCTTGCATGTACACAGGCTCGAGCAGCATTTCAAAACCCTTACCAGTCTGCCGAGATCCCTGTCTTGCAAGTAAACAGGCTCAAGCAGCATTACCAAACCCTTACCATTCTGCCGAGATCCCTGCCTTGCATGTAAACAGGCTCAAGCAGCATTACCAAACCCTGAGCAGTCTGCCGGGTTCCCATCTTGCATGTACACAGGCTCAAGCAGCATTTCAAAACCCTTACCAGTCTGCCGAGTTCCCCGTCTTGCAAGAACACAGGCTCAAGCAGCATTGTGCGGCAGGCGGCAAGTGGAGAATTGGCGATGGGCGCGAGGGCGTCCACCATCAGATTAAAAATGCTGTTGACAAAGGCTGTGCCATACATGGACACCTGCGTGCACAATTAGGGGGGCTGTTTAAGTCTGACCATAAAATACTATGTCCTCTTGATTCTAGCACAAGGCTGTTTAAGTCTGACTAGAAATTACTATGTTCTCTTGATTCTAGCACAAGGCTGTTTAAGTCTGACTAGAAAATACTATGTCCTCTTGATTCTAGCACAAGGCTGTTTAAGTCTGACTAGAAAGTACTATGTCCTCTTGATTCTAGCACAAGGCTGTTTAAGTCTGACCAGAAATACTATGTCCTCTTGATTCTAGCACAAGGCTGTTTAAGTCTGACTAGAAATTACTATGTTCTCTTGATTCTAGCACAAAAGCATTGCTGCCTGCTGCACCGTGCTTGGACATCTGCATGCGTGGATGAATGCAGGCATGCTTTGACCGTGCTTGGACATCTGCATGCATGCAGACATTCTTTCCATCATGCCTTATATTTTTAAAGGGTCACCACAATTGTGATTAGGCTAGTAACATCGCTTATTCTAACTTGCTCCTTCTAAAAGCTCCAAGTGCGCACAGATAAAAAGAGAACGGCCAGACCTGGTTACGGCCTATAATGGGCAATCAGGCGTTTGGAGCAGTATGCATAGACGCATACTTCTCCGTAACCACATGCTGCGTTCGAGATGAGGAACTGATCAAAAGCAAGCCTTAGTGACAACTCTCAAGCAATGCTCATTTCCAGCTCACCTCCAAGCGGTGTATCAGTGTGCTGCGTTCGAGATGAGGAACTGATCAAAAGCGAGCCATATTGACAACTTTCAAGCAATGCTCATTTCCAGCTCACCTCCAAGCAGTGTATCAGTGTGCTGCGTTCGAGATGAGGAACTGATCAAAAGCGAGCCATGGCTCACTTCCAAGCGATGTTGCAGCGTGCTGCATTTGAACCGAGCGGCTACAGAAACACAAGCTAGACGCACCTCTACTGCGCAGCTTGCCCAATCAAAAGGCAGGGCAGCGAAAGCCGCAGAATTTGACAAGACCTGCTCTTTTTGCTCCCTGCTCAACGCCTCGTATGCAGCGACATCTGTGAAGGGGAGGAGAGGAGCACGCATGAACAGGGTTGGCCTACACTGTATATATACGGTACGTATACGGTATTTCTAGCAGGAAAATCACCAAATATACGCACATATACGGTGTATATATATACGGTTTTTGCCAGCCCTACGCATGAAGCATGTGAGTGATGAAACTTGCTCTTGCTGCTCCAAGTTCAAAGCCTTGTACAAGGATAATAAAAAATAATAATGGATTGCACAATATAAGAAAGAAAAGCGCCGTGCACAGCAACATCTGTGACTAAGAGTAATGGAGCACACAGCAGCAATGTAAGCATAGCCACTACATCCATAAACATCTGTGGATGGAAGGAAGGCAACAGGATTCTTTGCAAAGCAAACTGAATGGCGCATATGATGAGGAAGGGACATTACAGGGAACAGGATTCTTTGCAAAGCAAACTGATTGGTGCATATGATGAGGAAGGGACATTTCAGGGAACAGGATTCTTTGCAAAGCAAACTAAATGGTGCATGATGATGAGGAAGGGACATTACAGGGAACAGGCTGGGTACGTGAAGTTTGAAGAAAAAAGAGGGTAGCAAGGAATGGAGAAGCGCTTTGTAAGAAAAACACACATTGTTGCTTCTATTGCAGGTCTTTGGATTGCTTCTGATTTGTACTGAACGGCTGATCTAAAGTGGAACAAGATCGATCTGACTGACACAACTTGAATAGGGTTGGCCAGAACCGTGTATATACATCGTATATGACCGTATATTTGCAGGTATATTTGGTGATTTCCCTGCCATAATTACGGTATATACACCGTATATATATGGTTCTGGCCAACCTTAAACATGAATGCGGTTGCGAAATTTATGCTGGTCATATACAAGGAAGTGGAACAAGATTCATCTGACATATACACAGCATGAATGTAGTTGCAAAACATATGCTGGTCACATACAAGGAAGTGTAACAAGATTCATCTGACATATACACAGCATGAATGTAGTTGCAAAACATATGCTGGTCACATACAAGGAAGTGTAACAAGATTCATCTGACATATACACAGCATGAATGTAGTTGCAAAGCATATGCTGGTTACATACAAGGAAGTGGAACAAGATTCATCTAAATTATACACAGCATGAATGTAGTTGCAAAACGTATGTTGGTTACATACAAGGAATTTTAACAAGATTCATCTGACTTACACACAGCATGATTGTAGTTGCAAATCGTATGCTGGTTACATGTAAGAAGGGTCTCTCAATATTGGACCAATACAAAGGATCCCAGGTAAGTTGTTACATCGGGGAAAGGGTTACCAAATGCTAATTCTCAGTATTACTAGGATTACTAGGATTACTAGGATGTTAATTCTCAGTATAACTAGGAATACTAGGATAATATTTGTTATTTGTCAGTATTACTAGGTGCATACTCCGCACGTAGCATAAGGTGCTGCAACAAACCTGGAGTGGGGGGGGGAGAAAAAAAGGGGGTGCTGTACAAATTTGGTAGACAATACCAACATTGGCTCAAGGAGCTTGCAATGCCTAAAGTTGTTCTCTCGTGGCTGCTATATAACATGACTACACTTCTCAAGGGTTCCTCTCAAAAATACCGGGTGGATGAACTGCTATATGACAACATGACTACACTTCTCAAGGGATCCTCTCAGACATACCGGGTGGATGAACTGCTATATGACAACATGACTACACTTCTCAAGGGATCCTCTCAGATATACCGGGTGGACGAACTGCTATATGATAACATGACTACACTTCTCAAGGGATTCTCTCAGATATAACCGGGTGAACGAACACTTGCTTCAGGCTTTTGCATTTAACACCTAAAGGAGGAGGTCTTACTTGCTGCGAGAATGACACTACCTGAAAAGGAAAAGCTCCAACATACCTGGTGGACCAAACACTTGTTCGAGGCTCGCTCGTATGCTGGCGGCACTCTCCGGCCCAAAATCAAACTCCATGGGAATGTGAAAGGTGTCCACACGGAGAGACTGCAGAGGCAAAGGGATGGAGAGGAGCAGCGTCACCAACACATAGGTAGTTCAATCCTTTCTTCAGAGATCAGAATTGAAATTGAAGGTGTGGCTTCACACCCCTAGGTGTGCATACAACTCAGCGACAAGCCTCAGAGGCATGCACACAGACAAACACACACATACATACATACATACATACATACAGAGGCGTACATACAGAGGCATACGTACGTCCTTGAACAGTGCACAGACTGTCTTGCACTGGACATACGTGTTTGTGTGCGCGTGTATGTGCGTGTATGTATGTGTGCGCGCGTGTGTATGTGCGTGTGTGTGCAAGTGTTCATGTGTCTTGGTAGCCAGATCATCTCCAGCGCTCCCCATCTATGTGATGAGAGAAGAGGAATTGAAAACAGCAAGCAACATTGCAGCGGCGCACACACACACACACGCACACACACACAAGCTCAGGGCACCGATCAATCTCCAAACATAGACTTGATGGTGGCCGCAGCAGCCCCTCTTGCATGTCATTGTTTGGTCTCCTACCTCTACATTCACACTTTCATCCTACCATCGTGAGTACAACAATTTTGGGCAACACACACACGCACACACACACTTGCCTGCAGGCTAGGCAAGCGTACAGCAGCCAGTTTTGGCACATGTCCTGCTTCAAGGGCGGAAATGGCGAGCATTTGAAGTGATGCAGACACGAGCGTTTCCTCCGCTGTGGGTATCTGTGTGAGCTCTAGCTCTTGGAGGCGGGTGCAGCACTGCAAGCGGTAGTGTGTGTGTGTGTGTGTGTGCGTGCGTGTATCTTGGTGTGTGTGCGTATGGTGCAGCACTGCAAGCGGTAGTGTGTGTGTGTGTGTGTATCTTGGTGTGTGTGCGTATGGTGCAGCACTGCAAGCGGTAGTGTGTGTGTGTTTGTGTGTGCGTGCGTGTATCTTGGTGTGTGTGCGTATGGTGCAGCACTGCAAGCGGTAGTGTGTGTGTGCGTGCGTGTGTGTATTTTGTGTGTGTGCGTATATGTGTGTGCACATGTATGCGTGTGCATGTATTTGAGCTCTAACTCTTGGAGGCGGGTGCAGCACTGCAAGCGGTAGTGTGTGTGTATGTGTGTGTGTGTATTTGTGTGTGTGTGTGTTTGTGTGTGCGTGCGTGTGTGTATTTTGGTGTGTGTGCGTATATGTGTGTGCACATGTATGCGTGTGCATGTATTTGAGCTCTAACTCTTAGAGGCGGGTGCAGCACTGCAAGCGGTAGTGTGTGTGTATGTGTATGTGTGTGTGTGTGTGCGTGTGTGTGTGTGTGTTTGTGTGCGTGCGTGTGTGTATGTGTGTGTGTGTGTGCGTATATGTGTGTGCACATGTATGCGTGTGCATGTATTTGAGCTCTAACTCTTGGAGGCGGGTGCAGCACTGCAAGCGGTAGTGTGTGTGTGTATGTGTATGTGTGTGTGTGCGTGCGTGTGTGTATTTTGGTGTGTGTGCGTATATGTGTGTGCACATGTATGCGTGTGCGTGTATGTGTGTGCACATGCGTGCGTGTGCGTGTATGTGTGTGCACATGCGTGCGTGTGCGTATATGTGTACATGTACATGTTTACGTATATGTACATGTGTACGTATATATGTGTGCACATGTATGCGTGTGCATGCATTTTTGTATGTACATGAGAGAATGCCAGTCATCCCAGCCCATTCTGGTCCCATACAGGCACAAGACATTCGTACAGCGCTACAGACATTCATCCCTGCCCTTCCTGGTCCCGTACAGGCACAAAACATTCGTACAGCGCTACTCTGCACATTGCTGACCAGGTTGAAAAAACGCACCCGACAAAAAGCATTGCTCAGGCCTGCCAAAGGCAACCAAACGAGCAGCAGCACACGAGTAAAAACACTGACTCATGTATTGGCACATGTATTGGCGCAACCAAACGAGCAGCAGCACGTGAGTAAAAAAGCTGAATCATGTATTGGCACATGTATTGGCACAACCAAACAAGCAGCAGCGCATGAGTAAAAACACTGACTCATGTACTGGCACTAAGAAGAACACACATTGTATTGCTTACGTGCAGAACCATAGTTAAGGCCCAAGGCGTCCATGAACTCCTCCCATCCAAGGCGTGTTGGCATGCATTAATAGCCAGGGTTGGCCAGAACCGTATTTGTATATTTACATATTTACACCGTAAATGACCACATACTTGGTGCTTTCCCAGCCAAGAAAAGAATATACACAGCATATATGGTCCTGACAAACCCTGTTAGTAGCCAATGACACACCCACCCACCTGCAACACAACGTCCAGTCCCGTTGCATTCATTGACACCTCCCATCCAAGAGCGAGTGATTGCAGTTGCTGCAAGCCAGCTAGGAGGTTCAGGTCGCTGTCTGCCTCTCGATAATCTAGCTTTAAGCGGCGCAGACTGCTTATCTGTGTGTGTATGTGTGTGTGTGTGTGTGATTGTGTGTGTTTGTATGTGTGTACTTGTGCCAGCTAGATTCTTTTGCTTTTTGAGTCAAGGTATGGATGCAAAGTTTGTGACGTGTGTGTGTATGTGTGTTTGTGTGTGTGATGTGTGTGTATGTATGTATTTTAAGGTTTGTGCGTGTTTTCCTGAATAAAGATGACACGGTATTTTCATCTCTTTGTTATTTGAAACAAAGGGGAAGAAGTGTGAAACTCGGACTGAAATATGGAACTAGGACTGCAGTGGAGCGTATTGCCTGGGAACTTTCACTGCGCATGGTCACAGTTGCTGTGGCTGGATGCGAGGGACAACAACTCGAAAAACAAACCTCCTAACAGTTCCACCACTGACACAGATCATGTTCCTTTAAGGCAACCCCCAATTACCTCCCTTACCGCAAAAGTGCAGGGTTGGCCAGAACCATATATATACGGTGTATATACGGTATATTTGGCAGGGAAATCACCAAATATACGGTGTATATATACGTATATATACGGTTCTGGCCAACCCTACATATATACGGTATTTTTGGCAGGGATTTACCAAATATACGGTCATATACGGTGTATATGTATGTACCAAATATACGGTCATATACGGTGTATATGTAAGGTTCTGGCCAGCCTTGAAAAAGTGGACTTGCTGCCTGCATAGTTTTTCTAATTCCCTTGAGGCCAACACTCCTCTGTTCTTTGCACACAAAACTGTTCTCATTCACCCCTAATTTTGTGCAACGTTTCCATTCATCCTGCTCCTATTCATCGCTCTGTCTTGTGCATCATTCCCATTCACCCCGTTCCCATTCACCATTCACCCTTTCCCTTCACCCCTCTGTCTTGCACACCGTATCACAAATCTTGCGCACCGTACTACGGACCCTATGCACCATATTACAAATTTTGCGCACGATACAACGGATTTTGTGCGCCGTACAACGAATCTTGCGCACCTTACTACGGACCTTACGCACCTTACTACGCACCTTGCGCACCAAACTACAGATCTTGCGCACGGTACAACGGATCTTGAGCACAGTTTAACAGATCTTGCGCACCGTACAACAGATCTTGCGCACCATACTACGGATCTTGCGCACCATACTACGGATCTTGCGCACCTTACTACGGATCTTGCGCACCTTACTACGGACCTTACGCACCTTACTACGCACCTTGCGCACCAAACTACAGATCTTGCGCACGGTACAACGGATCTTGAGCACAGTTCAACAGATCTTGCGCACCGTACAACAGATCTTGCGCACCATACTACGGATCTTGCGCACCATACTACGGATCTTGCGCACCTTACTACGGATCTTGCGCACCTTACTACGGATCTTGCGCACCTTACTACGGACCTTGCGCACCTTGCTACGGACCATGCGCACCGCATTACAAATCTTGCGCACCAAACTACGGATCTTGTGCACCAAACTACGGATCTTGTGCACCAAACTACGGATCTTGCGCACCATACTACGGATCTTGTGCACCATACTACGGATCTTGCGCACCTTACTACGGACCTTGCGCACCTTGCTACGGACCATGCGCACCGTATTACGAATCTTGCGCACCGTACTACAAATCTTGCGCACGGTACAACGGATCTTGAGCACCGTTCAACAGATCTTGCGCACCGTACAAAAGATCTTGCGCACCGTACTACGGATCTTGAGCACGGTACAACGGATCTTAAGCACCGTTCAACAGATCTTGCGCACCGTACAACAGATCTTGCGCACCGTACTACGGATCTTGCGCACGGTACAACAGATCTTAAGCACCGTTCAACAGATCTTGCGCACCGTACAACAGATCTAATGCACCGTACAACGGACCTCATTCTTACCTGGCCGATGGTGCCAAGCCTGATGCTGGGTACATTGGACATGTACACAAATTGTTGAAGCTGTATTTGTGACGGGGGTCCGTTTGGATGAAGCAGTGGATCTCTGGCTGCAAGTTACAAATATAGCGCACCAAACTACGGATTTTATGCACCGTACAACAGACCTCATTCTTACCTGGCCGATGGTGCCAAGCCTGATGCTGGGTACATTGGGCATGTACACAAATTCTTGAAGCTGCATGTGTGACGGGGATCTGTTTGGATGAAGCAGTGGATCTCTGACTGTGAGGCTTGCTAGGAGGGTGTCCGGAATATCTGAGTGGCAAGGCAGGCAAGTTTACAGCTCGGGCATACAAACTCAGGATACAAATTTGGGATACAAACTCCTACTCCTATATTCGGGCATACAAACTCCTACACTAGGGCACACAACTCGGGACACAAATTTGGGATACAAACTCCTATACTCGGGCATACAAACTCGGGATACAAACTCGGGATACAAACTCCTACACTAGGGCACACAAACTCGGGATACAAATTTGGGATACAAACTCCTATACTCGGGCATACATACTCGAGATACAAACTCGGGATACAAACTCGGGATACAAACTCCTATACTAGGGCACACAAACTCGGGATACAAATTTGGGATACAAACTCCTATACTAGGGCGCACAAACTCGGGATATAAACTCCTATACTCAGGCATACAAACTCCTATACTCGGGCATGCAAACTTCCAGGCTTTTCTCATGCTCAGACCAGGCTTACTGGATTACCGTGATACAAGCTACTAAGCGGCAATACATGACCATACCCACACTCTTAGCCACAGCCACACCCACACACAAATAATACACCACATTTATGCATACTACAGAGTTTCTACAGCCAAACCCTGAAACACCTGCACGCACACCTCCACACATCTCCATACACACACAAACACACAAGCACACGCACACACATACATATACACACACACACACACAAACACAAAACACACAACACACAACACATATACCCCTCCACACACACATACACACACATACAAACACATTTTACAACACACACATACACAAACTCACACACACATGCACACAATCACACACACATACACACACACTCACACAAAGAACGCAACATACTCTTACACACATACCCCTCCACACACGTAGCATATTTTAAGATGTTTCAGCGAACGCTAGTCACACCTGAAATGCTAGTCACACCTGAAACGCTAGTCACACCTGACGCACTAGTCACACCTGAAACGCTGGTCACACCTGAAACGCTGGTCACACCTGAAACGCTAGTCACACCTGAAACGCTAGTCACACCTGAAACGCTGGTCACACCTGAAACGCTTGTCACGCCTGAAACGCTAGTCACACCTGAAACGCTAGTCACACCTGAAACGCTGGTCACACCTGAATTGTCCAGCAGCAATGTCTTTACACACTAGTCACACCTGAGTTGTCCAGCAGCAATGTCTTTAGGTTTGGGCAGCGGGCTTGCAGCAGGCAAGCGAAGTGGGGCGAGCATTCGTCAGTGATTTCACAACCCTGCAGTGCGACAATGTCATGTGTATGAGTACGTGTGTGTGTGTGTTTGTGTGTGTGTGCGTGTGTGTGTGTGTGTGTGTGTGTGTGTGTGTGTGTGTGTGTGTGAGCAGGCCAGCGAAGTGGGGCGAGCAGTCTGCAGTGATTTCACAACCCTGCACTGTAAGAACACAGTTTTGAGGTTGAGGCATTCACGCAGTGGCATAGAGTCTCAGATTATTTCACTTCCAAGCAGCTCAAATCACACACGCCTAACCCTGCGCAGCAAGGAAGGCAATATTAGGATAAGGAGCAAGGCAATTTCGAGGTCAAGGCACCCACACAGTGGCAATCAGATTCACTTTCAAGCAACTCAGACCTCACGCCTGACTCTACACAGGAAGCAAGATAATGTTGGAATTAGAGGCAACTTTGTAGTCAAGGCACCCACACAGTGGCAAACAGAATCACTGTCAAGCAACTCAGACCTCACGCCTAACTCTGCACAGCAAGGAAGGTAATGTTGAAATCGGTGGCATTTTTGAAGTTAAGGCACCCACACAGCGGCAAACAGATTCACTGTTAAGCAGCTCAGACCTCACGCATAACTCTGCACAGCAAGGAAGGTAATGTTGGAATCGGTGGCATTTTTGAAGTTAAGGCACCCAAACAATGGCAATCGGATCCACTGTCAAGCAACTCAGACCTCACGCCTAACTCTGCACAGCAAGGAAGGTAATGTTGAAATCGGTGGCATTTTTGAAGTTAAGGCACCCACACAGCGGCAAACAGATTCACTGTTAAGCAGCTCAGACCTCACGCATAACTCTGCACAGCAAGGAAGGTAATGTTGGAATCGGTGGCATTTTTGAAGTTAAGGCACCCAAACAGTGGCAATCAGATTCACTTTCAAGCAATCCAGACCACACGCATAACTCTGCACAGGAAGGAAGATAATGTTGGAATCAATGGCAACTTTGTAGTCAAGGCACCCACACAGTGGCAAACAGATTCACTTTCAAGCATCTCAGACTTCACGCATAACTCTGCACAGCAAGGAAGGCAACATTGAGTTTCAGGCACCCATACAGCGCAGATGGAGGCAAATCCTGCATGACACCTTTAATAACTGATATATATATATATATACATATATATTCTTTTCTCTAAACGAATGCAAGTGGAAATGTAGCAGATCATTTACCAGGCATCTACAACATTTCTTTTTTGCATACGTGCGTGCGAGGATAGATGATGTGCACCCCGTGTGTAACGTAGCGGCCAAAATGATTAATCCGGAGAATGAGCAATAGTAAATTGTACTTTACTTATGCATGTTACATTGTGGTAGAGAATTTCACTTTCAAGGAGCTCTGACCACGTATTAAGGTTCCAGCATTGAGCGGCAGCATTTTTCCTTTGCATGCGTGCGATGAAAGATGATCCGCACCCTGTGGTAGAGAATTACACTTTTGAGGAGCTCTGACCATGTCCTCCGCTCCTGTATTGAGCGGCAATATTTTTTCTTGCATGCGTGCGAGGAAAGATGATCTGCACCCTGTGGTAGAGAATTACACTTTTGAGGAGGTCTGACCATGTCCTCCGCTCCTGTATTGAGCGGCAG
>Ga0307974_1000770_pt1 | contig 20674 bp, 24 predicted proteins | sample OrgLakmetagen784_FD_201812 | JGI IMG/M metagenome (GOLD analysis project Ga0307974, IMG submission 201812) | Saline water microbial communities from Organic Lake, Antarctica - #784 | ecosystem: Environmental > Aquatic > Non-marine Saline and Alkaline > Saline | place: Antarctica: Organic Lake... | reverse complement strand
CACCTCCCCCCTCTCCGCTCTCTCCCTTACCGCCCCCATATTTCCCCTCCAAACCTTATTCCCCTATCATATCACACTCAACAGCAGCAGCTACAGCAGCAACAACAGCAGCAGGAACGGCAGCAACAGCAACAGCAGCAGCAGCCCCAAGGACAACAGCAGCCAGAGCAAGTCCATCAACATCAGCAGCAGCAGCCCCAAGAGCACCAACACCAACAACATGAAGGCTGGCCCCAAGCCCTTACACACGACATTGATATCCTACTGGAGTGCATTCCTCAAGCCTGTACAGCATCTTCAACCAGCCCCCACCAGCCCCAACGTCCCACAATGCAGCCATTGAGCTGCTTCTAAACCATACAAAGTGGCTGCCCCACACCCCCCTCAGAAGCAGCCCAAACAAGACCAACAGCACCAACACGGCGCGATACAGTCATCGCCAAGTTCACTCACCCTCAGCTCCTTCACCTTTACAGTGCGTGCAGCGACAAATTTCCTCATGCAGCCAAGCCAAACAGCTAGGAAGGAAGCCTGGCAGCAATGCACAGAGTCAGCTATTACCCTAGCTGCCCCCACCCAGCCGCAAGAAGAAACGCGCCCCACAGCCCTGGCTATCACGAAGGCGTTCAGAGCGCGAGTACGCCAAGTATGGAGGCTCCCATGTGAGAATAACTGGAAGGAAGTTTGGTGGCGCCTACTCCAGCATGGTGTGGTGGGAGACGGGGGCCACGGATGGCCCATGAAGCGGGGGACAGCTTGCCCTTGTGGCTGGCAACACTCAGCCGCATCGCCACGTGCTACACAGGCGCTACAGCTACGGGAGCACGTCTTTTGGACTTGCACAGGAGCTTCAGCCATCAGACGAGCCATACAACACAACCTCCCAGTTTCCGTGCAGCTGCTACCACGGCATGTGTGGCTGCTAGAGCAGCCATGCTAAACAGTGAGGAAGGAAGTGTGGTACCTATGTTGTGTGCCTAGCTTCCCTGACTGCAATGTTAAGAGCTAGGGGTTAGATGTTTAGCACGCTAGCCAGGAAAGGCGTAGAGCCCGCAGTAGTAGAAACTAGGGCAGTTGATCTTCTCCTCGCAGCCCTAAAAGACTTTGTAGCCTGCCAAGGTAGTGTCTCCAGTTTCTGTGACCTAGGCCACACTCACCCCTTTGTGTATGCTAGGCCAAACGGCTCCTTGGCTGATTCACTGCAGCTCCCTCCCTAGCGTGTCTACCGCCGTGATCTAGGTATAGGTTGGCCAGCTTCCCCTTGCTCTCGGCTCTTTGTAGTACAACCTGCCTCTTGTATCTTAACCTCTAATTCGCTGTACTCCTTTCGTGTCTCCCAAGTATTGGCTCGTAATGTTGTGAGTGACGTGTTGGTGCAGCTTCGTTTTCTGTAGGGTAACTCTCTCTTCTCTTTGGGTTGTGTTGGAGTTTGGCTTTGGCGCACCAGTCATCGCAATGGCTTAGCTGCTTTTATCCTGGCTAACTCTTAGCTTCCTTGTTTTTTTTCATGTTAAGTGCCTCGCGGTGGTGTAGCTAGATCGGCCCGTTGCCTTGCTAGCCTTGTCTTCCTAAACCTTGTTCTTTTTACGTAGGCACCAAAGTACGCAGGCTTTCCTTCCTTCTTTCTTTCCTGTGTTTGACCTTCTCATATATGTTTTGCCCTTCTTTCTCTTCACCTTGGTTGTCCCCCCTATTTTCTGTTATTGCTTCCAGCCTGCCTCTCTTGCTTCCCTTTCATTTATCAAAACTCAGTTTCATTTCAACCTCGTAGTAGGGAGTTTGCTATCTCCCCTGGACGATGTAATACGCCATCATCATTGAAGATCAAGTATTGTGAAGACACCAGACCTCAGAACCAGCTAAACGCCGCAAAGGAACAGCACAAAGATCTCTGCAACACTCTCCAAGGAGCCTCCGTTACTCTCCACATCATCCTTTTGAGGGTGGGTGGCACCATCTACAACACTCACACCCTGAAGCCTTTCAAGAAACTGGGTCTCGATTCTCAAAGAGTAAAGAAGCTTGCCTCCAAGCTCCATGTGCACTCTGTGAACGAACTTTGCTGCTAAACTTGTCCATACCAGACGTGCCCTTTCCAGTACTATTGTCAACTATCAGCATCAGGAGTCGTTTTCAGGCCAAGCCTGCAACCCTCTTGATCCCCATTTTCCTTTCCTTTTCACGGTGGAGGAGCCTTACGGTACTCGGTACCAAAGTGGCTCCTTCTCCTTATTATTGTGGGGAGTGGCTGCCTGCGTAGTTTTTCTTTTCTTCGTGAATTTTGATATCACCGTCAGAAACATTATCAAATTTATGGAATTGGTGGCCGTAAGTGTCGATGCCTATACAAAAATTCACGTGTTTCTCCTTAAATATCCTCATTTTCGATCAAATTGCAAAGACGTGCACTCCTGTCTACTACTATAAACCAATTTCAACCCATTTCTTCGAATCCGGTGAACCGAGCTACGTTCCTCATGACCTTGCAGCAGCAATTGCTCACAACCATCAACTGTCGCAATATATTGCAAAAGATGGGAGACTCGAATCAAATCGGATCGAGAGAATCCAATGAGGCATGAGAGCAGAACGTAGACAGCGCAATTCTACCTCAGTGTTCTACCCGATTTAGTCGTGCCATTCTAGATGAACAGTCTGCCGTTGGCTTTCGCCTTTCGCCCGAATTTGATAGCAAAAAAAATTGTAACATATTGTTTTCTTGACTACGTCAACCAAACCTTCTGCTAAGATGCAGGCGCTAAACAAGGCGTCGTCCGGACTCACCAGAGGTAACCCTGCTTGTGGAATTGCCATGCATGTGTGTGCCATTTGCCGCGTTGCATGCCACGTCTTACCCTCTTGTGAAAAATAACGCTCCCTCCATTCCCTGCAAGGTGTGCGCCCTCTGTCAGGCTCCAGGATGATGAGCAGGAGGATGGCAGTGAGCGTGAGGGCTGCTGATGGTGAGGGAGCACAGTTGTTTGTGCGAACATGATCATTTAGAGGGAGGTGGCACAGCAGGCCTGCAGTCATGGGTGCACACGTGCATGTGTGTGCGCTGTGCAAATGCAGAGAAGCCTGTTGCCCTTGTGACTGGATCGTCGAGGGGCATTGGGAAGGCCATCGCGCTAGAGTTGGCGAGGCAAGGGTCACGCGTGAGTGAATCAAAGCTGGAGAAGAAAAAACGTTGCTTTCCTTCCTTCCTGGTGCAAGCAAGTTCAACTTCTGGTATACCAGATGAGAGTGCTGCAAACGTAGAAAGCATGGCATACATCTTTCTATCTCACGAGCAGGAATTGGACAGATCGCGATACACCTTAACCTAACCCTTAACACAAATTATAACACCTATTGCTTTGCAGGTGGTGGTGAACTACGCCGGAAACAAGCAGGCTGCTGAGGAAGTTGCTCAACAGGTGAGATGTGTGTGACATGCACAAATTTGTCTTTTATACAGATACATGAACAGATGCACGATACAGGATCGCTTCCAGGTTACGCAACACCAGTGTAGATGTTTGCTGAGCTCTAAGGGTATGTATGCGTGAGGACAAAGAGGGTAAAACGAAACAATTTCTTTGATTGGCAGCAGCAGTGTGTGTGTGTGTATGTGTGTGTGCAGTCGTTCCCTCACAAGCCTAGAAAATGCCAGCACGAACAAACCGCAATTTGAATCTTTTAATTAATTTAAGCAATTCAGCTACCTGCGACTTTGATTGGGATTTTTTACCTGCATCAACAAACACGTAGGTGCACAAAGATGCCCCAGGGATGTGCTGCTGCTGCTGCTGCTGCTGCTGCTGCTGCTGCTGCTGCTGACCAATTTATTTTCAGCAACGAACACGCGCAGGTGACAGATTTGGGCAGTGAAGCTTTAGTGGTGGGTGCCAGCGTGGGGAAGCGAGAAGACATCGAGCGCATGTACAAGGAAATCTCAGAGAAGTGGGGGCGCGTGGATGTGCTGGTCAACAACGCAGGTGTGTACATCGTGCGTGTGTGTCGTGTGGGTGTGTGTTGGTTGGGTGGGTTGGGTGGGGGGTGGGGGGGTTCGTGTGTGTATGTGTGTGCGTGTGTGTGTGTGTGTGTGTGCGTATGGGCTAAGGTGCAGGTGAGTGGGTGTGATGTATGGCGTATTCCTATTTGCTGCGTGCGTGTGCAAGAATGGCCTTACTGTTCCTTGCTCGATGCGTACCTGCAATGCTGTGTGGGCAGATTGGAAGGCACATCAATGCAGATTTCAGGTCTGTTTTTCTTGTGGATCAAGCACAGGGCATCTCTAGGCTAAGACAAGGCTCAGACACAGAGGCTGAGCAATGGAGTGCATCACAATTGCAAGGCTCAGACACAGATGCCGCATTTGAGTGCGCACATCACTAAGGATAGACACATCACTAGGGTTAGACACATCACTAGTGATAGACACATCACTAGTGATGGGCACATCACTAGGGATAGACAGGCGCTACAAAATTGAGTGCAGGCATCACAAAGCTTAGGCACAGACGCCGAGCAAAGGAGTGCATCACAATTACAGGGCTTAGACGCGTCACTAGGCTCAGACGCAGACGCAGCGTAATTGCGTGCAGGCATCACTAGGCCCGGACGCAGATGCTGCATAGTTAAATACAGGCATCACAATCACAAGGCTGAGACACAGATGCCGCATAATTGAGTAATTGAGTAATTGAGTAATTGAGCCGTACAATCACTAGGCTCAGACACAGACAGACGCTGCGTAATTGAGTGCAGGCATCACAAGGGACACGCTCATCATGCGTATGAAGCCCGAGCAGTGGCAGGATGTCATCGACACCAACCTGACGGGCGTGTTCTACTGCACACAGGTGTGTTCTTGCTGCACTAAGGTGTGTGGATGTGTGGGTGTGCACAGTGTGTACGCGTGCGTGTGAATGTGTGTGTGTGCACGTGCGTTTATGCGTGCCCGCGAGTGTGTGTTTTTGCGTCCATGCAAGTGTTTATGCGTTTGAAGTCTGCATTTATGTAAGTGAAGCGTTATAAGTTATAAAACAAGGTTTGCAAGCCACCCTGTACACACATTAACAATTACCGTAGGGTACTTAAATCACCGCGCTACGCGAACTTTTTTGACCCCCTCGCGGTGTGTCGGGAGCATCTAAGTTACTAAGTTACAAGGGCCTCGCAAAGCCCGCATTGTAATTAATTAATTGATTTTAAGCGTGAACAGGGACTGGCCGGGAAAGCCTCCCAAAGCCGCCTCTCAAGGCCCCCAAGGTGGACAAACAGCTTGGGAGGCTGGCCCTCTATTGGGGAGGAAGGACCAAGAGGAAGGGCGCCTTCATTCCGCATGTGCACGCACGCACACGTACCCGCATGCATACACGCATACACACACACCTACGTGCATGCACACACGTACGCGCATGCACACGTACGCGCGCGCACACATACACACACGCATACACACATACGCACGCACACACAAGTACACAATGCATGCACGCATGTATGCACACAACCGTACACACACGCACGTACACAACGCACGCTCACACGTACTCGCACGCACGCACGCACACACACACAAACACGCACATACGCGCACGCACGCACACGCGCGTGCATACGCATGCAGGTGCAGCTCACAGGGCCAGAAGGTCCTCGCATAAACTCGCATTGTGTTTATTAATTATGTGTTGCCCCTCCCGCATTGCTCGCATTGGGGCTTATTAATTGGGTTTTTTCAAACCTCAAATTTACGGTAACATGAATATAACAATTAACATGCCATGCCATCCGCACGCACTATGCGCATCTGGGTTCTCTCATGTTACTTAAAATGCATGGTGCATCCCTCCTGCTGCTTGAAAATTGAATATGCATGATGGCATCTTAATCAATCCAGCTGCGCAGCGGAAGTGGTCTAAAAGCAGCTGCACACGCACACACACAACGTGCACACATGTTACAGACATACAATACACACAGTGCACACAAGACAGAAACGCCAAACTGCTTCTTACCTCACAGAATGCCCTCAAAATGATGAGCAAACAGAAGAGTGGCCGCGTTGTTAACGTGACTTCGGTCGTGGGTCTGGTGGGCAACGCAGGGCAGGTGAGCTGAAGAAAGTGTGAGCTGGAAAAAGTGTGAGCTGTACGGTGTTTATTACAAAACGAGGCATGGTAGAGCAAAGCAAGGCTGTCGAGCATTCGACCTTTGTTTTTTGTTGCGAGCTGCTTTGATTTCAAGGACTTAGATGGACATGTGGTTCATTCATTTGACTTATTTCCTGATAACGAGGAGCTAATTTAAAGCTTGGACACTATGCGGCTACTATGAGTTTAATGTCAAATCTGTTTAATCTAGGCACAGATTAATCGCAGACACCACACACATACATAGCCACATACACACACAAACACACACGGACGCACAAAAAAAAATATACATGGTCATGTGCGAACACACACAGGCAAACTTCTCTGCCCCACAAGGCTGGTGTCATTGGCCTCACCGAGACGGTCGCTCGGGAGTGCTCATAAACACACACGAACACACACACACACATTTGCAGGCCAACTACTCTGCCTCCAAGGCTGGTGTCATTGGCCTCACCAAGACGGTCGCTCGGGAATATTCCTCTCGCGGCATTACCTCAAACGCCGTCGCACCTGGCTTCATTGCCTCCGACATGACCGCTTCCATTGACAAGAAGTACGAGGAGATGATCCTAAAGGGGATCCCTCTAGGTAGGCTGCTACTAGTGTGAGTGTTTGTGCATGTGTGTGCTTGTGCTTGTGCGTGTGTGTCAAGTATGTGTGCGTGTTTGTGTATGTGCGAGTGTTTGTATGTATTTGGCGGCGTGAGTGTGAGAGGGGATGTGATCCTCAAAGGGCAATGCGCAAGGAAAGGTGCTTTTGCTGAACTGCTTGCTGGTCGGTGCCAGGCTTCTGTCATTGTGAAACTGTTTGCACTTCAATTGCCTACAGCACCTTCCAGCAGTTGAACCTTGGCTAAGCTACTGCAGGGTGTTGTGAGCGGCCCCACATGAAGGCCCTACCATTGCAATTTCCAAAAGGTTATCTTTGACAGTTATCGTGCCACACGGTACAGGCAGAAACCTGACCTCGGGCGCTTCCCATCCGTCCTTTTACCATTTATATTGTCCTGCTCTTTTCACGATTTCAGTTTGCAGAATAGGAGTTTGCCGGCCTCGTGCGCTTCTTGGTCATATAATGATTTGTATTTTCTTTTCCCCTATCATATGTGCAGGACGTTACGGGCAGCCAGAGGAGGTTGCCGGCCTGGTGCGCTTCTTGGCCACAGACCCTGCTGCAGCTTACATCACAGGACAAGTGTTCAACGTGGACGGAGGAATGGTCATGTAGAAGAGACAGTTGAATTATGAATCGGAATCCTGGCTGAAAATATGCCAGCGGTATGTAGCAGGTGTTGTTTAATAAAGACGCTTTTCCTATCGTCGCTGCCTGCATGATCTTGGGATGCCATCCGAAACCTTGGAGAACAGCTTGGCGACGCTTGTGTGCCTTTCCTCTGGTGACAAAGCTGTCTGTTATAACGTTTCAAATTAAAATCATGTTACAGCGCCTCTGGCCGCACACACATAGTCCTTTTTAATATACCCGTAGAGCCTAGTACTCTGTTTACAAGTGAGCAAGCTATCAGGCACATCACCAGGACATTTATGTGTATGACTCAGCACAATCAACACAAATGCTCAGTTGCGTGATTGAGTAGACTTCCCAGCCCTGGGAAAAGGACGTGCGTCAGCCAACAATTGTGTGTGGAGTACAGCACGTCGTCATTCACCTTTGTCTTTACAAGTGAACCCTACCTGATAATCATTCTTTAAACACCAACTGACCTCTACAGCTTATAGAGGACTAGTAAAAACCAATTTCACCTTAAAACGCAATAAAAAAATGTTCTCATAAAATCAGCTAATCCTTTTCTAGAAGAATGCCTCTCCCTATTTTCTAGAGGTGGGATCAAATACATTTGCACATATGCCCCTCAAGTATTTATAGACAGGCCGATCAGAAAAACGAGGCTGACAGAAAATAAGCTGCCACACCATGTGGAAATAATGTAAGAACATAAATGAAATTTAAACCAAATTTGAAGTAATGGTATCGAGTCTGCCATCAGCAAAGTTGTTCCTCTTCAGAAATGTCATTCAGCCACAAATTGCTACCAAAAACGTCACAAGAACTGTTCTTTTGTCAGCACGCACACGAGTAGCTTTATTAGGAACAGGAGGCATTGCATAGAAGGCGATGTTTTCCCCCTCATCAATGCACTCAACTTTGCCAAAGTAAATCACTGCTACAATAATAAGTGCGTCATCCTTGCGTAGTAGGCGGGTCAGAAGCGGTAAAAGTAAGTGTGCGTTAGACGAAGCACATCAAGAAAGACAAAGAGAAAGTACACAGACAGTGTGAGTGCTACCGGCAGAGACTAGGTGAAGATGTTTTTAGCACATCAATCAGTGTGCCCTAATACCTCAACCACACGTATCCTCCCCACCCCCGTCAATTTACGAGCCCCATCCCCTTCATCACGCTTCGAGCACGCCACCGTGCAGCTATCGCCGCATTCACAATCCAGCCTTGGCCAGCATGGTCAAGTATGACCGGCGGCTGATAGTCCCATACCTACAGCATTACACAGGAGGAATAAAGGAGTATTCAGTCGTGTGATAGTCCCATACCTGAAGCATTACACAGGAGGAATAAAGGAGTATTCAGTCGTGTTTCTACTGAGTATGTTGAGGCTGAGCATGCTCAGGCCCAGCACGCCAACCTCCTTCTTTTTCTCTGTCTCTCCTTCCTAGCCACACTGTTGGCTTTTGCAATGGAAGGAATTTGTCAGGACTTCATGACAAGTGGCACCTCATTTTACGTGGGGAGCGGTGGTACTTCCTGCTGCTTGCATAGCATTTCTTTCTTGACCCATTCAATATAAACTCACACGAACACACAGTAGACGCCCTTACCATAGCAAAAACTAATAATTCAACTAAATCGAAGAAAGGAGAGCTCAGATAAGCATAATGCAGGCAGCGCAACAGTCTTCCTATTTCTGTCAAGAACACACCAGAGCCTTGCACAGCACCTCATGGGGCAAGCAGGAACGACAGAACAAACGTACCTTGCTTGATATGCACGAAAACAAATCTTGTCTGCGTGCTCCACTGCTCCCCCGTCCCCTCCGTTCCCACCACCTGTTTGTGTGTGTGTGTGTGTGTGTGTGTGTACATGTAGATATTTGTGTGGGTGCGGGTGTGGGTGCGTGCGCATGTATACATGTATGAGGTATTTCTCTGCACGGCGGCCATGCCAACAGCAGAACTTAATGCAAAGTCAGCATGCACACATGATGCACACTCATCGTGCACATACAAATGTAAAAACACATCATGCACATGCAAATGCACACACATCGTGCACATGCAAATGCACACACATCGTGCACATGCAAATGCACACAAACGTTGTGCACATACAAATGCAAATTCACATTGTGCACATATAATGCAAATACACATCATGCACATACAAATGCAAATACACATCATGCACATACAAATGCAAATACACATCATGCACACACAAATGCACACACACACACACACACACCCCGTGCACACATTCACCCATGCCAACAGCAAAATTTATTGCGCACATCATGCACACACATCGTGCACACACATCATGCACACACAAATGCACACACATCGTGCACACACTTACCCATGCCAAAGCCCATGCCAGCAGTGGGTGCGGGGGGGGCTTTGCTACCTCCTGCATGTGGTGTGTGTGTTACACATTTACGTGTGCCTCTTGTGCACATCAGAACGACGCAAATCAAGGCAGGGAGGGCAACAAATTAATATGCAATGAAGATACAAATAATTTATACACACGCGTGCGCATGAGCAAACACCCACATCTGTATTCACACCTATACTCACCCAACCTTCATCCACCCACAACTGCACCTACACCCACACCCACACCCACACCCACACCCACACCCACACCCACACCCACACCCACATTCACACCCTCACCCACACCCATACCCTCACCCATACCCACACCCACACCCACATCCACACCCACACTTGCACCCACATTCATGGATTGGTCTGACGCATAAGACAGAAGCTGAAATACATACACACACATACACACACATACACACGCACTTGCCTAGTTGTGTGGCATGTCGTCTGGGTAGGCAATAATTGCAATAATGCATGCAGACACACACACACATACACACACACATACACATACACACAAACAACACTCTGCACATACACACTCACATAATCCAACATGGACACCCACACACCTTTGCCCCTTTTCCCCTTTTGTCCATCAGCGGCCTTTTTTGCGGTTTCTAGGACAGCCTCTTGAGCTGCCGTTGCCTCTGCGGCTTCTTGCTGCATTTATGCACGTGTATGTGTGTGTGTGTGTGTGTGTGTATGGATGGATGTATGTGTGTGATCACATGTATGTCATGCTCTTCAGGGTGCTTCTGCCTGCATTTCGGTTGCACATCTGAGCTGTCTTCTCTGCAATGATCTCTTCCACCGCAGAGAAAGACTCTGCTGCCCCAGCACTCGTCTGTATGATGAACAAGCAACAACCTGAACATTCAAACTATGCTATTTTTTATTTTCTTACGTATAGTTAGGGCATATAGGTTTGCTTCTGTGCAGACAGCTACACCTCAAGACAGAATATAAGACACATGGACCGCAGTTCTGCAATGCAGCAAAAATGAAACGTCATTCTATCTCTGTTGCTTTCTGTATAAGTCTCCCTTCCGATAATCCTCCACTTTTAACAATTTCTGTGACTAACAGCCTGTAGTTATGCACGGGTTCAAAGCAGGTGTAGTTGACAGTGGATTTGTTGAAATTTAAATAAACCTTGGTAGCGTGTAAATGCATACAGGCTCAAATTTTTTTTTTGAAGATTAAACAAACATTTGTAGCGTATAATTCATACAGGCTTAAATAGAATGACAGCAAATCACTGGCTTCTTATTTTCACAGCACTCTTGTGGCCTGGAAAAGCATACAAACCTAGATACCGTACCTTTCTTAACTCACCCCGGGTAAATAACGTGTTTTGCCCTCCGGGGTGGTTTCGGTATCGTTTAATATATATTTATTTTGAGGCTCCGGGGTTGTCCGGAATTGGCAAAAATAAAGTTTGGTGGGTGGCTGAACAGCGATGAACGGTGAAGGCCCCCCCCAGCCCCAGCCCCAGCCCCAGCCCCAGCACCTGCAGCACCAGCCCCAGCACCTGCAGCAGCCCCAGCACCTGCAGCACGACACACATGCGCGCGCCCCAGACCTGGAGCACGACACTCCTGGACAACACCTGGAGCACGACACTCCTGGACAGCGCCTGGAGCACGACAAACATGCGCCCCAGCACCACACACACACACACACACACACACACACACACACACACAAACACATGCACACACATACACACACAGCACGACACACATGCGCACGCACACACGCACATGCACTGCCTGGGGTAAATGCCCCCCGGGATTCGTGCGGGAATGGCTAAGTTATCTATTTTGAGGCTCCGGGGTTACCCAAGGTTACGTTAAATATTTATGAAATTTAGGCACCGGGTTGGATCTGCAAAGGTACGGTACACATAATATGTGTAAAAAGGAGGGTGTGTGAAATATAAAGATCTTGCCGTTTCTTACAAAAACCTAGCCACGGGATCCTGCCTTATTTTTAGGAAATATAAAATATGGAGTTCAAGGATCACCCTCCCTGCAAAGACACTACTACTCAGGGGCGGTAAATTTCTTCTACAGAGATGCAATTGGCAATCCATGTTTTAGTATGTGGGCCGAGATTCTGCAAATGCAATGCCTTTCTATCCACGCTACAAGAGCGAATAAATTGGTAATTAAGCTCTGACAACCGCCTCAAAAGCCTTGCACCCCTTATTGGAGCAAACAAAACCAGCAAGGTGTGTGTGGCACAAGGAAAATGTTGGCAGAAAGTGAAAGACTCCCCACACCAATTAAGGCCAAGAATTCACTCAGGCCAAAAAGAACAGGCAATTGTACCTGGACTTGATGATAGCTTGGATGGCCTCTTTGTGCTGATCTTGGTCTAGATGGTGTAACTCGGGGATGGTGAAGCTGGCACCTAACAAAACAGCAGCCAGGGGTGTTTCAGACCTGGATGGGGTCTGGGCAGCTGAATTTGTTCCTATAGCAAGCCTTGATGACACGAACCACAACTTAACGACAGCCCAAACCGTAAACAAACACAAATTTTTTACTGTACTCAGTATATGATTTTTATAGGGGAGCCTTTCAGAAGGGGCAGCCTGAAATTATAGATTCGTATAAATGATGGTTAGGCCATAAATGACAATTAGGCATGGTTAGGCATTAAGATTGAGGCTATTTCTGGTCATTGCTCATTGTACTGCATTGGAGCTAGCCTTGTTCAAGCAATAACGCAGAGGATTTTACCAGGGAATGAGTGCTGAATGCTGGTCTGAGGCTCTATGCATCGCGAAACGTGGACCAAGTGGACAAGGTCACCAGATTTGGCAAGCTCATTAGCGTAATATTGAGTGCACTGAAGGCCTGCGAAAGGGAATAAGGATTTGTGGCATGTAACAAAGGATTGTTAGGCAGATGCACCGGCTTTTACAAGAACGGTGGAGTAAAAGAGTTTGAGTGACCACCGGTTCGTTGTAGCACCGGAAAGAGTAAACACTGTCAGATGTAGTGCTTCCTTTACGCAGTTGGTGTAAGTGCAACAAATACGGGAAAACGAACGACAACAAGTTATCTACGCACACAATTGCATACACTCACTTCTGTCCGACAAGTCTATCGCTATAACTATTTGCCGTAAGGGGATGACCTCCTCTGCAAGGCAGGAACGCACATGTATGTGTACGTTTATGTGTGTATCTGTGTGTGTTTGAACGCATGGGTGGGTGGCTGCACGTGTGTGTGTATGTGTCAATTTGTGATTGTCTGATTGTATATATGTGCAATGGTGTGTGAGTTTGTGTGGGTTGTGTGTAGGTGTGTGCTTGTATGAGTTTGTGCGTGTATGTGTGTGTGCGTTCGTCTGTGCATATTTGCGTGTGCGCGTGTGTGCTTGCATACATGCGTACGTGTGTGTGTACGTGTGTGTGTATGTGTGTGTGTGTACGTGTGTGTGTGTATGTGTGTGTGTGCGTGTGTGTGTGTGCGTGTGTGTGTGTGTATTTGTGTGTGTATGTGTTTGTGTGTGTGCGTGTGTGTGTGTATGTGTGTGTGTGTGTGTGTGTGTGTGTGTGCACCTTGTGTCGATTCCACTCTTCTAAAGGAAGAAAACACCATTTTTTTCTTTTCAATTTTGTGTTTCCCAAAAAATGCGTGAACTATCTCAAGATGGCAGATTCCAAGAAGACCATAGCCGCGCCTGCACACGCAGCAGGAGAAGGGGAGAAACCTGCAACAAGCCACTTCCCCCCGCTTACATTCCTCATCCAACTGAGGTGGAAAGTCAGAGAAAACACCTCATTGATGTAAGCCTATGATTCAGTTGAAAGTCAACATGCACGTACAAAAACGTACACACACACAGACACACACACACACACACACACACACACACACACACACACGCACACACACACACAGTAGACTGTACACACGTACTGTACGTGGCATGTACACACATAATGTATGTGACATACCACATACACATACATACACTTGCAAGTGCACACACACACACACACAAATACACACACACGCACACACACTCACAAACACACACACACACTCACAAACACACAATCACACACACAATCACACACAAACGCACACACACTCTCTCACACATACATACACACGCACACACATGCACACACACACATATACACACACTCACACACAGCTGGCACATGAGCTGGATCGCTTGTCTGCAGCTGCTGCTGAAGCGCAGGCGGAAAAAGAGCTGCTGGTTGCAGAGCGCAGTTTGATCCTGCTGAATTTGAAGGTGTACCAGCAGAGGAAGTACAGCTTTGTTTACATGTTTTGGTTTGCACAAGAGTCTAACACCACCGTCCACACCGTGCAGTGCAGAGTGCTCTGCAAACGTGTGCCTGCCTTCAGTGCTGCGCCTGCTAGTCCCATCAGGGCAGGGTCCAACCCTCCTCTATTCTGAAATGCAACTTGTGCTATCATGTCGTCCGTTTACAACAGGCGGCCACAAAGGCTTTGGTGCACACTCGCAAGGATTGTGATCAATCTGACACCTTGGAATCTGAGGAAATGCGACATGCGGAGATGCGGATCACAGGTGATAAGCTAATTGGAGGTGTTTTTAGCAGACTTTTAACCTGCCGCTTTTAACTTGGCTGTCTTAAAAAGCTCCCATGACATACACCAGCGCGCCAACACTGTGTGCCTTTCTTCCTGTGAAATCTTGCAGCCTTAAGAAGCACGCTCCCTGCTCAAAGTGTAGCTCGCATTCTTTCAGAAACCTCGGACCTGACACCATTTTTACAGGTGAGGATGCATCTCACTTCAATCCTTGCAGCAACAAAAATTGTTCATTCCGCCACATTTCTGGTATAACCTAGCTATGCTTTGCTTCTTGCCGTGCCTGCATTTTCCTTGCCAATGTTGCGGAAGATGTTGTGCAAGTTGCCCATATCTTTGTCATTTAGGTGATATCATTGTCTCTCACATGGTAATGTGTGGTGCAGAAGACTGTAGTGAACGCGCACAATCATGCCCGTAGACACACAAATCACACAAAAATGAACCTTTCCAGGTTTTACGCCAGCAGTTAGAAAAGCTTCATTCTGTTTGGGAAGAAGAGCTGGGAGCTGCAGAAGATCAGCTTCTACAGGAAAAGCTGGCCTTGAAGGAGGCGCAGGAAGGAGAACGAGCCGCTGTCTACGTGCGTTTTCCCCATGGGTCATGAACCACAGTGTTTTTATAAATTTTGCAAAGCCAAAACAATATGCTTATTCAGAAAACGTCTGGAGATATTGAGGCTGGTGATTATTTCGATCCCGAGTAAGGACGTCTTGTTCATAACTAGCGCAGCGTCGGTGCGTGAATCCTACATTTAAGCCTCCTTGACGGATATAACGGTTTGCCTGACTAGTTGGTTCACAAGAATGCAGCAGATATGTTGTGCCTTGACACCTTTCACTTTGAGCCGTAACTGAAGAAGCAAGCCAGCATCCCACCTCGTAAAACAAAAGAACTTCCTCCTCACTCATCCGAATTAGTCACCGTCCACGTCCACATGCAGGCCAAGCAGGCAACCGCAGTAGAGATGCATGGCTTGTCTCAGCAGTTGCTGGAGGCTGAGTTGTTGCTTGCTCGCATGCATGAGGATAACGATTCCGGGACAAGGTGCGCATGTTCGCGTGTGTGTGTATATGTGTGTGTACGTGTGTGTTCAAATATGTGGGTGGTTTACCTTGCACAGACCAAAGCTCACATTGAATTGTCTTTGCCCCTTTAGCAGCTGTACAATTCACCGTCAAAATTCTTCACCTCAAACCTGAAACTGTAACTCCCTCTGGAACACAGACGTGACTAAGAGCTTGAATGTATCAATCAGATCTGAGGGCAAAGCTGAATTGACTGCTGATACCTTCTTTTGTCCAAACATCTGGTAGTCTTTGAAAGCTCTATGTCCCACCCTGCACAGGAGCTTTGCTCGTCAAGCTGAAGAAATGAGGGAACAATTTGAGGCTCGAGTCGCTGCTTTGAGCTTGGAGTACCGCACTTCCCTACAAGGCTTTCACACCCAGCAGCTGCATGCTGAACACAAGCTCCAGCAATGGCAGCAGCAACAGGAGCAAGACCAGCAACAGCAGCAGCAGCAGCAGCTACAACAGCAACAGGAGCGGCATGAGCAGGTGCAGCAGCGTTACTTGCTCAAGGTATGTTTGGAGGGTATTGGCATCATCAAACATGTGTAAACATCGTTGCTGGCATAAGTCCTTTTCCTTCTTACAAGACTTCCCCGTTGACGCGATTTAGGCGAGGGAGTTTAAAATGTATGATAATCTAGATTGACACTAGGGGGGATTGGTGAGTGAGGGAAACAAGACAAAGATGAGCATGTCTTGCTGACTTAATCCTGGAAGAACTGCCATAGCTGTGGTTTCCATTGTCTTTGCACCAAGACTGTTAATCGTGCCATTGCTGTTTGGCCATTGATGTAACTCTCGGAGGACTCCTGCCATGCTCACACAAAGCAACGTTGGTATCGTCTGAGTATGTCCCTTCTGATATGTCCTGATAGTTGCCAGGTGAAAATGAAGGTAATTGCAACCTCCTTTTCTGTTTTACCTTTTGCTCCGCAAACCATCAACCAATCGGTTACTGATACACGGCAGGTTGTTCTTGGACCACCACGATTTTTTTCGCTGCCTCACCCACCAATTGTACCGACCTCAATCCCTGTTTACAAAAGACGCGTCAATCTGTGAAGGCACTTTCTATTTTACACTAGCAACGCGTCCTGATGAAGCAGTCTGCCCATTCATATCCATCTTGTCGTTTGCTTAGGTTGAAGACTTGGAGACTACGCACTGCCAAGAGCAGCAGCTCCTGCGAGAGCAAATCCTTGAGCTTGAAAGTGAAGTCCAGTTTTCTGCGTTACGTGCCCAAGAGGCTGAAGCTGCAATGTTGGCATCTGCACGTGAACGCGACCTTAACAAGCAGGAGCTCAATCGACTGGTAAGGTTGTGTGCGCAAAATATGATACACAAAGAAATTGCTGTTTGCATGGCAGAGGGGCTATTTGAGGTCCAGAATGGGCATGTTATAAAGGAGCTCGCATTTTTTTTCTTTGGGGTCTGTGTTTCTGTGTGGTGTGTATTCTCAAAGGTTGGGTTATTGTGGATGTGATAGGTTGAGTTCATGCTTCTTTTCTGCTGTGTGGGGGGGACTTGCTGATTGGAGGAATTAGTTGTCTCTGTAAGCTTGCTGTGAGATGATCGTGTCAGACGTGTTGTTTTTAGCTGTAAACATCTGTAAATGTAGATTTGGGGCTGCCAAACATGGTTCATATATCACATACTTTATTTGCTGTGGCGGGTGGGCCCTTACAACAAGTCAAATACTGCCCTGATCCACTTATAAGGCTGCTGTGAGTACATAGAAAGGTGCCGTCAGATGACAAGTTAGCTACTTCCCTTTGTGACGGAGGGGCCGACGGCCCTTTTCTCGTATATACAGCCATGACCATTTGAAATGGTGATATGTAGGGTAGGCCAGGATCGCATATATACACCGTCTATGGCCGTACATTTGGTGATTTCCCTGCCGGAAATATAGTACATACACCGTATACTGTAATGACAAGTACTCATTCCGCACCCCTCAAAAAAAGAGTTATTTTTACCCTGTCCGCACCAATCTGCACCCCTCTCAATATAAATTTTAGTGCTTGCCGCACCAATCCGCAGGGGCAAAATGCCCTCAGAACTGCACAAAGAAACTAGAAAGGCACTGAAAGACTCAGAGGTGCCAGCCACTTTAAACACGTCAACATTGTTTTTGTCCAAGAGCACTGAGAAATCAACATAAGTCTGGTTCTGCTCTTCTCAGTCATCCATTGTGTGTCAGCTGGCAACTGGTTTTGGCTTTTAGTCTTTCCTAACTCAGTCCCTCATCATCATCTTCTTTATATCTGCTGCTGGCTTCCTCGCTCTCCTCACTGTCCCCTCCTCACTTTCCTCCTCCGCACACGCCCCACAGGGGCTCTCGGGGGCTCTTTCCCACTCGAACTCAAAATTAAGTATCTAAACAATCCGCACTAATCCGCACCTTCTTAAATGTATTTAGTTATTTCAGGGGGTTGAGTTGGCCGCACCCCTCAAAAACAATATGTTTGCGGCGTAATATAATGGTACTGGTCAACCCTATGGATAGGGAATTCATGTAGTTGCGTGTTTTAGGGGAAATACCTTAAAATGTGGATTTCAGGCTCTGAAAAATGTAATCCTTGCCCCCAAATTTTTGTATGCACTTACCTACAGGTACATAACAACTAGTGCAAAGAATGTTGCAAATAAAGGGTGCAGATAAATAATTAGCACACGATTGCCAGTTTGTGTCTGTGTTAGACGTAGAGGCTTGTTTCCTAAATTTGAGTTACGCGATTACAAGGTTTGTAAAGACAGTTCCTACTGACATCTTTTTTCTTCAGGGCCAAGAACATGCTGAGTTTCAGGAAGAAAACATCAAATTGCAGGTAAGTATCTAGCTCCAGCGAGAGTTTTCACTACTTGCACATGAAAGGCATAGTTGGCAATTACAATATTACAATGCTATCTTGTAACGTGCCTCCTCGCAGATTATTGTCGCCGAGGCAGAGAAGCAGCTGCAGCACATGCAGCAGGACATCCAAAAGGCCAAGCGCCAACAACAACTGGCGCAATTAAATCACAAACGGCTGCAGGTATGAGGAATCACAGTGTGCCAGGCCTTGCCTCAACCTCCGGAGGCTGTGGTGTTGTGAACGTAGGCATGATATCGACATGTTTAAGCAGAACAGGCTACACAAAAGCTAAATAAAGCATCAGTGCTTGCTCTTACATGTTTTGCCCGTTAAAGTAGGGATGCAATGCAGAGGAGGAAGGGGGGTGGGAGGTTATGGGGACTGTCTGCAGCTTTTGCTGTTTTGACAACATTTGTTACGGCTGTCCTCCTCCTAAATTGCTCCATTGACAAAAATATTTTGCCAAAACAGTTGTTGAACGCCTCTTCCTCAGGAACAACCGCTGGCGGGAGGCAAAGGAGGGAGATTCGAGTCCCCTCACAGCCCTGTGCGGAGGAAAAAGGTCCCTGGAAAGCCTTGGATACTAGTTTAGATATAAGTACCTTTCTAGAACTGCTTGTGTATGTAGAGTAGACTTTACTAGCTACCAGCTCGTTCCTGATAAGAGTTTGTAGTGGTTTTAGGGAGGGCAGTTCAGCAACTATGGACAAGCAGAGCAGCGCAATTGACGGACATTCTGCATGCACATCATGATGGAGCTTCTTGGAGGAGGCAAGACTCTTCTCTTTGCAATCATGCCCTGGTCACAAAAGAAAGAATGGCTTCAGGTGACATCGCTATATATATCAATTTCAGGCCTTATCACTTATCACTGAGCCTCAGGAGTTCTGGACAGCCCACCCAAAGGAGAGCATTTGGTTCCAGAACAGAAGGTTCTCTAAACAGTTCACTGAATTCTCTGTCTGCCGACGTAAGACGAAAAGAAAAGAAAAAAGAAAAAAAAGCTACGCAGGGGTGATAACACCACAAGCATGGATTAAGGAAACGGAGGCGTTGCTGTCGGACAGTGAAGTACTCACGCTACCAGGCGGATTTGAACGTGCGACCCCGGAGAGTCTGGCCTGACCACGGGCCGCTAGGCTTTCAGGGCAGCTACCCCCGACGATAAACACATGCTGAAAAACATATGCTCCAAGTAGTGCAACAATGCAACCGCGTCCGCCTTGAATAAGCAAGTTTTACCGCATTTTAGTAAAGTGGGATGGATACAAGGAGGAACACAACACATGGGAACCTAAGTGGAACCTGCAGCTGCTTGGTTGTGACGATCTGGTCAGGGAGTATAAAACTACGCGAGACCTTCCTGAAAAACCATGATCTGAGCTAGTGTAAGAGCAAAGCTCTCAGGGGGCCAAGTCAGGAGGTCCTAAATGACCCTAGGAAGTGGCCCATGGAGGTGAGCGTGTTGGAGCTCATCCTACACTGGTTAACCTTTTTGACTAATGGCGTTAACATGACGCAAGTCCTTGCAGCGGCAAGGGCGGGGTACAGTCAGAGAACACTTGGTAATTTGCCGAGGACGGCTCAGCAGCCAGGTGGGGGGGAGTGTTACGTGGTAACTCCTACCGGAAGGTGGTACGGAAAGTACCGAAGTATGATGTCACACTACTGAGTAATTATAACAGTGACTAAAGTCAAAAGGGCAAGTTCAATTCTTGCAACATCATCACCCTAGATGTTTAGCTGTTATTAATATAAAGTAGAAGTGGCTAAACATGCTGCCGTACTTCGTAAGACTGAAAGCCGTACATATATACAAACAAAATAAAACGTGCTGCTCAATACAACCATGTAGAAGGCCCGCCAGCCTGCCCCATCTGCCAAAAGCTAGATGGCACTTAGTACCACATGCTTTCAGGCTGCAGCCATTCCGGAATCCAATATGAAAAAGACAAAGAAGAAGGAAAAAACTACGCAGGCAGTGAAAACCACTCCCCACATTAATTAAGGAAAAGGAGCCACTTTGGTACCGAGTACCGTAACGCTCCTCCACCGCAAAAAGGAAAGGAAAAATAAATGAGGATCAAGAGAGTTGCAGGCTTGGCCTGAAACCAGCTCCTGATGAGAGTTGATAATAGAACTGGAAAGGGCACGTCTGGTATGGACAAGTTTAGCAGCAAAGTTCACAGAGTGCTCATGGAGCTTGGAGGCAAGCTTCATTACTCTTTGAGAATCGAGACCCAGTTCCTTGAAAGGCTTCAGAGTGTGAGTGTTGTAGATGGTGCCACCCACACCCAAAAGGATGATGTGGAGAGGAACGGAGGCTCCTTGGAGAATGTTGCAGAG
>Ga0307974_1000767_pt1 | contig 20742 bp, 20 predicted proteins | sample OrgLakmetagen784_FD_201812 | JGI IMG/M metagenome (GOLD analysis project Ga0307974, IMG submission 201812) | Saline water microbial communities from Organic Lake, Antarctica - #784 | ecosystem: Environmental > Aquatic > Non-marine Saline and Alkaline > Saline | place: Antarctica: Organic Lake... | reverse complement strand
CACACACACACACACACATACACACACACACACGCACACGCACACACACACACACGCACATACACGCACACACACATACACACGCACACACACACACATGCACACATGCACACACACAAATCACACCACAACACACACAATACACACACGCACAGATACACACACAACACAACATACACATACATACACATACACAGCACACTCAACACACACACACATGCTTGCATGAATGCAGATTTCAAGCTTGTGCCTTCACGCCTCCACAAGAGATGTCTGACGTTGAAGAGAGCCTGATGGGGGAGGAAGGCCTGGGGGGATTTGAAATCAGTGGAGGAGAGGAGAGCTTTGCTACGGGGGGTGTATTTGAGCAAAGTCAGCAACCCTTGCACCCGAACGAGAAGCTCGTGGATGCTGACTTCTTCAACCAGGTTAGTGGTTTTTGTCACCGTTCCATTTAGGAAAGGAGCGATGAGGAAAGGGATGTGTACTCACCAGCCAAGAGCCGTGTTCGAGCAATGAAGTGAAAGAGCAAGGCTGATGCCTGTTTTCCTGTTACTTAGCATTTGCAGGTGAAGCTTCTGCTGTACTGTTGCCTCGTTCGTGTTCATTCAACGATACGGGGCTGTACAGTGCTGATTCATGCTGTGATTTTTGTGCCCTTTCTCCTTGAACATGCTGGGTGAATTAACACTGCCGTCTCTTGTTTCACAGCCTTGTATCTTGTAGCACATACAGACATGAACTGTTGTGTGCGAGAACAAAAGTATAAGTGTCGCACTGGCAGTTGTTACTCAACCGGTAGTGATTTAGGAGGAGTTATTAGGTGCTGCCCTTGCCACCAGAACCAGCCTCTCCCACCAGAATGAATCAACTGTTTACTTTGCTAGGAGGTAGGGTGCAGCACCACTCACACATCAGCAAAGCATTTTTACATTTTTACTTGACTTAAGAAATTGATGATGCGGGCTGACTCCTCAGGCCAAGAGGAAACAAAACGTGTGTGAAAGAGTATCACGTTTAGCTGTCTGTTGCAATCCACACAACGTTTTATGCTGCACTTACTGCACCTATAACTTACAATATTCACATTTTGTCAGTAAAACAACTTTTTTTTAAACGCAGAGGAGTGACTGCTTATCGCATCTGACAAATATATGCCTTCAAGATGTGTCAATTCTCCTCTCAAACTGTCTCCTGCTGGCCGTTCCATGTCACATAAGGATATAATAATAAATTATCTTGTGGGTAGTGATCACCCAACCAGCACGAACAAGGAAGGGGGCCACATAGGCGCCTGCACTAGGCAAGCCCCCACTACACCAATGTAAAAAAATGTATTAAATGGCACAGTTGATAACGCAGAAGGAAGAGAACGTCCTTCAAATGACACACGCTTGAACTCTCCTGCTTTCTTTCCATTTATATGCAGTTTGACGACGACTTTAATGAGCAAGACATGGCGCTACAATGAGGTGTTTTAGTGGTGTTTTTGGTGTTTCAGAAGAATGGTTGTGTGCATTGTACATTAGGCTTCCTGTACGTCCTTGCAATTTGCTTACTAAATGCTACGCAATAGTTAAAACCAATCCCCGCATTTGGACAGTGAAAACAAGCCACCAACATAAGTCCCAGATATTGTGTGAACTCCTCCACCGCAGGGAGATGAAGGAGAATTATGAAGGAGGGGGGAAAAAGGTACAGGCTTGGCCTGGATTCCGTAGAGTCATCTGCAAAAAGATCGGTGTCAGTCACTGCATATGCGCGCGTTTCATCTGATGTCAGAAAGAAAGGAAAGAAAACCTACGCAGGCAGTGGCATAATTTAAGGAAAAGGAGCCATTTTGGTACCGAGTACCGTAAAGCTCCTCCACCGCGAAAAGGAAAGGAAAAATCAATGGGGATTAGGAAAGTTGCAGGCTTGGCCTGAAACCGGCTCCTGATGAGAGTTGATAACAGTACTGGAAAGGGCACGTCTGGTATAGACAAGTTTAGCAGCAAAGTTCACAGAGTGCACATGGAGCTTGGAGGCAAGCTTCTTAACTCTTTGGGAATCAAGACCCAGTTTCTTAAAAGGCTTCATAGTGTGGGTGTTGTAGATGGTGCCGTCCACACCCAAAAGGATGATGTGGAGAGTAACGGAGACTCCTTGGAGAAGAAGAATGTTGCAAAGGTCTTTGTGCTGTTCCTTAGCGGCGTTCAGCTGGTTCTGAGGTCTGGTGTCCTCACAATACTTGATCTCGACGAGGTGGATGTCATGCCGAGTTTTGTTGAGGTCTTAAGGTCGGTGCTGTCTGGGGTTGGTGGCGCTACTGGTGGCTGGCGGTGATGCTGGGGTGCTCCCAGTTTCCCTCAATGATCAGAATGATCCGCAAGACCAATTGGCATACTGTTCAGTCAGCGCAAGACAAAAAATTGGCAGAGAATCTTCGACGCAGAAGCTCATCTGGAAACTGGCATACTTTAAACACTCTGTAAGTGGCAGTTTGTAAGTGTATTTGACTCTATGTATTAGTGTGTTCCACTGCCTGCGTATTTTCTTTTATCTTAATGACAAAAAGGACGATATTTTATAAGCATGTGTTACCTTGATTTTTTCGTTTATAAAATGGCTGTTCCAGAAAGAATGCGAAGGCAGGGAGATGTCATTAACCGAACGCGTTGTCCAGTTTGCAATACGTTCCGTGTTCCTAGCCACGACAGTCCGTAACCCTAGTGCGTGAAATTCATCCATCGAATATTTGAGTTTGTGAGGCAAAGTTGCAGGTATTGACGAATCTGCAAGGATTACCCTTGTGCAGGTTGGGCAAGTTTGTAACGGAATGTAAATCATTGATAAAATAACCATGATTTTAAGAGACAGCTTTGTTGCTTCAGATGAAAATTGTTGTCCCTTGCAGTTTAGCTTTCTTGAAAGCCCTTCCCCTCCTCCATGCTTGCTGAAAAAATGCAGGAGGAAAGCTCACAGTGGCTTTGCAACTATAAGCTTGCACAGCAAGCTTGCAAACCCTGTATTTAGCCACGACACCCTCCTGCTCGGCCACCAGCTCACAAAAGCTGTGTTTGAAGTGAGTGGTAGGAGGTGGGAACAGCCCCGAGAGCAAGAGAGGAGGTCGCCCCACAGTGTGTTTTTTGCCTCCATTTCCGCACCACCCTCTCCCTCCAAGCAAGACCCTGCTCCTGGTCAGGAACCCATGAAAACGGGATCAAACCAATGGCAAGGGTCTGAGTGGCTCCAGACCTTGCTCCTCAAAATACTGCCAGGGTGAGTTAAGAAAAAAACAACGTGTGCTGTGCGTTCGTGTGCGTGTGTGTGTGTGTGTGTATGTGTGTGTGTAAGTGTGTATGCAAGCACGTATGCGTTTTCACTTTTGTGTTAAGTAGATTTTACACATGCTTCCACATCATCACATTTTGTCGTTGTCCACGCAGGCTGAAGCACGAGCTTGACTACTTAGCCTGGTAAGCAGCTTATTTATGGCATGTAAAAAGTTTGGAAGACCTGTGACCTTTGTGTTGCCCTGTAGCAAAATGGGAAGAGGTAGGTCAACCAAAAATATGCGAGCCAATAGAAGAGCGCTCTGGCTTACACATGATAACATATTTTGACGTAATCAACTTTGCATCAATTGAAGCGCATGCTGCATGCTGGTGAAACATCAAAATGATCTACTGCATTTACCTCCCATTATTGTACGTGAATGTGTGTATCTGTGTGTGTGTATGTGTGTGTGTGTGTGTGTGTGTGTGTGCAATTTGTTGGCAACAGGGAGGAGCTCCAAGTGGGCCAGTTGCCACCTGGTGTTGCTGCCCAAGAAAACGAGGCAAAGGCACGAAGACGAGATAAAAGGAAGGCAGGAGAGCTTGGGGGGGGCATGAAGCAGCTGCATGTTGCTGCAGGGGAAGAGGAGCTTTGGGAGGTTTTTGCGGTGAGTGATGAAATATGGTACATGTGATGGCTGGCTGCTCTTCTGTCTGAGTGAGTAATCCTTACCTGAGTGGTGCAATACCTGAGTGGTCCAATATCTGAGTAATCCTGTCACGATCCCATCGCTGCTTAAAATAATTTCTGCCATGTTGATTCGCACACAAACACACACACACACACAAACACAAACAAATTACAAACACAAAGTTTCCCTTCTTTGATGGCTTTGTCTCATCTCGTTGATGAAGGGAGTGCTGCCTGCTCTCTCTCTCCCTCTCTCTCTCTCTCTCTCTCTCTCTCTCTCTCTCTCTCTCTCTCTCTGTATCTCTCTCTCTCTCTCTCTCTCTCTCTCTCTCTCTCTCTCTCTCTCTCTCTCTCTCTCTCTCTCTCTCTCTCTCTCTCTCTCTCTCTCTCTCTCTCTCTCTCTCTCTCATTGGCCTTTTGTTTTCCATTCTAAATTAGTCGGTTTTACTTAGTAATACACCTCCCTGCACTTGTTTCTGCAAAGTGGTGGAGTGGTGGGAACGGGGGAAGGGGGGGGGGATTCCTAAATCTCCCCAAGTAACTGCCTCAGCTGCCAAGCAGTCCTCAAGTTCATCTATCCTTTTTTGTGACTTACAATTTATTACGCAGGAGTTCTGCGGGAGGGATGGCTGCATCAGCAGTTCAGAGCTTCGCTCAGCCCTTCTACAGCTGGGCCTGCCATGCACACCAGAGTAAGCTTAGTCCCGACACACTGCCATGCACACCAGAGTAAGCTTAATCACGACACACTGCCAAGCACACCAAAGTAGGCTTAGTCTCGACACAAAAGTTATCAAGAGAAATTATGAAGAAGTGGGTGCGTGAGCCACTTTCTCAGCAGCTGAGACTGCCATGCACACAGCACACAGGTGTTGGTGACGAAAATTGGTGAGCAAGCAAAAAAGCAAACAGAAGGGGTGGGTTGGTGAGCCAACTTCCTGAGGGGGCTGGCATTCAATTTGGCAGTAACCAGGGCTGGCCGGAACTGTATATGTGCGCCAGGCATGATAGTACATTTATGAAGACCATATAACTGCAAGGAGCAGTTAATTATATTGCTCACCTGCAATGTGTATGACAATGCTTTGCATGGTTATCGTAGTCTCCTACATTGGAAAGTGAGGTTGAAAAAAAATGTTCACACCTTCTTAACAGGCAGTCAGACGTGAGCTTTTTCTTTGAGAACACTCTTGGAAAGGGTGCACCCTTGAACCTTGCATTTCTTTCTTAAAAGGCTTATGTACAGGGTGCTCAAAGGCTTATGTTCAGGTACTCAAAGGCTTACGTACAGGTACCCAAAGGCTTACGTACAGGTTACTCAATCCCCCATACACATTTTACGGGTGGCTTAATCTCACATCCCCCACCCTAAACCTATGTAAGGGACAGTGATGTCCTTCATGAAATGTAAACAATTGATCAGCTGATGCGCAATCAATGCCAAGACTGTTTCCTTGCACCTGTCAATTTGCAACACCTTTGCGACACTGTCTATTTGCAACACCTTTGCAACATTGTCTGTTTGCAACACCTTTGTGACACTGTCTATTTGCAACACCTTTGTGACACTGTCTATTTGCAACACCTTTGCAACACTGTCTTTTTGCAACACCTTTGTGACACTGTCTATTTGCAACAACTGTCTATTTGCAACACCTTTGCGACACTGTCTATTTGCAACACCTTTGAGTCACTGTCTACTTGCAACACCTTTGCAACACTGTCTATTTGCAACACCTTTGCGACACTGTCTACTTGCAACACCTTTGCAACACTGTCTATTTGCAACACCTTTGAGTCACTGTCTATTTGCAACACCTTTGCAACACTGTCTACTTGCAACACCTTTGCAACACTGTCTATTTGCAACACCTTTGAGTCACTGTCTATTTGCAACACCTTTGCAACACTGTCTTTTTGCAACACCTTTGTGACACTGTCTATTTGCAACACCTGTCTATTTGCAACACCTTTGCAACACTGTCTATTTGCAACACCTTTGAGTCACTGTCTATTTGCAACACATTTGCGCAGGTATCTTCGCATGATGATGAACAAGCTCGATGTGGACCATGATTCAAAGGTGAGAGCTTTTTCACTCTCAACACCTGTGAAGGATCGTGATGTCTAAACGGTGCAGTCTTTTTAACAAGACATAGTTGTGCAGTCGCGCACCGCAAATGCCAATGTCAATTTCCCCATGCTGGGCGTGCTACGCATTGTGCAGACGAGGCACTGATGCTGTATGTTGTGACATTTAATTTATTTGTCTATTCATGTAATGTAACATGTAACTGGTCGTGTGATACTTCAGGCAGGTGCTGCGAAGGTGGGATCCCATATTTTGGGTCTTTGACTTTAGAACTCACTCAAGCTTGGCAAATGCGCCTGTGAACTCACTCAAGCTTGGCAAATGAGAACTCACTCAATCTTGGCAAATGCGCCTGAGGTCAGCGCCAGAGCGATCTACTTCTTGTGATCATCCTTTTGCTCACATTGTGCAGAACTCTGCTTTTTTGGCCCTTTGACCTGTAGATGAGGACTCGCTCTTGGATGCACCAGCCTCTGTGTCATCTTCCCCCTTGCAGGAAGCTCATTAATTCAAAGCACCATCAAGCGCAAACGCAGCTCTGATCCACAATTGAGCTCCATTCATTTATTGCACCATTAGAGGCATAAGCAGCTCTGATCCGCGGCTGAGACTATATTTAATATATATGTTGCACCTTAAGGGGCATAAGCAGGTCTGACCCACAACTTAAGTTCATTCACGTGTGGCCACCTTTACTGGCACCTTATTTATTGCACCTTTACTGGCACCTCATTTATTACACCTTTAGAGGCAAGAGCACCTCTGATCCACACTTACAGTTCATTCACGTATGGCCACCTTTACTGGCACAAGCACCTTTGATCCACACTTACAATTCAGGTATTTATGGCACCTGAGGGGGCATGAGCAGACCTGAGCCACGCCTTGTTTTCATCACCTCTGCACCATACGTGAAAGGCACACAGGAAATTCATGCTCTGCTGAATTTTCACTTCCTTCCCTTCACTTCCTTCACTTCGCCTAGGGTGGTGAAACGCGAATTGGTTACAATTTGGCATATGTGTATATGTGTGTGTGTTTCAGTTAACCGGTCTCCGACAGGGATGCTCAACCTCAATCTTTCATCTTTCTCTGACACCAGACATTTGGTGATCCTTTACTGCCGCAAGCACCTCCTCACGTACATGTATTGTAGCGTTCCTTATACTCAATTACACATTTCACACACAAAAAAACACATGCACACATACACGCACACATACATGCACTTCATACAGACACAAAAATGTGCACGTATGCATTTGTGAACAGGTGGACTGGCATGATTTCCGTGCCTTTTTTGGCATGCGGAGCAGCCAGATTGAGAAAGCGTTCCAGGCTTTTGACGTGAATGGAGATGGGCAGATAAGCAAAGATGAGCTTAGGAATGCGCTGTACGAGGCAGGCATCCCAGCTGATGATGAGACGGTCCAGAGAATGGTGCGTTGTATCTTGTCAATAGGTATGTGTGGTGTATGTGTGGTGTAGTACCCAGGAGGCGTCCGATCTGGTGAGTCTTTGCTGGCCCAAAAGAAATGGACCTGGCTGTGTGCGTATGTAAATGTGTTATGGTTAGCTTGGGGATCCTTTCACATTAATATTTTCAACATCGGGAGCACAATGGAGGATGCTGCTGATCAGAAAACTTGCTTTTGTTAAGCGCTGAGTTTGAGTTGCCGTACTATGTGTGGTCGAAACCTGCCCTTCTTCCTCTTGCTGCATGGACTGCATCCTATAATTTGAACACCATCAATCGGCAAGATGTTTGAGCACTCGCAACTTTTTTTGGGTTTATTAGGATCCTTCTTTTCTTCAAACTAGGTGAGCATGCATAACGTCCTGGACAATTAGGGCTTAAGGACTCAGAGTTGTCACTTGCATCAATCGTGCCAGCAGGAACTGCACAACGCAACTAAACCTTGCTTTCCCCTCGTACCTGATTTCCACTGGGTAGGGTAGGCCACAACCATGTAATCATACCTCTTGGCCAAGTTTACACAGTGCATGTACGGTTGTGCACCAACCCTACAGGACCATCATTACCCACTTTTGGAGTCAACCTTACAGTTGGACAACTTGCACTTTGTCTGTTGTCCCATGCAGATGACCCGTATGGATGTTAACGAGTCCCAGACTGTGGATCTGAGAGAATTTAAACGGTTTGCAACGTTTGTGCCTGTAGACACAGGAGAGGTGAGCCACTGTGTTTGCTTGTTTGTTTTTGTGTGTGCGTGTGCGTGTGTGTGCATGTGTGTGTGTGTGTTTTGACAAAATATGTGAGCGTGCGTGCGTGCGTGTGTATGTGTGTGTGTGTGTATGTGTGTGCGTGTGTGTGTGTGTGTGAAGAGCAATTCAACTGCAAGGCATGTGTGCTCATCTTTGCCTGTTGCATTGGTAGTCGTTCATCTGTGGGTTGCAAATATTGTCCTCGTAATTAACGCTTTGTAATATTTAGGGTTTAGAGGGCACAAAAGCGTGCAGGGTATGCCACAAAGCTTGTCGTCCATCAGTGCACGCAATACACACTTGACCTTAAGTACACATGAGCACATCGATTCAAGCCAAAGGCCAAAGTAAGGTGAGCATGCTGCCTACTCAGATGCCGGGTGTCTGCTGCATACCACAGGCACCTATAGACCCAAGCATTTATGCCGCTTGGTGGCGCACGACAAGCATGGGACCTACTGAGGTGGAGTATGCACCCTCTAATAGTGGAGCCCCACCCAGTGTCATGCGACCCAACTACATGCAGCCTAGCCCTCTGAACTTACAGGTGAAAACAAGAGTGCGGTTCTGTTTCAGGACTTTGACGCGCTCACTTATCTGTCTTAATGCCTTATAAGCTTTTTACAACGCCGTGTTATTTACGCTGTTATCACTTGACTACTAAGGAAGAAGGCTCACTTGTCTGTCTTGCCATACTACAACATTGGACACAGCACATGCATAACCACGCTTCCCTCAAACCGTCCTGCACATGCAGAACTTCTTCACAGTCTTTGACATCATTGTACGGACATCGCTGGCCGTGTCTCTTCTTGTAGTGATGGGCGGCTTCAACCAGGAGGGTTTTGATTGATGTCTTTGGACCCCACATGTTTGGTCATGTGACCTTCGTGCATACCTGGGTGGCAGAGTGTGGCAGTGATTGAATTGACTTGTGACCACAGCAATCATAGCAATTAAAATGTGATCACTAAACAGCATGCAACATTTGCAGCAGAATAAATGAACTTGGTCCACTTTCTACGGCAATCAATGCGATGTCTCCTTGACTTTTACAAGTCCTTTGACTGATGCGGCTCTTGACTTATTCACCCTTTCTTGACACTAACAGCATTGGCCCAGCCGGCCACCGTTCTGACCACCAATTTTGGCTGACTCTTTTCAATTTTGTACTTGTCTATGTTTACATTACCGGGCGGCTCCTCGCCCTTGATTCAGCTGTTGAATTGGTCACTGCCTGCAATGTTTCATCTTTTTTATCTTCCATTCTTGTGGCCACCAATCAAGAGTGGTCTTCTGGGTGATTTGTCTAGCTCACCGACAAAGAAACGATGACGTGCTGAAATTTGTCACGACGATTCGCGGTACCAGCTCAAGCACAAAATGCAAGTATGATCCATTTTGGAAGAGGTCGGTTTGGGTCCGCCAAGCCCCCCCAAAAAGTGTGTTTAAAAGGTTTACAAGGTTTACAAGAAAGCAAGGCCTTCAGTCAAGAAGTGTGAGTGCTAGCCTGCTGCTCATAAACCGCAATTAGATCATGGAGGAAAAAGTAAAGCTTGTTATTGTCCTAGCTTAAGATAATAGACACATCGTGGACTCCTGTTGGGGGAAACAGAGATGCATAATTTCTGCGGAGAGAAATCATGTGGGGATTGACGCAGTGGAAAAGGACATGCATGTTGCTCATCTTGGACATCATCAGTTTTACACAGGTGGGGGAGTTGCTTTGATTCCGTCGCTGTCTCAAAACGTAGAGTGTGAACACAAAGTCTGAAACGAGCTGTACTGGCTGCGAATGAAATTATGAGGCAGGCTGAGAGACATATATTTGGAAGGATGTAAGACGAATGAGTGACCAGAGCCCTTTTGGTAGGAAGAGCACACCATTGGTGATAAGTTGAGCATTTGCTGTTGTGTTCTCTCGGATGAGTTGCAGAATGAGGTGTCCAGTACTCCAAGTGTCTCTCCCTGAGGTCCACGACAAAACGGCTGAGATCAATGGGTTCACAGTTTTGCAGCTTTTGTTGTTTGAAGATACACGAATGTGTCAGACCATCCATGGCAAAAAGATAACATGGGCTGACCAGCAATCATTGGACCGTGTACTCAGCTGCATGTCAGCATGCATATAAGACCTTTTTCATTGCGTAGCTGTTGGATAAAGGTGTGTTTAACATCTCCTCCCCCTCTCACAAGCGATTCTTGCCATTGCTTTAGCATATGGCAAATAAGGATTGTTGACAAAATGGAATGCATGGATTCCCGTGCACATAATGTAGTTTACATATGTTCACAGAGCAAGAATGTTCCCTTTTGTCTGCTTACCTAACAGCGTCCTATGTCCCTAACGCTTCCCTAACAGCGTTTTATGCCCCTGTTTGACCAAGTGCATCATTATGAAGTACATAACAGAAATCATGTACAACCGAATACATGTGGTATGGTTTAAGCACTCAATAAGCCTAACCTACCCCCTCATCAGCCCTCAACTAGACAGTGCCCTGCATATCCTTACTGGATGCCAACACACGCAAATAAAATATATGATCACTGAGAGACACAACTTAGCATGCAGTATGATCTTTAAAGCCATCAGCAAGACAGGATCCCTAGGATCCTGCTTTGTTTACATGGATCTAGGTTGCAGCGAATGGCTGGCTATGCAGGATCTTCAGATTTCCGATACAGCTAAAACTGGGATTACACCAAAGTGGCTCTTTCCACCCCGCTTCTCAGATAAAATTAGGTTTACCTCCAGTCATCCGGATGCTGTACTGGTTGCTCCCATCTCCAGAAAAACAAAAAAGTAACAGACTGCTAGTGGGATGGGTTCTTAGAAGTGGCAGGGGGCAACTGAGGGAGAATGGCTGGGAGCTTTTCAGCAGCACTACCAGCCGCCACCAGCAGATCCACCCTCCCCAAACAGCACTGACCCAAATATCTCAGCATTCATCAACGTGGCATTCATCGAGATTAAGTACTGTGAGGACACTAGACCGCAGAACCAGCTGAGCACCGTGCAGGAACAGCACGAAGGCCTCTGCTCCTTTCTTGAAGCCTACGTTACCCTCCAAACACCATCCTCTTGGGAGTGGGTGGCACTATCTACAACAATCACACGCTGGAGCCTTTTGAGGAACTGGGTCTTGATTCTCAAAGAGTTAAGAAACTAACTTCCAAGCTTCATGTTCATTCTGTCAATTAGGCTGCCAAGCTTGTTCATACCAGACGTGCTCTTTCCAGCACAATTCTCATTAGGAGACGGTTTCAGATTTCAGATGAAGCCTGCACCTACCTGATCCCCGTTGATAAATTTCTATATCCTTTGGTGGAGGAGTTTTACAGTAGCTACCTTAGTACCAACCTATGCTAAGCACTTTTCCTTAATGTGGGGAATGGTTTTCAACGTAGTTTTTTCATGTCTCGGAAGTTTTTAAACAAATGACTCCAAACAAAGAGTAAAACTGCCTCACACCCTAGAAGAATGTCATTGCTCTCACTTAGATGCACCAACACGATTCTCAAGTGCAAGCCGACTTGCGTTTTGTGCTAGAGCCTCAAAATTTGATGCCATGAGCTTGACAATTACAGAGCTTTTTTCAAAACCGTTTTTAAGCATTGCATGACACACATTTTGAACCTTGGAGACCTTTCAAAAGTATGCTTGTATATGTGTCAGGAAACTACCCCTTAACCAAATCTTACATGGATGCGTCTTGCAAGGGAACAAAAGGCCGATTTATTCACTGCTGTTCAAAAATCACTCGCATCCACTCCAAAGCTATTGAATTGCTAGCCACACACTCCAGACCGACTTTTAACCAGAGTAGCCCAGGAACTTGCAGAGCAGGAGCTTCTTGCCTGTGCACAGAGAATCCAGGAGGAAAAGCAGGCAAGGATCAATTAATTTGAAACCCTTGTTCTAGGATTTGTTTTTCACCCCTGTGGTAATGACTACTGTGCAACCTGACAAAAGGTTTAAGTCTGCTCATTTTCCTGTTGAAACAATTCAAAGCGCTAAAACCTACCGTACGGACAGGATGGCTCAGGGGGAGGAGGTGAAGGAATGACCACCACCTGCAAGTACAAGGAGAGTGAACAAATTGTGAGTTGTGCTTCTTCAACAAACAACAAGAACTGATGTGATCGCCAGGAAAAGTAGTGATTGCCGCTTTTTTAGACATGCTTAGATGTGCCTTTCCTGTGACCAGCACCTAAATACACACTTTCCAAACAACGTTCCCACCGTCGGTTTCTTATCCTCAGCAGGCGCGGGCGCTGGTGCAGCGGCAACTTGTTGAGGGGATGGAGCAGGGATGTAATGGGTGGGACTGGGGGAGCTCATCGCAATGGCCTGTGTGCGTTACAAGCAGCAAGAGAGGGAAATGAGTTCGTGGCAAAGCACTGCTGAGCAAATGCTTCTATCAAAAAAAGTCCCTCGTTTGTCTTCCAATTAAATTTGCACACAAGGGATTGAGTGGAGGCAACACAGGGATTCAATGGCATGTTTAGACGCCTTCATAACACTGCATTTGACCATCTCTCATCATCGATTATTATGGGCCGTGTTTAGATCAGCATGACACTTAACTATTGCTATACACTCCTATTGCATCCTTGTTGTGGGATATATTTGACGCTTATAACCTTATACCTGGGAGTACGCAACAACAGGTGCGGGGGCTTCGCTGGGCTGGGCTACATTAGGCTGTGGGGCTGGGGCAGGGGCAGCCGCAACCTGGCAGGTGTTGTTTTTGTATCACATTTTAAAATGTTTTGCATTGAAACATGGTGCGTTGCTGGTAGCGCCCTCTGAAGGAGGAAGTGCTTGCCGACTTTAAGTCAGTCTATCTGTCATGCATGTCTACTGGCCTCTTGAAGTAGCATACTCATGCAGCCAATAGGCACTTTTCGAAGAAATCCATTGAAAGATCAAAGCATAGTACCTGTTGAGGAGCAGGAGCTGGTGCAGGGGCAGGGGCAGGAGCAGGCTCCTTGTATATCTTCTTGTGGCCGCCGAACAAGAGGCTTCTGGATGGTTTGTCCATCTCAACACCAAACGAAGAGCGCACCGCCGTTGCTGCGCGGATTGCAGGAAATTTGAATCGAGTGATCTGGACAGCCAAACCGAGCGGCTTGAGTTTTCGTCAACATTTTGTTATTGTTAATGCGTCTTGTATTGTGCCTCTGTCATAACCCAAATCTGCTGCAAGAGAACCTTGGTGCGCAAGGGGTGCAAGCAGCATAAAGGACATGGTCAGCAGATCTGACAAACGGGTGCCCTTAGAAGCGCTCCCCCCCTTTTCCCTCTGGAATAAAAATGGGTTCCACTCCATAGGCGTCATCACTGCTGTTGTTTTCTGCTAGGAGTGGATCAAATAGGAGCTCAATTGGCCGCTTCTGTTGTGACCTTACTGCACCTAAATAAATATTTATTACCTAGAGATAAACATGTCACGATATATATACAGGTGATGGCACACTTCGCACGTTGGTTGCATGCAGTGAGGTCATGATCGCAAAAATATGATTGAAATATGATTAAGGTTTGTATTGAGGTAAAGTTCGAGCAAAACGTGGGTCGCCGCGCCTTCGAATGCATCCTCCGTGTTCTTCTCACACACGTAATTTTGCTTGAATATGAGTTATGAAATACGTGCTTACAACCTTTTTTGTAAAGGTTCGAGATTCGAGCATGAATATAACGGCTCAAATGACGCAAGGGCTTCACTTTTTATTCATTTGTAAATTATGGCTCGAAACATGGCTCCCTCCTATTTCGTAATGGTGCTTTGCTTATCATCACTCGCATCTGCGCCCCTCTCCGGTTAGTGCGGCTCTTCAAGATCGAATGCAACACAGCAGGAAAGGCTCACACAGAGTTAAACAACAATGCACTTTACACTTAAGCAGATGCATTAGTGCCTGCCCAAAAGAGCAACCGGAAACTGCTCCAAGGCCAGCAGGTAGGAGAAGAAAAGCATTGGGGAACTGTATATAAGCAAAATGAGTTAAAGAGGTGCTGATCTGCTTTGGTCGTGGTTTCGGCTGTTCAAACTGGATGTGGTTGTTATTCCCGGCAAGAAGCTATTGCAAATTGAAGCATGGTTTAGAGACGTTTGGAGAGACGCTGAATCGTTGGACCCTAACATGCAAAACGACAAGCTGGCCACTAATAATTATTGGTTTGTCCCTCATCTTCAGGCTGCAACAGCGACGGCCACGGCCAGTGATGTCGGAAACTCGCCAGTGCCTCCTCCCCCTTATTACGGTGAGCACAAGCTTCCTTAGGAAATAAAGAGAGCGCTGTCTGTTGCTCGACCCTCATCAAAGAAGAGAGTGAGCAGAGGAGAATACAACAGCCATCATGTTAACTGCAACTGGGATGTTTGTAGGAGCGGTTGGTCCCTGCTGATAATTAAGGAAATAAGGAAAACCACACAGGCAGTTAAACCCACTCGCCACAGTGATCAAGGAAAAGGAGTCACTCTGGTACCGGGTACTGTAAACACACACAAAAACACACAAACACACATACACACACACAAACACATACATCACATTGCAAGCACCTCATCACATATGTAAGCACCTCATCTTTCCCCTTACCATGAAGGCCGACCAGCAGGTATGTGTTATGTGTGAGTTTTTGGTGTGAGCATGTTTGTGATGTACACCTACATTTTCCGCTTTTGGTTCCTCAAAATATTGCACTGTGAAGTAGTGATTTTTGGGCAAAGCCCGGTAGCACTAGATTGACCTGGCTACAGTTCCCTCACATGCACGCCTGCATGTACACATGCATGTATGTATGTATGTATGCATAAATGCACACATATACCACGCACAATTTTCCTGGCCACAGCTCTCTCGCACACACGCAAGCTCCCACACACAATGCATGCTCCCACACAACTCCTCCACCACAAAAAAGAGTTCAATGGGACCAGGAGGGTTGCAGGCTTGACCTGAAACCGGCTCCTGATGAAATCTGATCATAAACTAGAAAGTTCATACCTGATATGGACAAGTTTGGCATCGTCGTTGACCGAATGTAAAGGAAGCTTGGAAGCAAGTTTCTTAGCTCTTTGACAGTCAAGATCCAGCTGGAATCTGTATGTTGTTCTAGAAGGGTACTTCTGCATAATGAAGGTAAGGAGCCACATGCATATGATGGTATGGAGCTCAAGAATTATACATGTGCGGAAATTTGCGGCAGAGCGATGTGTATGGATTTGTGGTCATCCTTTTAATCCAGGAAGGGAGTAACATTACAGTGGTTCCTGCCTCTGTGTTTAGGGTTTAGAGTAGATAGCTTGTAGCTAAGTACATGGTGTTTTTGTGATAAATGGCAGATAGAGAAACCAGTTAACTTGGAGGAGAAGGCGTTGCAGTTTGCCCCGAAGGGCTTATATCTTGGGTGTTCACTCCAGTATTGGGGGAGCGTGGGGTCATAGTCAAGGGAAATGCCATTTTTACTTTAGTGACAAGGGCCCATTTTTGTAGGGCGGTGATGATGTGGGGGGGAAGCATCCGTGAGAACGAGTTTTTAATCTTTTGGCTTGCATGTCTGGATGTAGCAATATCTTTGCGTGTGATAAGTCCCACGAGCTCAGATGCAAGACACATAGGGGGTGAATGGATGTTGGCATGTAAGCTGCTGTATTTTGCCTATCCAAGATCCCTTTGTAGAATGTTGAGACGCTCAGGTGTGAGCATGCCTTTGCATTTTCCGTCTGCGTTGTAGATGCAAGCTACTGTGGCAGTGTGCACTTCTGGGAGTATAGGGTCGTCCGAGGGAGATTCAGTATCGTTTCCTTGGTGCTCTAAGAGATCAATGTCAGTGATCTAGTATTTGCAGCGCCCAATGGCGACATTGTCTGCTTGAGAGTTGACGGGCTGGATGTCAAAATTGACTTTGTTCCAAAGTTCGATGTCATAGGGCCGGTAAGAGTCTCTTGCTGGTTAATAGAGAGTCCTTGTTTTTGTAGATCATCAAGGTTTGTATCTGGTGCAGGCAGAGGCAAATTTGGTGCAGTGGTATGCTCTTGTCCTTCTGAAAGCTGTGTCTAAAGATCGGCTCCCAGGTTGACTTCCATGAGCTTCCACCGACTCTCTTTTGAGAGACATGAAAGCCCGTTCTTTCGCTTCATTTTTGTTTAGATTAGGTTGAGGCTGGGCAGGCCCATGTGTCTTTAGTGTCAATAGCCTCTCGCTCATTGGCATTGTAGCAGTTGGTTTCAAGTAGGCACTGCCAATGGTAGGTACAACTGCAATCGTTGCATATGTACTTGTTTTGATCTGGAGACTCGAGTCCTAGATGGTAGAAGCCCATTTCACAGGATGCCAATTCAATGCTGTTGCAAGCCGCAGCTTGAGTGGTTTTGGGCACCAAATCAAGAGAATGGAATTGGGGTAGGGCCCATTTTTCTAAAATCATAGGAGCGTGGTGTGCGTAGTATTGCTTCTGTCTTTCTGGGGGGCCTGCATCTCTTTTGTTACAGGCGCAAAACTTCCAAACACCAATGTGGAGAATGTCCAGGTCATCACGGTTAAGTGTGTATGATGGCCTCGGTGGGTGACATGAAGAGATCCTTGTCCTTCTTGTACGTCAGATTTCTTGTTTGATATGAGGTATGAGTGGTACACATGGGGTCAGGCTCGGGCTAGGCAGGCATTGGGGGTACCAAGGTGGTGGCATCTTCTTTTCCTTTGGGGTGCTTTGTATATGGGTGGTTTTGGAAGTACTGAATCTACCTACAACACCAACAGCTTGTGTGCGCATGCTCAGATGGCCAAGCATCCAAGTCAGAGGCACCTGAAGAAGAAGAAGAAGCCCAACCCTACGCATCCACACCTCAAGAGGAAGAGCAAGAGGAGGAAGCGACAGGGGCCGGTCAGGAAGAAGAAGAGGTGCTGTTTTGGGTTCAATCAAGAACGGGTGATTTTTGACTCCTTTCCTAGTGTTTTTTTGCAATAGAAGCACGTGAACCATGCAATTGATGGGCCCCTCAGGAGGAATTGCATATCACGCCAGTGGGACTTATTGATAATATCCATCACTCAAAGCATCTTAACCCAAAATCTGTCGTTAGCAGGTATGTTCCATCATTGTCAGTCCTTGTAACGGCTCCTTTGCAGAGCACAGGTGTAATGAATCTTGTGTGCAGGAGAAATATAATGACGGATGCCCACCTGGCTGCACTCAAGCTTGTATATGCCTCCCAACAAGCCCACCCCCTGGCCCACCCCCTGGCCCACCCCCAGAGGGAGATTTTTCTGCAGGCGCCCTTGAAAGTGAGTGCACCATGAGGCAACTTGGTTCAGTAAACAGATATCCAAAGCCGGCTTGGTTCAGTAAACAGATTATTCAAAGCCGGCTTCTGTAGAAGGCAGAGGGGAAAGGAAGTGAAGCATGGGAACGCACGCCTGAATGTCGCTAGTTGATACTAGCAGACGAGCTGTTCATTAGCTTCAGAATTCATTGTTTTGGAAGACCATGCATGTCACGTCATTGGCTTTTGGTGATGAGGGGCTCTCAATGCCAGCGCTCACGCACTCTGTCCAAATAACATCATGATTCCCCATTATACTTGCACGAGGCAAGCTCTGCCAACCTTTTTCTCCCTGTCTCTATCGTAACACCCCATTGTTATAACGCATGAAGTTGCTGTTGTTTTTAGTGCGCTGACATCAGGATCACTGCATTACAAAGGATCACTGCATTACGAAGGATCACTGCATTACGAAGGATAAAAAGTAACATCCTCAAATGCAAAAAAGGTTTCCCCTATTGACCGAAAAAGAAATTTGCATGGCAACTGGAAGAAAATATTGTGAGGAGCACAGCAGGAAATATGAAGTCCTGAGATGCATCCAAGGGGCAACTGCTCACATGCCAATCCATTTAATTGGAACCAAATCAGCTTCAAACTGAAGTCCGTCACACATGCTAAGCTACCAAAGGGATTAGAAAAAAAAACTACGCAGGCAGTGAAAACCACTCCCCACATTGTTTATGGAAAAGAAAGCCACTTTGGTACCGAGTACCGTCCTTTACCAGCAGACACAAAAGGGATTAAAGATGTGTCTGGGTGAGCTGCCCTGCATAAAGATTGGCAGGGCTCACCATGCACAGTAAAGGAACAAATATCCTAGCAAGAAAGCATTGCGTGATTATGCGTACTCAAACCACCTTTCTTTTAATATATTTCAAGTTGCTGGTGCTTATAAAGTGAGGTATGCACTGCGGCAAACTGATGCTGATAACTCGGCGCTTCTTTGAAACAAGTGTATCGGCAACATTCTTGCTGCAAACAACAGTGATATGTGTTTTCCTGAATTCTTTACAGGCCCACCACCAACCAGTCCACCTCCAAGCCCGCCACCTTATCCACCCCCCAGTCTGCCTGAAGAAAAAGACACGGCAGGTGTTTTTGAAAGTGAGTGTATTGAGGTGATGTGCAATTTTTATTGAGAGAAATATGTCTTTGGAAACTGGACTATTGGCTGGGGGGACAGTGTAGCTAGGTACCTGGACGCTCGCTGACGCAAACCGTAATTCTCCCGAGAAAGGTTCTTATGGTCAATCACACACATGCCAATTTGTTCATTGGAACCAATCCAGCTTGTGACTATAATTAACCTTTAAACTACCAGATCATGCGTCAGGTTTAGACATCTTACACTATGATAAAACAGAGCTGAACACACGCAATGGACGCTTATGACCTTGCTTCTAGCTAAATATGCACATCTTACCCTACCCCTGATTATCTTGTTTCATTTTCTTGCAATGTTGGGTGCTTGGGAAGTGAAGTAATGCTGCAGCCAGTTAGAAAATGTCTTCTGACTGGTAATTTCCAAGCTTAACTGCCTTGATATGTTCGAAATGCTATCCCATTCTGGGCCTCGGTCAGCCTCTTTCTTCATATAGAACCCTGAATTGTGTTACTTGCATTTGTTGTCAGAGTTAAGAAGGGAAAAAAGAGAGAAGAATGTAAAACTATGCAGGCAGCGAAAACCACTCCCCACACTATTTAGGAAAAGGAGCCACTTTGGTATCAGGCACCGTAAAACTCCAACACCACACAAAAAAGCAGGAGACCAATTGGGACCAGGAAAGTTGCAGGCTTGACCTGAAACCAGCTCTTGATGAGGTTTGACAAGACTACTGGAATGTGCGCATCTGGTATGGACAAATTTGGCAGCGTAGTAGGTATAAGATTCGTCGTAGCAACTCCATTAAGTTTTGGTTGATCACAGTCCGTGCAGCGCTTCTTTGATACAAGTATATCGGCAACATTCTTGTTGCAAACAACAGTGATGTGTATATTCCTGCATTCTTTACAGGCCCACCACCAACCAGTCCACCTCCAAGCCCCCCACCTTATCCACCCCCCAGTCCGCCTGAAGAAAGAGACACGGCAGGTGTTTTTGAAAGTGAGTGTAGTGACGTGCAATTTTGACTGAGAGAAATATGTCCTTGGCAACTGGACTATTGGCTGGGGGGACAGTGTCGCTAGGTACCTGGACGCTCGCTGACGCAAACCGTGGTTCTCCCGAGAAAGGTTCTTATGGTCAATCACACACATGCCAATTTGTTCATTGGAACCAATCCAGCTTGTGACTATAATTAACCTTTAAACTACCAGATCATGCGTCAGGTTTAGACATCTTACACTATGATAAAACAGAGCTGAACACACGCAATGGACGCTTATGACCTTGCTTCTAGCTGAATATGCACATCTTACCCTACCCCTGATTATCTTGTTTCATTTTCTTGCAATGTTGGGTGCTTGGGAAGTGAAGTAATGCTGCAGCCAGTTAGAAAATGTCTTATGACCGGTAATTTTCAAGCTTAACTGCCTTGAAATGTCGAAATGCTATCCCATTCTGGGCCTCGGTCAGCCTCTTTGATCAAATAGAAGCCTGAACTGTGTTACTTGCATTTTTTGCCAGATATAGTTTAGAAGGAAAAAAAGAGAGAAGAATGTAAAACTATGCAGGCAGTGAAAACCACTCCCCACACTATTTAGGAAAAGGAGCCACTTTGGTATCAGGCACCGTAAAACTCCTCCACCACAAAAAGAAAGCAAGAGACCAATTGGGACCAGGAAAGTTGCAGGCTTGACCTGAAACCAGCTCTTGATGAGGTTTGACAAGACTACTGGAATGTGCGCATCTGGTATGAACAAATTTGGCAGCGTAGTAGGTATTAGATTTGTTGTAGCAACTGTATTAGGTGTTGGTTGATCGGAGTCCGTGCAGCGCTTTTTTGATACAAGTATATCGGCAACATTCTTGCTGCAAATATCTGTGATGTGTGTGTGTGTGTGTGTTTTCCTGCTTTCTTTACAGGCCCACCACCCAGTCCACCTCCATTCCCACCCCCAGTCCCACCACCCAGTCCACCTCCAAGCCCACCCCCAAGCCCACCACCCAGTCCACCTCCAACCCCACCCCCAAGTCCA
>Ga0307974_1000760_pt1 | contig 20806 bp, 18 predicted proteins | sample OrgLakmetagen784_FD_201812 | JGI IMG/M metagenome (GOLD analysis project Ga0307974, IMG submission 201812) | Saline water microbial communities from Organic Lake, Antarctica - #784 | ecosystem: Environmental > Aquatic > Non-marine Saline and Alkaline > Saline | place: Antarctica: Organic Lake... | reverse complement strand
CCCTGGGGTGTCGAGGGCATTTTTTACCAGTTTTCAGTTTTTTGGGACCCCCCTCCAGAATTTTACTGGGGCATTTCCACGGAATTGTAAACATATCATCGGAATCCTCAGCTCGAGCCCCGTCGAATGGCACCCTTTTGGGGTGCATTGGGTTAGGGGGGGGGTCTATGGACATGTCCAAAATTCAGGGGCACACGCGTTCGGGTGCAACCGCGGGGCGAGTCAAGCCAATGAAGCAGCAATTCACCCCAAACTTACAGGTTTGTGCCAGCGTGAAATAGTCACTGGAATTCTGAAGAAATGGAAGCAATGTGGGATTGTGCAAGCCAGTTATGGGTGCCTGGTAGGTCACGTGTGCAAGGGCGTCCGTATCTCAGTTTTTGCCCCATAATTCTGCAACACTTCAGTTTCAGGTCTTGATGAGTGTGCAGATGGATGCCAATTTTAAAAGGGGCAGATTGGTACCCTTTTGTCCATGTAGGGTTACTGCATGGGGGGTCTAGGGGTGGGTGGGTGGGTCAGGGGGGTCCTGACCAGTTTTAGGGGATGGTGTACACAATTTTTCTTTTGGTGCCTCTTGTCTAGGGTAACAGTTTTTGGGCTAAAGAACTGTGACCCTTAAATTAAAATTTGTTTATACACCGTATTATGCGAGGGTCGGAATTAAGCCCAAGGGTATTCTGCGCTAGTAGTGCCTTCAACATAGGTCTGGCATTCAATCATTGCCTGCGATTCACCACTCATCAATGTCTCCTTGTCAGTTAAGATTAAAAAGATAAAAAAAGTTGTGGCGCGCAATGTCCGCGTGTTGGACATGTTGAAAGACTGATATAGAAATAATTTTCACATGACAATCGACTTTCGTTAATTGTGCAAAAAAGAAGCTAGGTCACTGGCCTTGGTATTTAATCATAATGCATGCTTCAATAGCAGCTCCTGCTCGTCTTTCCCTGTGGTTGGAAACAAAGGGAAAAGGAGAGCAAAGCGTATGTTTGTGCGAGTGTACCTAAGCCCCTTCGGGACTGTGTGATTAATGTGGCTGGGGCGTCTGTTGCTAGGTGCTTTATGACTGGGGTTTGGGGGATCCTCAAGCAACAAGAACACCCAGCATATCATGTCACAGCATCATCAGAGCTAGCAAACAAACATCCTCTTGTGTAGCAAATTTAACACAACGACGCTACATCAAGATCCTTCTGGCTTCCTTATGAAAGTTGCTGAGCTATAGCTAGCAAAGGTCCTCTGTGATCCCTACCCCTCGTCTTGTAAAAGCACCGGGTGAAATGTTTGCAGCTCTTTCCTTTGCTGTGCTCTAGCACCTGCTCCTTCTGCTGCAGCAGCTTCTTCTTTCTACGTTTAGGATAAGCTTTCTCCTTGGTTGACAATAGCACTTGTTCCTTCTGCTGCGTTTTCTTTTTCCTACTACATTTAGTATCCTGGCAGACGATGTAGAAAGATGTAGGAGAGAAGAGCTGCAGAAGACCAGTGATGTGCAACATTATGTACCAACCATGACGGTCAGGCTGTTGATTAAGACACAGCGTAGAAGTGTTTGCCTTCCTAGGTGCAATGTAGCATTATTGCATCCACCCGTCTGAAATCTTTCGCACGCACATACACACACATGCATCACACACACACACACAATCATTCAAACAGGGCATGAAAGTAGCTGTGATTGAGGGCCACGACATTGGAGGCACTTGTGTGAACCGAGGTTGCGTGCCCTCCAAGGCCTTACTGGCCGCCTCTGGGCGTGTGCGTGAGTTCAAGAACCAGCAGCACCTCAAGTCCATGGGCATCCAGGTGTGTGCGTGTGAGAGTGTTTGTGTGTGTCTATGTGTGTGTGCGGCAGTGTATATTTAAGTTTAATATGAAAACATGGGTTTTGATTCTGGGGTCGATATGGAATCTTAGCCTTAATTTAAACCCTAAAGCTCCTGTATAAATTGGTTCTGTGCCCCCTTGAGGCCTTGGTGGCCCTCACACACCTCTGATTTTAACAATTTCGGCAATTAATCAGGCATTTTAGAGCAACAAACCCGGAACAAATCTACAAAATGTTTAAGGAAAGTTATCAGGGGCCCACAAACAAGTTCCAGTCTCTGAGCGACAGCCAGCGTACGGAGCGGTGCTTTTATGTTCACTGCAGCATCTATCTCCCAGCGCAAGAAGCAGAGCATGAAAGTGCATGAGATCAAACTCTCCTGCCAGTCCTCAGTGCAGGCTTAGCGTGCTGCGCTTGGAGGGTTTGATTTAACTCAGCAATTAGCCGAGAATCCTTCCCTTGGAGGGTGATACATTGTTGTACGTTGACGCTTATTGTACACTTCACTCGGTCAAAAACAATTCTGACAGCCGCCTTCAGTAGCTGGTCCTAGTCGACTTCAGTGAGATGAATGAGTCAACCTGTGAGTAATAACCTGACCAGAAATCCTAATTAGGTACAATTGTAAAATGGATTTCACCACACTACTTTTGTCACACGGTATACTATTGCTTGAACATGCTTGCTGGCAACGTTCCACATCAATTTGCATTTGACATTGAATTATCATTTCTTGTCAGCGTATTCTATGAATTGACCAGTCTGCTTATTCTATGGACTAACCTCCAACTCATAGGTTGGTGCTGTGAGCTTTGACCGAGAGGGCGTGGCACAGCACGCAGCTCAGCTTGCTTCTGGCATCGCAGGCAACCTCCAGCGCTCCCTAGAGGCCATTGGTGTGGTGAGTGTGTGTGTGTGTGTGTGTGTGTAAGTGTGCATGTGTGCATGTAGTGGTGCCACATGTAGCTTGTGGAAAGGTGCACACGCCTAGTAGCTTGCATCGGTCTCAAAAGCATCTTGCCTGACTTTATTTGCGCCCATCCTCTATCCTGCGCTGCCATCCTCGATTCCGTACTGCTTTAAACGTTTCTGGCCTGCCAGGGCGCCTTAAGCCCATATATCCTGGAAGCAACAGACATGCTATGTCACTCCATGAATAATACGACATGAATCGTGGAGCTGAAAAACAGGCAATGCCAGCATATCTTGAAGTCTAGTGCTCCCTCTCAAACCACAGGATATCTGATAGTACCGCAGGCCTTATCCAGCATGTCATCAAGCCCATGCGTTTCCTCCCTCTGTTAATTTACCTGACGGGCAGTGCTAAATGTGTAGGGTTGGCAAGAACCATATAATATACATGGTATTATTTGAAAATCACCAAATGTACGGTCATATACGTTGTAGAAACACAGTCTGGCCAACCCTGGCAATAGATATGTACCTTAGGTTCACGATCACTTCAGAATTTAAATAATTATTTGGCAAAAAAACGAAACAATCTAATAATTATCGGGGCCCTCTCCAAACTGAATTCGGAGTGATAAATTAATTATTTTACCATCGATGGTGCTTTTAAAAATGAGCTCCCAGCGTGCCCTGGTTGTCAACCCCTGACCTGTTCTTGAAGCCCCTGTCCCCAGCTGAGAGGCTGGCTGCTCAGCAGAGGAACCATTAGAAGCTGCAGAGAGAGAGGCAGTTTAGGGAGCTGGCTAAGGCAAGGGGCGCGGCTGTGAAGAGGCTTGTGGGGCGTCCATGCATGCTGCTCCAAGAACAAGCCTCCTCCTCTCACAGGCCCTTCAGGCCCTTCCTTTGGGGCATCCACACAGAGTTAGTGAAGATGGCAAGTGGATAAGAGAAGGTTGCTTCTCTGATTGAGGGAAGCACGCGTGCAAGCACTCAGCTGTGGGACCCATGCAGCCAATGGGCAGTCTGCCCATCAGCCTGCACAGCAGCAGCAGCAGCAGCAGCAGCCAACAGTGGGAAGCTCTCGAGCTCTCAAATTCACAAATAAATTCCCGACAGGGCCTGCCCGAACTGGATTTGAACTCGGAAATTCATCCCCAGACCCTCTCACGAACTAATGTCGAATATTTAATTATTAAAATGCGTGAACCTACAGTATGTGCTGAACCATGTTCAAGTACAAAAACTGGCCCTCATCGCTCCTTGGAAATGATTGCAGGACATCTTAAGGGGCAATGCCAAGTTTGTGGGCACCAACACCGTGAAGTACGGCATCACTGGCCGCGTAGACGTGGGCGGAGAAGTCACTGCCAAGAACATCATCATCGCCACAGGCTCAGTGCCATTTGTTCCACCAGGTGGGCCTTCTTTGTGCCGATAAAAAATGTATATGAGAGTTTATTCATGAGTCTTGTTTGTGTCTTTTGAATATGCCTTAGTTATTGCCAAGATCATTGTATGCCATTAGTTCCACCGGTTGGGCCTTTTTTCTGAATGTTAACCACGTAAGAATTAGGAATGCACAAAATGTGGGGGTAGTGGTCTTGGCACCGTCTCACTGCAAGCTGTGCTTTTTTCATATATAGCTATGTTGTTAGCAGATTAACCGCAAATGTTTCTTGTACACGCCCAAGATAAAGTGTCTGCTTCCACCTAAAACTCACACACGCATACACCTCCATCCACCCCCATGTTGTTGACATGTGCTTCCTCCACACAGGCATCCCCATCAACGGCAAGATCGTGCTCATCAGCAACCATGCGCTTAAGCTAGAGTCCCTGCTTCCACTTAGCTGTCACACTGAAACTTCCATCAACCCCCACGTCTTGGGTTGGCCAAAACCATACATACCAACATATTTACAGTGTGTATACAGTATTTCAAGCACACGGGAGATTGCCGTACATGCGGCCATTCACGGTGTGTACATTTATGGTCTGGCCAAAACCCTAAACCCACCCATGTTGTCGTCCTTTGTTTTCTCTTTTCTCCACACAGGCATCCCCATCGACGGCAAGACTGTGTTCACCAGCGACCACGCGCTTAAATTAGAGTGGCTTCCCAACTGGGTGGCCATCATTGGCTCAGGTTACATCGGCCTGGAATTCAGTGACGTGTACACGGCTCTGGGCACGGAGGTCACTTTCATTGAGGTGCCAATGTTTTGTTTCCCATCCAGATGCACAGGGTCTTGCTGTACAAGCAGTGTATGTTGTTGCACATGTGTAGGGGTCAGCACTGAGGCATGCTGTCTGTGCTGCACGATTCACACTGACTAGGAACTGTTTAAAGGGGCAGCCACCTTGGAACATTGTAATCTCTTCCCCATCAGATTTTGAACCCCATGGACTGCATTTGGCCACTCTCCATTCTCATTCATCCGAGACAGGGAACCAAAAGGCCGTTCTAGCACGTACACTCACACACATATACATGCATAAAGGCCCATAAGGGAAAGCCGCGTGCGCATAGAGGCCCACAAAAAAAGCTGCAGGCACATAGAGGGCCGCAGGAGAAAGTCAGGTGCATGTAGAGGCCCGTAAGAAGAGCCATGGGCCAACCAGCAAAGCATCCTCGACTCTGATTTTGTTTGCTCGGTACAACACTTAACCACGTTGCAGGCTGTAGACAACCTGATGCCTGGGTTTGACAAGGAGATCCAGCGATCAGCACAACGGCTCCTCATCCAGGTGTGTGTTAGCACGAGCGCGTGTGCACGTATGTGTGAATGCTTGTTTTTCCGTTTGTGTGTGTATTTATATGTGTGTACAATACAGCATCCTTGTGCAGGGAATTGACTGCATTAATGAAGCGGGAGGAATAGGCACCTCGCGTTGTTTTCTATAATACATTGTGCAAGGCCATGCTGCACATCAGCAAGTTATGAACAAAGGGACGTATCAAAAATTATAATACGTGACGCTTTGACCCTCTTTTTCCTTTTCCAAGCGCTGTTTTACACCATTTTTCATTGTTTTTATTTGCCTCTCCTTTGCCCCCCCTGAGTTCTCACACACACACACACACACACACACACACACACACACACACACACACACACACACACACACACACGCACGCACGCACGCACACACAGGGCCGACCCATTGACTACCACACAGGCGTGATTGCCACAAAGGTCACCCCAGGCGTGCCAGGTATTTCCACGCCTTTGTTTGGAAGTTTGTTTGTGTGTGCGTAATTGTGTGTGTGTGTGCGTAATTGTGTGTGTGTGTGCGTGTGTGTGTGCGTGTGTGTATGCGTGTGTGTGCACACCAATGTTTTGGGAAGGGGACATTTTGGGGCCAGAGGCCCTAAATTCTTACATGACTGTCAGCAATTGTTTTTCCGGTAGGCTAGGATAATTATGTGTGTGCATGCTTAACTCACTGTAACAAGCGTTTAGCTCTCCCCGTACGGTATGAGCATGCTTGCGCACATCCCTGGTATTGTTGTTCTAGCACCATCTGGGGGCAAGAGGGTCTAGACTTGGAGTAATTTTGGGAAGCCACCAATATGGGCAGTCAGCATATTTCTTTGGTGTGCACTGAGTGCCAGCACCTTGACTCAGCTGCACACAGGTTCAGTGTGCCACACGTTATCCTTCTTTACAGTGGCTTGAGGGTGACATAGGTAGATTTAATGACCAGATTACGACCTGTGACCAGACTACTACATGTGAGCCAGAGTACTACATGTGACTCATATTACTACAAGTGACCCATACTGGCAATGCAAATCATTGCGTGCCGAGTGCTTAATAAGTACAAAGGTGCGGATCACTTCTGGACAATCTCAGGAATACTTTGTTTATACGATGCTCCTGCATGCTTACTGCTTCTTCCGATATGTGCTGAGTGACCACATCAGTGATGCAGAGACGAATGTGTTGGGCCAAACCTCAACATAATGCAACACATGCAACACAATGTAATATAATGCCAACATAATGCAACACAATGTAATACAATGCAGCATGATGCAACATTATGCAGCATGATGCAACACAACACAACATAATAATATAGTGCAACATACTGCAACATTATGCAACACTTGCAACATATTAATGGAACGCAACATTATGCAACGAAACACAACAAAATAATATAGTGCAACATAATGCAACATAATGCAGGTGTGAAGCCAGTGCTGATTGAGCTCACGGACATGAAGACAAAGAAGGTGGTGGACACCCTGGAAGTGGATGCCTGCATGGTGGCAACCGGGAGGTGAGTTGAGTATACTTGTTAGCCTGAGATTGTCTATTGGATGATGCGTTTGCACTATCAATTGTCCCGTTCAAGTAGTCTGCACCTTTAATTAGGGTTGGCCAGAACCGTATATATACACCGTATATTACCGTATATTTGATGATTTCCCTGCCAAAAATACCGTATATACACCGTATACAAATGGTTCTGGCCAACCCTACCTTTAATGCAGGCGCCAGCAGGGTTGCAGCCGGGAGGTGGGGTTAGCATGCTTGTGATCTCAAAGGTCTTTCCTGGGATAATAATATAGGTTGTGATTACATCCTTATGTGCCTGCATTAAAGGTAACCAAAAGGATTTATAAGATATTATCATTGTTTGGATGTGCTTCTTCACGTGGGCTGGAAGAAGTCGGGGGCAATTGATTCAAGGGGAGGATCTTGTACATTGTACCTACCTTGATGGATCTCATTACAACTTTCTTTCGTTTTCACAACTCTTTCCCTGTAGATAAATTAAACTAAGTTACAAAAAGTGGCAACCTGCGCAGCCAGCCAGCTGTGTGTGTGTGTGTGTCGCCTCTAACCTAAAAAGTAGGAAATGTGTAAGGTTCCTGACGCAAGTGCTGGCATCATTTCCAAATCCCTTGCTTGATAGCCAAGTGGTTACAATTATGATTGATCAGGCTGATGCCAGCACTTGCGTCAGAAACCTTACATGTTTTTACTTTTAAGTTTAGATGCAACACACACACACACACACACACACACAACCCTAAGACCCTAGGATAAGTATCAAGAGAGCACAATCTGAGCTGACGTTACAAGCTCTCGTATCATTGATGATTGATATCGTAAGAATTTAAGCGTTATCGCGGAAATGCCCTTACTTGAAGGCCATAGTTTTGTGGACACAGGATCCTGTTACGATCAACACAAGTGATTTGACTATGATAGGATTTGATGTATCTGGAGGAGAGGAGTCAGGGTTCTGATTATGTATAAAGCCTCACAATCTCTCATAGCTGTGACACGTTGTCGGTCAAATGCTTTCTGGAAAGTGGTGACTTGAAATCCTTATCACCGTATAAATTATGCTGAATGGGGAGGAATGAGAGCACTTAAATTCTGGCTAGTTCCTCCTCTCATATCTTGTTTGCGTCGTCTGGTGCAAGACTGTTTGCCTGCCAGTGTAATTCAAAAAGCCATTCATATTTATGCCTAACGGCAGGGATTTGGGATGCCAAGGAACTTCCTAGAAGCTATGAGAGTTGCCGTCTTTTTTGTTGCTCAACGTTGCAGTCTGTGCTTGACCTTAACAAGAAGGCAAATGGAACATCAAGCAAGCAATGCTTGCCAAAATTAAAATTTATTTGTTGGGGAAGGAACTGGTGCGCTATTCTCTTCACTCACAGTACTGATCACTGAAGCCACGAACTAAGCGTGCTGCTTCCTGTACGGCGGATCATTGGCCCTTATGATGCCACAGTTTGACTCTGTGAACCTCAACCTGTGTGTGTGTTTGCTCTGTTTGTGTGTGTGTGTGTGTGTGTGTGTGTGTGTGTGTGTGTGTGTGAGAGTGAGTGTGTGACTGTGTGTGCATGAGTGCGTGACTGTGTGTGCATGAGTGCGTGACTGTGTGTGTGCCTGTGTCTGTGTTTTGCTGCTTTCTCGTGAGCTTATTTATACAAGTAAAACAGGTTACTACACAAGCGAGCAAAGTCGCAATTTATAAACAACTGACACACACCCTAGGGACGTGCAATGCGCTGTGCGCACAGCATACACCGCGCAATTCATTGCGTCCTGGTAAAACCTAACCAGGACCCAATGAATTGCGTGGTGTATGCTGTGCGCACATCGCACTAGGAGTGGCACTATGACTATACAAATGGTTTCCTTTCTGAGTGTGATACACAATAACTTGTTGTGCACAGATCCTTGCCGAGTTCAAGGTTTTAATATAGCCAACTCAGGTGTTACATGGCCAGTGCCAACCGACGCGCTACGTGGCCATGCAATATATAACATTGCTAGCATACAATTGCGTATTTAGAAGAGGACACAACTGTTTTTCCGGACTGAAATGCATTGCTTGCACTTGAATGACTTGCGTTCTGAAGCAGTGTTGTGACGCCCATTGTGCTATGCTGTATCTGCAGCTCTCTAATTCGCTCTGATCACCGTTCCATCCCAAACAAACGTTCAGGTCGCCTTACACAAACGGCCTTAACCTGTCAGCCATTAACACAGAGACGGACCGACGAGGATTCATTCCCGTCAACGAAAAGATGGAGGTGTGTGTGATTTTAGTACAATGCTAATTTGAGCATGTGTGATGTGTGATGGAAACATAAAGGTTGTACAAGTTGTACAAAGGTGCTTGTGAATTGTGAGTTGTACAATTAGTACGAGTTGTACACAGGTGCTTGTGAGTTGTGATTTTGCAAACTGTCCTAAAACTAACTTGTAGTAATATAAGGGTTGTACAAGTTGCACAAAGGTGCTTGTGAGTTGTGAGTTTGCAAACCGTGTTAAAACTAATTTGTAGTAATATAAATGTTGTACAAGTTGTACAAAGGTGCTTGTGAGTTGTGAGTTTGCAAACTGTCCTAAAATTAACTTAGTAATGTGCCAGAACCTGCTCTTGCTGAGTGTGTTACGACTTCACATACACAACCGAGTTTTGAGTAGTTGCTGAGTGCCGAGTATCTAATCGCAGCATGCGAGGAACATAATTGCTTTACAATCATATGCACGAGCAAATAAATAGAAATCACATGCACGCCCAGATACCAGACTAACACATGCGTAGACACACACACATACATTCATTCACACACACAAAGCACCACATGCACACAGGTGCTTGATAAGGATGGCAAGGTCATCCCTAGCGTATTCTGCATAGGAGATGCCAACGGGAAGTACATGCTTGCACATGCTGCCAGCGCACAGGTAAGCCTATGCCTGTGTGTCCGTGCGCATGTTAGGTGATAATCACATTTGTGAGTTTTTGAGCGAGCTGCCTGTTTTTGTTTTCTAGGTGCTGCACAGTTCACAGTGCAATCTGTTCTTTTCTATGACAACTAAACCTGGCTGGATTGTGCAAAAACTGCACACATGTCAGCATGCATACTTTGTTTGACCACTTATCTTTTCAGTTAGCAGATTGGTTTTTTCCCCGCCTTGCTTGCCTAAAATGAATAATGCAAGATGCTGCTCATTTATCTGCCCTTTGGTGTGAGACAGGTGTGCAAGGAAGTGCTAGGCTGCCTGCAAATGTTGCTTGCTTGTGAATGCATGGTGCTGCCTGCTTAGTTTATATAATATCCTTTTTCTCCATGTGCCTGTTTCTAGAGGTGGGTATCCTCAGATGCACATAGAAGCACACAGACAGACACAAGTGTATGTATATAACACGCATGCACGTGCGTAAGCACACATGCACACACATACACGTATACATACTGGCACACACACGCACACACACAAGGAAATGTAATCGGACCTTCATGCATGCATTGTACGTCTGCAGCTCTGGCAACCAATGGCACGTTTGATGATGATTTGCAATTTTGTTAAAAAAGTTTGCGGTTTTACTTGAAAAGAAAAACATGGCAGCGACAAGTGTCCCTGTGTGCAGGGTATCTCAGCGGTAGAGAATATGAGCGGACGGCCCCATGTGCTGAACCACTTGAGCGTACCCGCTGCATGCTTCACACACCCAGAGGTAACAAGATGGTGCCTGCACAAAAGCACACTGGAATAACTGTCAAGGTGAAGTGTCTACAAAGAGTGTGTGTGTGTGCCTGCTGCCTGCTTCACACACCCAGAGGTAACGGGATGGTGCCTGCACAAAAGCACACTGGAATAACTTTCAAGGTGAAGTGTCTACAAAGAGTGTGTGTGTGTGTGCCTGCTGCCTGCTTCACACACCCAGAGGTAACAGAATGGTGCCTGCACAAAAGCACACTGGAATAACTTTTAAGGTGAAGTGTCTACAAAGAGTGTGTGTGTGTGCCTGCTGTCTGCTTCACACACCCAGAGGTAACGGAATGGTGCCTGCACAAAAGCACACTGGAATACTTTTCGATTCAAGGTTAGATATGTGTAAAGAGATAAATAGTGTGTGCCTGCTACGCACACCCAGAAGCAATGAACTGATGCCCGCACGCACCTACATTGGGATAACTTCTGGATGGGGGTCAGGCGTGAGTAAACCACTAAGTGTGTGCACCTACCTCTCCTGCTTAACGCACCCAGAGGTGGTGCCAGGTGAAGGCTTTAAAGCACGCTATACCTTTGTATAGTCTATACACACTAATACTTAGTGACTAACGACACCATATTATTAAAATATTACACACAAAGGAGCAGAGGTTGTGCCAGGTGGAGGCTTCAACGCACACTAGGAGTACGTGTGAGGGTTGTTCATTTGTGTAAGGAGCCAAATTACCTGTGTATGCTGCTGCTAGCCAGCCATTACAACTGTGGATGTGTGACACACGCCCAGAGGTAATGAGAGGTAACAAGCTAAACTCCCCAAGTGTGCTCTTGATCACCATCTATTACATCTGTGTGTGTGTGTGTGTATGTGTGTGTGTGTGTGCGTGTGTGTGTGTGTGTGTGCGTGTGTGTGTATGTGTGACACGCCCAGAGGTAATGAGAAGGTAAACAGTAGAGTGTACTTCTTAGGTACAGAACTCCATTTATTGCAAACAATTGTCACCTGCGTGTTTTTGTTTGTGAGAGTGTGCTTCTTAGGTCCGACCAGGATTCCACAAAGAACCAGATGTTGTGTATTATTGTAGTGATCTACGATTGGGGATGTCAGCCCACTGCCGCAAGAACAGAGTATGAAGTCTGGTTTCTGTACGGAGAGCCTGGAGCATCAATGACCACGCGTCAAAAACTCGTCAAGCTCAGTGGAGGCTAAGTGCCACATCCTTGACTGCTTGAAAAAAAAGGGACTGATTCAGATACATGACACTTTTGTCAATGAAACCTGTCTGTCACACAATTGCAAAGGCCCCTGCACATTTATGCTACAGATACACTTTGCCTGACCCAGGATGCCGCGTTATTCATTCAATGGATATTACTTCAGACCCTGCTCTCACACCCCCATGCACGCTTACAATTACCCCTGCAGATCAGCTTTGTGGGCCTGGCCCAGGATGCCGCACTCATCATTAAATGATATATCTTTCCCTTCAAATCCTGCTGTCACACCCCCATGCACACTTGCTATTGCCCCTGCAGATCAGCTTTGTGGGCCTGACCCAGGATGCTGCAGAGGAGCTGGCCAAGGAGAAGAACTTCAAGCTGGGCATAAGTAAGACTTCATTCAAAGCCAACTCCAAGGTATGTTTCTCGTGTAGGTTCATGTACATTTTTGAGCGTGAGTGTGTTTTGTGGGTGTGTGTGTGTGTGAGCTTTTGTTCCTCACCTCACACTTGAAAACGAGCGCTGGGTCAAATGAACGCACTATTGTGCAAGAGGCACGTACCTGCACTTTAACTAGATAGTGGCATTATACTGGAATATTATGCAAGCAAGCTCGTTTGATGCACAATACATGTCGACGCATGAAATTGTATTGTATTTATTACAGTTAATACATTCAGCAGCATCCTTTGTACACTAGGAAACGTGCGTGCACGTGCACGTGCACGTGCATGCACATACACACACACACACACACACCAACACACACACACACACACACACACACACCAACACACACGCATACACACACACTCCTATTCACACACTGACTCACACTCACACGTACACATCATCTGCAGGCTTTGGCTGAGAAGGAGGGTGACGGCATGGCCAAGATGCTGTACCGAAAGGACACTGGCGAGATTTTGGGCGTGCACATCATCGGTCTGCATGCTGCTGACCTCATTCACGAGGCCTCAAACGCCATTGCCACAAAGCAGCACGTGCAGGTGTGTGTTGGGCAAACTGCGTCGCGTTTTTGTGTGCTGTTTATCCTACCTCGCTTTCGTTCTACCTCGTTTCGTGATGTAGACCCTCACTCAAAACATCACGTGCAAGTATGTAATGCATTTTTTTCTCGGCCGTTTTTGCACATTCAATAGAAGGGTGCTTTTGTAAAGAACCACTCACTCATAGGACACATTTGCTAAAAAATTACAACAGCTGGCGAGGGGCAGTGATCAAAATGCAAACAAACTACCCTCTGTTGACACTCTTCTGGCGACACACATTGTGTTTGCAGGACACCAAGTTCAATTTACACACGTGCCTGACTTTGGGTGAGGTGCTGGTGTTAACACTCCTCTGCCGACACGCGTCGTGTTTGCAGGACATCAAGTTCAATGTGCATGCGCACCCAACCTTGAGTGAGGTGCTGGATGAGCTGTTCAAAGGCGCACACTTGGAGAAGGAGCTCGTGGCTGCGTAAGCATGCAGTTGGGAGGAGGGGGAGGGAAGGGGCAGAGTCACTGATTGTTTGGCTCTAGTTTATTTTAGACTATGCAGGCGCGTTTCTTTAGGTGCTATGAGCGCTTTTTCAACGCTTTGGTTGTCACCCGGTTGGCATCCAGGCTTTTCTGTTGTTGTTGGACCTACGCTTTCCGGGCAGGCTGTCGCTGATAGCAAGGCCATGCCTGCTTACATTCCCAAGCAGTTATTCATTTGCATGGGTGGTTGAAAGAGGAGGAAGAAACAAAGGGTGGAAATTATTAGTGGCACGGGTGCACTGGGGTGCGGTCGCCTTCTGGTGGTGTTGCAAAGAAGAGTGTGTGACAGACCTATGTTCAAGATTGGAGGAAGGGCTTCTGCAGCAGACATTTTGTTTCTTTGCTGCTCGTGCTTGAAACACGCAAGCAATTTGCAAGTTTGGTCACAGCTCCTTGAAAAGTTCTGGAGGCCTTCCATCCTTTTTGCAGGCAAGCTGACAAAAGTGCGTATACAGGGACTCTTCTCAGCGGCCACCCGAAGTCCTTGGCCACACCGCTGCTAAAGCTCGGCGCCCTTGCAAAAAGCTTTGTGTATTTGTTTTTGTAGTTCCAAGTCTGCAGTACCATTCATCAGGCATTAAAATTTGGCTCCCTGCTCGATATTGCTGTGTTTGTGCAATCTAAAGAACCGGCTGCTGTCATGCTTACTGCGACTAGCATGGAAACAGGCGCAAAGAAGAAATTTAGTTGATGAGCACAGTCAGTAGCTTGTCTCTCATGAAATGCTATGCAAGCGAACCAGAAAATTTGGTGACCATCATTGCTATCTGAATTGGTGTTCATAATGCGCCCCTCATAAAACGAATTGGCATAACAAATACTACAACTGCCCACAAAAAGAAAAGGAAGAATGAAGGGTCTGTATGGGCTTGGTCTGGAAACGGCTCTAAAGGATCCTGATATGATTTGATCGGTAGTAGCACTAGAAAGGGTGCTACTGGTCACCTATATGCGGTATGATAACTTTTATTCTTTGAGTTACGTTAAACCATCATTTCTTAGTAGATGAAATAGAATAAACAACGCGGCATCGCCAATGGCTTTGGGCAGGGTCCAGTATGTCTTAAATGTCTTCTTTCCAGTCTTCTTTCCAGCTATCTAGTTCTTATATCGAGGAGCTCAAAAAAATGGTGCCTCTCTCCAACCAGGGCGTCGTACGCCAATCGGAAAGCACCATCCTTCTCAGCATGAGCTTCTCACTCGATTTGGCTGTTAGAAGTTTTGGAGAAAGGTGATCTTATCTAAGCTATAAGGCTTTCAGTTTCTCTAGCAAACCATAGGCCCAGACACTTCGTGTCCTAGGGTTCCAACTACGCAGGCAGTGAAAACCACTCCCCACATTAATTATGAAAAGGAGCCACTTTGATACCGAGTACCATAAAGCTCCTCCACCGCGAAAACGAAAGGAAAAATCAATGGGGATTAAGAGGGTTGCAGGCTTGGCCTGAAACCGGCTCCTGATGAGAGTTGACAATACTAGTACTGGAAAGGGCACGTCTGGTATGGACAAGTTTTGCAGCAAAATTCACAGAGTACACATGGAGCTCGGAGGCAAGCTTCTTAACTCTTTGAGAATCAAAACCCAGTTCCTTGAAAGGCTTCAGAGTGTGAGTGTTGTAGATGGTGCCGCCCACACCCTAAAGGATGATGTGGAGAGTAACAGAGGCTCCTTGATTGTGGAATAATGTTGCAGAGATCTTTGTGCTGTTCCTTTGCGGCGATGATGTTCCGTGTATGCTTAGGGAAAGAGAGACAAAAGGTGGACAGGCCACACGGATGAGTGGCCCGAGGAATATTCAACAGATAGAGGACCATCACTAGAGACTAAAGGATAACGTCAAAATTGTCATTTGCCCATCATTTTGATTTGATATTTTAGTAGGGGTAGCTGCCCTGAAAGCCTAGTCGCCCGTGGTCGGGCCAGACTTTTCGGGGTCGCGGGTCCGAATCCGCCTGGTAGCGTGAGTACTTCGCTGTCCGACAGCTCCGTCTCCGTTTCCCTAATCCATGCTTGTGGTGTTATCACCCCTTGCGTATAATTTCTTTAATTTTTGAAGATATATGATTGTGTCAGACCATCCATGGCAGAAAGAAACCCTTAAACCCTTTTTAGTCTCTAGCTTTGAATGTAATCATCGTCAATTAGTTTTTGTTCACGCAAAACAAACACAGTTTCATGTAAATCATCAATCATTCCTGTACATTTTCTTTTTTCTTTCTTCTTTTTTATATTACCTAGTACCATTCGAAATGGATGAACCAGGGCCCCTCGAGTTTGCTTCCTTCTTGGTTGGCGGATCTTACCAAAAGTAAGCTATTGTCGCAGCTTTACACACTTGTCGCAGATCTTGTTCATTGCGAGCAACCCTCCACGATTATTATCCCCTCATGTTGGATAACAATCAGCCTGGACGAGTTGAAGCGCTTTCCTGGAAGCTTTCTACATGATTTAGTCATGTCTAGTGAGGATGGGGTGATGGAGGCTACGTTCCCGATCACCGTAACGGGTCCATACCCGCACCTGGATCCTGTGATTCTGGACTATATCAGGTAGGGGCTCCTTGTTAACACCTTCTGATACCTATCTTGATTCGTTCTTCACTGCCCTTTTTCTGGCGTATATTTAATATGGCTCACCTCACAATGCAATGTTTTGTGTGAGCCTATTGCGGAGCAGCCAGCGTGCTGTGCACTTACTTTTCTGCTATCCTTTGTCTACAACTGCACCTCCTGTCCTGTCTACTGCTTGCAGGGGGAAAAGCCTGGGGATGGCCCTCGTAAAAGCAGTTGAGACCAACCCAATGGCCTTTTCGAAGCTTGAGCTAAAGGACATCAAGGAGGCATGGGACTACCACCAGCTCCCTCTCAAAAGCTGGGAAAAGGAGTGGCCGCAAATGCCCTGGGCATGGTTTGGCTGGTACGTATGGCTGATATTTTTTTTTGCCAGTGTGCCACCGTACAGCTGCTTGTGTGTACATGTATGTTTTACAAAGGCACATCCGCGCTCCAACACATGGACACCTACCTTGAAAACACATGCACGCTCGCGCGTCCAGGCAGACCGCGGGAGTGCTAAAATTGCTGCGCCTGGAGCTACAGGTCTCAGCCCAGCGCACAGCTATGTGCATTCTAGAGGCCATTGAATCGGAGCTTCTGCCAGAGTGGGCTCGCAGCCACGGAGGTGTCTATTTTGTCCTCATCCAGCCCTTCAACATTGGTAGCTGCTTGGCTGGCTGCCTGATCTTGAACTTTCCTGAGGCTGCACGATTTTCCACAGGAGCCCCTGCCAGAGGCCTCAGCACGCTCACCGAGCTGCGCAGCATTTCAGGCCAGGGAAAAAGAAGCAAGCAGTACAAGACGCTGTTCCTGTACAAGACGCTGTTCCTGGAGGCAAGCTGGGTTGAGCTTAACCAACCTACCCACCATGCTGACCTTCCGTGCCCAGATGTCGAAACCCTTGTGCACACTACCCTACACCCGAAAGTCAGCCCGCCGTACTGCAAGGCCCTGGGGCAAAAAACTCTCGAGCCTGGGCCTATGCTCCACCTGGTTTTAGGCGCCGTCTGCACGTATACTGCTGCCTGGTTCCTCATCAGAGCAGAATGGAGCTGTCATGGACAATAAATATATTTTGTTTGTGTCGTGGTAATCTGCTCCATGGTTAAAACCATGTATTCCGTTGAAATTTGCATCTGTGCTACATGCTGCTCTGCGGTCAATTGTATGTGCATGCAATGTTGAGATGGACTGGCACTTTGTTTTGTTGGTTCCTCGTCCGAAGAGAGATTATGTTGATCTTGTTTTCATCCCTTTCCAGTTTGACATGGCTATGTATTATTGCAGTTGTTTATTAAGGGGGAAATCATTGCTATCACCGTGCAGAAGAGAAAAGACAAGGGGAACTACACTAACTTGCCAAAGAGATCCCCCAACTCAAAACATAAATAACAACCCTTACCACACTGCCTTAGGTCCCGAACAACACTCAGGACTCAACAAATTTAACAAGCTACCCAATGACCACCCTCGAGCCCCAGAAGGCCCAGATAAAACAAGTGCCCTGATTAGCACTGACCAACCTCATAATTGTAATATCGATGAAGCACCCCAAAACAGCTCTAGCCAAAACCTAACCCGTAAGGTAAAATATTGGTGGGATTGGACCTACACTGATGGCAGCCTCCAAAAGAATGAAGTAGGGCAAGACAATGGGTCAGGCGTTTACCACCCTCACTTAAATGTTTCCCACTATGTAAACCAAAAAGGCATGGGTATGACCAACACCATCTCACGTGCAGATCTAGCAGCTATAGCAGCTGCAGTCATACACGGCTACTCACATATAGCCACAGACAGCCTAACGTGACTGTACCAATCAAAAAGTAGCTCTCACACCCGAGTCTCCATCGCCGCCACATCCAAGGAGATGTCCTTCAATCCATTGCTAAAGCAATCTTCCAATCACCATCGTCCGTCCACTTGTTCAAAATAAAGTCCCACGCCAGTAATATAGGTAACGAGCCGATGCCCTTGCTAAAAAGTCAGCCACCACCTACTCCGACATTGCAGACATAGAAAACCAAACACAAACCCATAATCATACCCATTCATCAAACATGGCCCATTCTCCTCCCCCAAAGCTTTGGTACCTACCAAACCACCATGACGCCCTTCAAGCCCACATGCATCTTCTCCATAAACTGGGAAATGCCAAAACTGAATTGAACTACCATGCGTACTACCAGCCCCTCATCATGGACGGCACTGCCAATGGAGCCACTAGCAATGTTTGCCTAACATCATCCTATGTCTCCTTAAGACCAAATGTATCATTATGAATTACAGAACAGGCACCCTATGTGATCAAAAACATGCGGCATAATTGTTCAAACTCTCAACAAGTCAAACTTGCCCCCTCTGCCCATAAGTAGACAGTGCCCTACACATCATTTCTGGGTGCCAACACATGCAAATATGGAACATGATCACCGAAAGACACAACTTAGCATGCCGCATGATCTTTAAAGCTATCAGCAAAACAGGCTCCTTAGGATCATGCGTTGTCTCCATGGATAAAGGCAGCAACGAACGGATGACCATGCAAAATCTCCAGATTCCTGAAACAGCTGAAAGTAGAATTGTTCCCAAATGGCTCCTCCCACTCCTACCCGTTTGCACACCTAAGAAGCAGCGCACAATTTTAGTGACATGATGGGAAAGTTCCGTGAGGGACATTCGGATGGGCCCTGCGCTGTCTGGCAGGTGTGGAAACAGCAAGGAGTAACAGATAATTTCAAAGGTTTCTTTCAAATACACTCCACATATTATGGCAGAAATGTATGGGTCCCCTGACGCTGTAGGTGCTGGTAAAGCGTATGTGCATATGTGCAACATGCTAAAACTCGCTGTGCTGGCAATCTAGAAGGGGAAATAGCAGCTCTTATTCCCTTTACTTCTTTTGAGTCCCAGTTGTCTTTTGCATGCACAAGAAGCATGAACAACTTGTCGTGACGCCAAGGCTTCCACAGAGATGTTCAGCTCTGGCCGGAAGTTTCGACTACTTCTGACAATGAATACAAATATAGAGCAACCTGATTTCACGTACCTCCACTTCAGAGACACTCCCAAACACGTCAAGCACTTCGCACCCTGTAGCCTTGAGGAAGTCTTCCTGCAAATGCCTCAAGTGTATTATGGTTACTACACATAGACAAAGAACTTTGATACTGATGCCTGTGTACGCAAAAATAAGTGCTGATGTTTTTATACGTCTTATAGGTATGAAAACAGTCAAAAAGGCTGATAAGCTCTTACAATATCTTTATATGAGCACGCACACATTTTATGTAAGCTAACTTTCATCCAGCAATCACACCATTTCTTTGTCCTCCTTTTTCGTCCTGCGAGTAATGGTGATGCCCTTGCAGCCTGTGATAAAGGCAGTCAGGTTATTGTGCTGCAATTGTATTGGGAAAAAAACATACGCAAAAGCAAACTCGGTGCAAACATAAAACACATTGAGATACAATGTGTTCAAGCTTGCGACCATACCTTCTTTGGCATAGTACATGGAAATGGATTTTCCAATCCCTGTGTGTGAGGCCGACATGACAGATTGAACTCTACAAAAATATGGAGGTCTCCAGCCTGCTAATTCATCCATCCTTTCTTCTCACCACTGTCTCCGCCTGTAATGATGGCTACCTGCAATAAAGAGCAAGCATTGGTAGGTAGCGCTCAGTTCAGTGTTTTAGGAGAGGAGACAGACGCTTTACTATTTCTCCTGTCTTCTTTTCTTGAGTGCGTTTACTTGCCAACGATGTGTAAGTCCTGTGGTTTACTCCTCAACAGCTTTTCCTTTCATCGTTAAGCGCATCAAATTAAACACGGCTAGAAGCACTAATTTTGTACAATTCACCTTCCCCTTCAATTTATCGGAGCTTTTGTATTCATTGCTCAGGAACTGCGCCTTTGCAGGCTCAGTCTCTTCCTTAGGCGTCCCGAGCTTACTGATGTACTGCGACAACATCAGTAATCCAGCGATCGAGCCCATTTCAGTGTAAGGTACATTTCATGTGCGTGACAAGTGATACGACCATTGCCTCTGCTGCTGGTTTGTCGGTCAGAAGCCTGCTGATGGACGGCATGTATGTTCGCGTACGCACGCGTGCGGCTGGAGGGACTGCTGGCGGCATGATCTGTATGTGGCGGCCATTGATTGCCTGTCCACGCAAACATATAAGTATCCCTTTCCTTACCTTTTCCACTGCCATATGCACTGCAGCATCTGCCATTCTCAGCAAAGTGGTCCTCTGACGGTAGGAATTTGCAAACTTCTTGCCGGAAACTTTTACAACTTTGAAAAATTTATTGCTATATTGCTATATATTTATATATCGTTTCGTAAACCCCACAAAAGCGCGTCGACCTAATCCAGTTATTTTATTTAATTTCATTTGAATATAAAGGCAACTTGCTTACCAGACATATTGCATGGGCAAACAAAGCACATGTCTTGCTCGGTCATCGTGTGGTTTTGCTTCATCATGCCATTTCATGGCTGTTCAAGCAAATATATCAGCATATATACATTCGCAAGCTGTCGTGTGCTGAAGGCAGATTTGCATCTTGCTTCTTTTGATAGTTCTTGCTGGTCTGCTCAAGTCTCGAATGCATGCGTTCAATGGACTGCAAGGTAGTGCAATGTTCAAACAGAAAATGCTGAGAGCCACACAGGTTCCCATGCAAGAGTTCATTTGCGATTTGCGTTTCAGACATTTGAAGGTATGGAGGGAAGCTAA
>Ga0307974_1000754_pt1 | contig 20873 bp, 25 predicted proteins | sample OrgLakmetagen784_FD_201812 | JGI IMG/M metagenome (GOLD analysis project Ga0307974, IMG submission 201812) | Saline water microbial communities from Organic Lake, Antarctica - #784 | ecosystem: Environmental > Aquatic > Non-marine Saline and Alkaline > Saline | place: Antarctica: Organic Lake... | reverse complement strand
ATGCATGATCCTAAGGAGCCTGTTTTGCTGATAGCCTTTAAGATCATGCGGCATGCTAAGTTGTGTCTTTCGGTGATCATGTTCCTTATTTGCGTGTGTTGGCACCCAGAAAGGATGTGCAGGGCACTGTCTACTTGTGGGCAGAGGAGGCAAGTTTGACTTGTTGAGAGTTTGAACAAGCAATACCGCATGTTTTTGATTATATAGGGTGCCTGTTCTGTATTTCATAATGATACATTTGGTCTTAAAGGGGACATTGGATGATGTTAGGTAAGCATTGCTAATGGTTCCATACATTGGCAGTGCCGTCCTTTATGAGGGTCTGGTACGCATGGCAGTTCGCTTCAGTTTTGGCATTTCCCAGTTTATGGAGAATATCCATGTGTGCTTGAAGGGCGTCACGGTGGTTTGGTAGGTACCAAAGCTTTGGGGGAGGAGAATGGGCCATGTTTGTTGTATGGGTATGATTATGGGTTTGTGTTTGGTTTTCTATGTCTTCTTTTGCAAGCCAGTGGATGTTGTAGAAGGGATCTCCCTCAGGGCCTGCTATTCTGATGGAGGTGTCAGCGATGTCGGAGTAGGTGGTGGCTGACTTTTTAGCAAGGGCGTCGGCATGTTCATTACCGATAATACCGGCATGGGACTTTGCTTACTTTGAAGAAGTGGATGGGCGATGGTGATTGGCGGATTGCTATAGCAATGGATTGAAGGACATCTCCTTGGATGTGGTGGAGATTCGGGTATGAGAGCTGCTTTTTGATATGGTGCAGTGATGTAAGGCTGTTTGTGGCTATATGTGAGTAGCCGTGTGTGACTGCAGCTGCTATAGCTGCTAGCTCTGCACGTGAGATGGTGTTGGTTATACCCATGACAATATGACAAAAAGCACATGCTCAAAGTAGTGCAACATGCAACCGCATCTGCCTTGAATAACCAAGCAAGATGCAACCATTACCTTCCTGCTGTTCCCAAACTGGATGGAAAACAGCACCAACGCTTTTCACAAAGCCTGCAGGATGTATGCACTATACTTGGAAATATCCCAAGACAAAAATGCGCTACGTGCCACTCCTATACCAGCTAAGCAAAACACCACCTCTGCCAGAAGCAACATGGGGCATGCATATAGTGGTGTTTTGCTTAAAAACTGCCAGGGAGCAACTTATTACGAAAAACCCATCCTGGAAAACAAAACAGGAGGTATCACCAGAGGCAATCTGGAACTTAAGGAACGCAGGCACCATACCTTTTCTTAAACCGCCAACTGAAAGAATACCGCCAAGAATGGCAAAAACATGCAGACTCCCCAAAGACTCAAGAAATACGGCTAGCAATGCAAACATTGGCGACACCACCGATACACACAGCCAGGTCTTCTTCCATCATATATAACAAAAGCCCTTGCTAGAACTCAAGGCCCCTAGTTGGAAAGGGTGGGCCTTCACAGATGGGAGTTGTATTCCAAACAAAGAAAATGGATCTCAGTCTATAGGAGCTGGAGTGTACCAACCTCATTTCGACAAAATCATCACAGCAATAAATCCTGGAGGAACAAGCGTCTAAAAAAACATAAACAGAGCCGACCTAGCAGAAATTGTTGCTGCTTTGATAATTGAACACACCCATATTGCGTCGGACAGCGCTGGTGCACTATGGCAAATAATAAATAGCTTCCTCTACCCCCAACGCGTCTGCACGCTGGTGTTATGCAGCGTAGACTTTTGCTTTTACTTTTACCCCCAGTGCATGAAACAGCAAACTAAAAGTTAAAAGTAAAAAGTCTACGCTGGAAAGCACCACAGGGGGTTGACTGGCCAAATTGCAGGAAATGTTCCTTCCTGGTTTTCTTTACCACATGCAACCATGTCAACCTAAATTTCGTCAATAAAGATTACGTTCACCAAAGAATGGTGAAAATCAGATGACCCCAGATCGCACTTCTGGCCTCAGATCACCTCAAATGGGCCCACAGCTCCGCCTTGGGACCATTTTTCATTCCCAAAACGAGGTATTTATGACTTCCTTATACCATGCAACCATCATGCATGTTCCAAAATAGGATACAAGGAGGTCCGAAAATGACCTTTTTGGCACCTTCTTGGCTGATTTTCTCATGATTTTCTCTAAGGGTAATGGCTGGAATTCTGTATCTCACCAACCACTGGATCTTTTCCCCTCATTTTTCTTGCAATGGTGTTATTTATAGCATAAATTCAAATGCAATTTTAATGACATGTTTTGGTGCAGCGGTTGGTCAGATCCAGCACACGGGTGCCTAAAAGTTAGGGTCCACGCCGCGGCCGATTAGGCATAAGGGCCCACGTTTGCTACAATGAAACTCAACTGCCCTGCTTCTGGTGGCATGTACTACCATTTGGATCCAAGTTTGACTGTAGCAAACGTGGTCCCGCATACTCTGGGAACACTCGAAAAACACTCCCATTTGGGGGGTCAGTCGTTCCCCTCTGGGAAAAGACCAACATGCATTATTAAGGAAAGGCTCTCAACTATTGCTCACACTAGCCAGAGCCCCATCAAACTCCTAGAAGCCATCGTGCGCCACAATCAGCAATTCGAAGGTACAATAAGAAAAAGAAAAAGAAAAAACTACGCAGGCAGTGAAAGCCACTCCCCACATTAATTAAGGAAAAGGAGCCACTTTGGTACCGAGTACCGGAAAGCTCCTCCACTGTGAAAAGGAAAGGAAAAATTAATGGGGATCAAGAGGGTTGCAGGCTTGGCCTGAAACCGGCTCCTGATGAGAGTTGATAACAGTACTGGAAAGGACACGTCTGGTATGGACAAGTTAAGCAGCAAAGTTCACAGAGTGCACATGGAGCTTGGAGGCAAGCTTCTTTACACTCTTTAAGAATCAAGACCCAGTTCCTTGAAAGGCTTCAGAGACCATCTATCTCTACAAGTTTAAAAGCGCATACTAGCATCTTATGGAACAAGTGCGCTAATGCAGAGCAAATGCACTGCGGAAAATTACAGTGGCCATGGTATCCACCACATTAACACTGATGCCCATTACTGGGCCATCCATCAGTGCTAATGTGTGGATCAAATCTGTGCGGCAAAGCATGACAATTTTCTTTTCTCTAGAGGTGACACTTGCTTGCATTTTCCAAAAATAATTACTTGTCTTTTTCGACAATGCCTTCCTTAATCAGTTCTTGGTATTTTGTGTAGCATTTTGAGGATTGATGGTTTGACACCTTTTTTGATTTAGGACCTAGTTTGTGTTGGACATGCATGTGTGCTTTTACAGCATCGAGATCCGAGAAAATGGAGAGCCTTTTTGCTGGAGGCCCTGGTTGGCAGGTGTTGAGAGTATCTGGTAGGCAAGCTGAGGGTCTTCGCTCCACCCTTGCTGGCCAGAAATGGATGAGTGGGTTTAGGCGTCAGTGTCAATAAGGATACCATGGCCACTTTAATTTTCCGCAGAGCACTTTGCTATGACATCAGCGCACTCGTTCCCTAAGATGCCAGCATGATGCTACTTGCATTAACGATGGAAGGTGGTTGCATTAGCGTTAGGGTGCAAGAACTGGAGGAGAATTGGACGGTGGACGCAATAATTGGAGGAAATAATGGGAGTATGACGATAGAATCACGCCTAATCGTTGGCAGTAACAAATCTTGTAACAAGCAGTTAGGTGGTTGACAGATGAGAGTTTCTGTATGTCTTGTTCAATATGCTGGATGTTTCAGTCTTATCAGTTGATGTGCTGAGTCCTATACTTTGCAGTGACGGTAATTTAATCTGACAGGATGCAAGAATTGGAGGAGAGCCAATTGGAAAGTGGTTGCAAGAACGATAGGATGCCGGCATGAGGCTACTTCCATTAACAATGCAAACATGGCAGGGTGGGATGGTGGGGGATGGGGACTATGCAGCAGTCCTGGCACAGAGCGCAAGTGCTGTGAAGAAAACACAGCCTGCGTTCCAGATGCACAGAGACCTGATCGCGGCATGGAACCTGTGGAACGTGTTGGCTGCAAATTATGCTGGGCTGTCTGGGCCAGCATATTTAAAAAGCCGCCTGCAGCACACTGCCGTGATTCGACACGCTAGTTAATTCTCGTTTCCAGGAACTTGAAATAACGAGTTTGGCTAAACTACCAGTAACCTATCAATAAAGGAGTATAAATAATACATTCTCCAGCATGCTCAATTTTACGCCTAAATCATGAACACCACCAACCCATGAAAAATAATAAATACTCAGTTTTCCTTTGCTCGGCACAACCTGGTCTGCTTGCAGTCAAAGGGGAAAGAGGTCCTGGTACAGGCACGTGCTTCCTCGGGATACACAACGGAAGACCAGTCCCAGCTTAAACAAGCAACATTTCCAACACAGCAGCAACTTCAGGCAAAGCAAGCAACCGAATTTATGCAAGAAAGAATCCATGCCGGAAAGCATTCCCGCCTTTTGTCCAAGTTTAATATGGCCACGACAATACTTGATCACAAACATCGCATTCGTTGCAAATGGTGTCACATGCAAAAGACCACAAGAGCAAGATCCCGACGTGTGAAATTACTGATGCGGTGGATAAGTTAATTTCCTCAAAAGTAGGGCACAAAGCGGATGCGTGCTGAGACCCAGCCTGACCGCGCACGCTTGAGCTTGAAAGAGCGGAGCATGAGGCTGGCCTCATGTATACCTGCACAGAGAAGCACATGGTACAAGACATGCATCAGCATTGCACATGTGGGTAAGTTTCACATGGTATGCATACAAGATAAACAGGCAGTGAGTGTGTACGTACTTATGCGTACATATGTGTATGTGTGTGCGTGTATGTGTATGTGTGAGTGTGAGCGTTTGTGTGTGTGAATGTGTGTGCACACGTGTGGTTTGCTTTCTGGACTTATGTCAATTAATTTCAAAGAAGAAATTGAAAAGCATGTTTGGAACTGTCATTAAGTCAGTACTATCATCATTTGTACAATAGGGACAAGGTCACTGAGGAGGTGGATCAAGCAAACACCCAAACTCCTGTTCATTTTTTGCTATCGAGGAGCAAATGCTCAAACGCCATTTCATGAAACTGGTACAAATATGTATCTTTACGCTCCATAAGAATGAGAATAACTGAATTTCACGCTCCAACTGACCTAGAATGAAAAATTGGCAGCAAGTACTGGGGTTCATGCTGCAGCCCCCCAATTGCCTATTTTCAAGCTCAACAGCAATGAACAGCTAGCTTGTATGCTGAGTTAAAAAACAGGCAACTGGGTGTCCCAGATGCTGGAAATATTTGCAGAAAACCCCTTTCAGGGCCTTGGTCCCCCCCTCTGACATGGTCGGAGCATAAGAAAGGCAAACCTTGCACTTTTGTGGGTCTTGAACATACACATACACACACATGCACACGCACACGCACACACAAAGCAAACATACTCTTGGCTCCAAACTGCATGCACTTACGTGACAGAGGGTTGAAGTCTTGGCTGCTCACAATATCAGGCACACAGACTTCAAATGAGCCAACGAGCTCGTCAGATCCAGAGGTCTTGTCTAGGATGTTGATGGTAGCCATGGTTGTCGACCTAATCAACAAAGCAACATACAAACTACACTGATCAGCATGCAATTAGGAAGGGGTTGATTCTGATGCTCACATTTGCTGGAGCCCCAACGGATTATTTTATTGACGTAAGATTATATGATAAGAATAAAGCAGGCAAGGTGAATGTTGTCGTTGCATGGCCTTTCACGTAAAACTGCTGGAGAATGGAAAAAGTGGCCAGGCCTTAGATGAAGGGATCGGTTTTGCGGGAATCTAAATAATTTTTGTTATGACGCTGTGCTATAGTCAATGAATGAGCACTGAAAGTTACTAGGTGATTAAATGTATTAGAGTAAGAGTGCATAAGACGATTGCTAGGTACCGCGCAATGTATCACTGCCCCTAATCATTGTTTTGGAGGAGAGGGCAGTGAAATGAAACCGCTCAAAATGATTGCTTAATACTTAATTATTTTTTAAGTGGGCAGTTGGCTCTAACTCTGTAACAAGCAATTTAGCTTTGTTTTGGTGTTTTTCAGGGCATGAAGCAAGGTCAAGCCTGCAACGGCATTTGTTTAGCGGTAGTTGCACAAACTCCCTAGCTCTTGTATAACGTGAAAAAAGACGCGTGAGAGAATGTTTCCTTAAAGGGGGTTGCACTTTCTTGGTAATATATTCCAGGGAGCGTGGTGAGTAGGGTGATGTACGGTAATAAGAAACGTTCACGGGCTTGCCTGCACATTGTTTCATGATGTATGCAGGGCTTTTGCCTGGAACATACATGTGCACACCAGGCGCGTTGCACTGAATACAAGTTACGAGATGCTCAAATTGAGGCTAGAGGGGAGAGAGCAGCAAACAATGCGCGGTGCTCATCAGCTGCAGACAAAGAAATGTGCTCATCGGCTGCTTGTGCTTGTAGGCGCTGCCTCCTCAACAGGTCAAGGGCAGTTTAAAAGGGTGGAGGAGCAATGAAGGGATGAGCTGAGAGGTTCTCGCCCTTGCCTGCCCCTCCCCTGCCTCCTGAAGACAGCTCAGTTGCTTCCGGGTCAGCCTCCTCGGCAGGCTGACCAACAGGGTTGAAAGGACCTCAGTTGGCAATGAACGTGGAGCAACAGCAGGGGCAGGATTGCACGGGCAACACGAGGTCAACAAAGACCTCAGCCTTAAGCAACCAACAGCAAGCCTAAGGCCAAGATGCCTTACAGAGTACATCGAGGGAATACGTGGCCAGGAGCTCTCTTCCCCTGTTGAGTGCCCTGGTAGGCAAAGACGACGCCTTACCAGACCTGGAAAGGCCCGCAGCCCGGTGCTAGATTTAAATCAATAGCGATGCCTGGAACAGTACTTCAAGTGTTGCAGGCATCTCAGAGCAAATGTTGAAATATTTGCGGGAAATGTGAATTTGTGTCCATTCTGTCACAGCTGCGTGAGGTGCCTTTTCTCTTAAAAAACCCTTTCAGATGACCAAAACACAGAATCCAGATCTCCCCAGCACCAGGATAAAAATGGAATAGAGATGCAAGGCATTGCCTCTTATACATGATGTGCGGGTCACAGAGCCCGATCCAATTAGGCTCCTCACGCAAAAGTCGGAGCCCTTTTGCGCGTCTAGAAAATACTCACTGGTAGGAATGAAAATAAAATACCTTTTCACGGCATCCAAAGAGAGTCATAGGTTAAATTTCCAAGGGATTCACACACACACACATACACACGCACACACACACACACACATACACACACACGAAACACGCACTTGATGCCGTGAAAGTGGGCATTGTTGAGGTTGTTCCAATGGTGGTCCCCGTCAGAGGTCATTGTGGATATCAGTTCCTGCTGTTTCTCGCACTTGATTTCTGCACACAAGCGTACGCAGCAAAAGCATATGTAGCAAAAGCGTATGTGTGGCGATGACAAGCTCTCCACAACGTTCCTCTTTGCCAGTCTTGACCCTTGTTTTGATCTGGGCGTGTATAGTGCAAAGGCTTCACCACCCACGCTTTACCAGGACCAAAACCAAACGACACTATATATGATCAATACCTGCATACACCGTCATCTTCATGCCGCTGCCAATGGCACGTGGAAGATCATGGGCGAGCATGATCTGCAAGGGTATGGTGTGTGCAAATGTGTAGGGGAATGAAATATGAGTGACTTGTGCGTATGCTTGCATTTGTAAATATGAAATTCGCGTAATTTGTGTGTATGCTTGCATTTGTAAATATGAAATTCGAGTAATTTGTGGGAGACTGTGTTTGTGCGTGCACGTGCGCACGTGTGTGTGTGTGTGCGTGCGTGCGTGATTAATGCATGTCTGTGTGATGTGTGTGTGCGTGTGTGTGTACTGCAGTTCTTTTCTGAAGTTAGTGTAAACATCTGCAGACACAATGTAAGCACTGTCTGCAAAGGCTCGCAATCTGACACACCTTGAAAATCAGGATGCCCTTCTGTACAGTGCCGCTCTCCATAGGTTTCAGGGTCTTGAAGGACCTGAACGTGCAAGCCAGCTGCAGTTGTCCTCGTCCACTGCCACAGCCTCCAACTTGAGCCCACTCACCCTGTAAGTACATGCGTGTGCGTGTTGGTGTGTACACACATGTGTTTGTCTGGGCCACCCACTCAAGCTCACTCATCCTGTATATACGTCTGTGTGTGCACATGTGTGTGAAAGGCAAAAGAGGGGAGAGAGGGAGAGAGAGAGAGAGAGAGAGAGAGAGAGAGAGAGAGAGAGAGAAAGAGAGAGAGAGAGTACAGCAACGCACTTGAAAACACAAGCCACAAGCACCCAAAGCCAGAGGTGCAACACCTAAACAATAAAAGTGTCGCACACGCAAGTACCAGCATATGCAGCCTTTTGATAGCGTTTTTGATAATAAAGGTACTGGCCAAATCTTCACAAACACCAGGCTGGCAAATTATGCGATCCTTGCACGCATTTTAAATATGCCTAGGAGGCTGCTTTCCAATCACACCCCTGTCTATCTGCAACCTCAGGAGGTCACACACCCATGACCCTCTCTTGCCTTACCCCCAAGTCACACCAGCCCCTGCTGGACTGCCCGTTTTCATAAGATGTTTCAGGACAGCGTGGGTGAGAATTGTGTGCACGAGCTCTTTTAGCTGGGTGTGCTATTCTGTCGCAAGAATACACTGCAGATTGAAAGCCTCTTAAAGGTGGAAGACACCAACGCTCCCCCAAAGCCTCTGAGCCCTTCCCCTTACCTTGCCTAAGTTGTACCACTGCTCGTGCTCCACGCCTTCTTGGCTGGTGATGGGCAGCACGTTGATGAGAGACCTAAACAGCAATAGACAAAGGCGACAGAGATGACACCCGTATTAAAAGAGCGTCTACCATGTGGTGGTTATTTCACTGGCCTCACGTTGTCTGTTCTCCACTTAAACGCGTGAATCCCTCGCTTCAAGGAAACGGCGATGGCCCCAATGGCCAATACACTGTTTGAGCGTGAGAGGGATGACCCTTATTTCAGGGAGCTTGTGCTTGTTTCAGAAAAGGGTGGCCAATGCAAAGGCTGTGCATGCATTGACATCCTGTGATTGTGAGCCAGCTATGGATGGTTAGGGTGACCTGGGTAAAGCGCAAGGGCCTTGCTCAATATTTACAGCTTACAGCTCTGAGATTAATGACCAATCAATGTAAGGCGCAACTTTGCCGTACCAAGCACCACACACACTTGACACAAATGCCAACTGACACATTAACGCCCATGAACACATCTGTCATACATAGGCGTTTACACACACACATTTATATAAGCAGACACATTCACTCACGCACCTGCCAAGAAAATCCTTTGACTCCAAGACATCCTTGAAGTTAAACTTCAAGAGCTCCAGAGGTGAAAAGGCATCATGGTCGTACACAGTGACCTGAAGACGGTGCAAGGCAGGCAAGGCATCGTTTCATTTTATGTTTTGACATTCTGTCATCTGACAAGCTTTGCCCAGCAGATTGCTCGGCCCTACGGACATGATTCTATTCCTACTGGCTAAGGTTGGTCAGAACCACATATGTAAATGGTGTATAACGGTAATTTTGGCAGGGCAAATCGCCAAGTATACAGTTATATACGGTGTAAATATACGGTTCTGGCCAACTCTACTACCCCTACAAAACCCTGTCAAGGCCACTGTTGCAGGCGTGGATATGCATTGCAACCAAGAGGCGGAGATGTGGTGAATGATATGCAGTGTCTAAAAGTGAGATGGAGTTTTGATTGAGCCTCACCTTGATGTGCTCTCTTGTAGGTTCATGAATGAGCAGGTAGTGGGTCTCCATCCACTCCTGTGCATGTGTGTGTTTTTGTATGTTTGTGGTACTTGTGTGTTTATGTGGGGTCTGTGAAAGTGTGTGAGTGCACGTATGTGCATGTGTGCATATTGGTGTATACCTGTCTTCTTTCAAATTAGGAAATCCACGTGCATTCTCAGCCGTTTGCATGCAAGCAAGGTCTTCTTTAAACCACACAACAACAACAAAAAACCAAACCATAAACACGCATATACACACTTGCGCTCTCACACGTAAAACACACACACAGACATACACACACGCAACAAGCTCAGGATGCAGGTACATGCTCGCAATTTATTTTTCCGTGTATACAAAAATTAGCATACCGGATTAAGAGAGTCTGGGATGACCCTAGTCGAGACCACATGCTTCCCGTCTGTAGTCATCTCCACAAAAGCATCACTGGATCCCACCACATCTGCAGTGGGCAGGTCCTTTGCCCTCCTCACATGGACCTGGTATACAAAGTGCATCAGCAGGTGTAAGTATCTGCACACACACTCACACTCACACACACACATTCACATAACAGTGGCACGCGTAGAATCAATGCTCACACAACAGTGACAAGGCAAGCAAGCACAGGAAGGCAATGCATGTGGGATTGTTCCATCCAGCCGTAGAGGGCAAGAAACATGCTACAGCATAGTGACGTGTACGGCACTTTCTGAAGGACTCTGTACCGGTCCTGGAAGTCTTTAAAACCACATTTTTCAAAGGCCAGGTGGAAAGAAATAAAGAGTAAGATAAAGAGGCAATGATGCGCAGGCCCTCGCGAGCTTTATTCTGGGATGTGGCTGCTGAATTGTTATCAAAATGGAAAGACGCAAGAATGGGAGTATGCGAGTTACTGTTACAATGGTCGTTGAAACGACACAAACCGTGAGAGATGCAAGGACGACAAAAGGCACGCGCTGGGATTTAATTGGGGTGAGATTTTGTAATAGCGTCCATGGTAACAATCTGCTTGCTACAGTGTCGGTGCTATTGCCAAGTGAGGCTGGTAGGTGAGCATGCTGAAGCCTCCCTGCTATGGGCTACCAGCTGAATATTGCAGCCATGTAGCTGCACGTATTTGCTGAGTCATTGAGAATTTAGAAACAAACGCAGGGCGTGGATGTTTGAGCGAACATACGCGCAGACGTAAACACGTACACACAGGATACACATGCTTGCGTACACAGATGGCTCAAACGGCAAGGAATCCTTTAAAGTCCTTTGGTCCCCATCCCCATGTGACACTGTTTTCTGTGACAAAAGGGGGAAAACGGACTACTGACAAGCTTAGATCTGGATACATGCATGCTCAATGGAGCCCTCCTTGGCCAACCACAAAAATTGACAAACCTTCATGATACCCTGGGTGCGGAATGTGAGCTTCTCGATTTCGTACTCCATCTCGGGGGAAGTGAGAATAGGAATCTGCACGCAAGAATAGTGCACGGCAGTTGGTTGTGCGTTTCCTACAACCACATCAAGGAAAGGGCTGACCTTGGATGGAACTGAGGGAGCAACAGATTTGAGCGAGCCATGCACTTTGTCACTTTTATACGGCTTGCGTAGTTTAAAGTCACTAGGTTCAGAACATCTTCAAATTCAGTGTATGTCTCATTTCCCTTACAATCATTTCAGTGGCTCATGTCCCTTACAAATTCAGTGAAGGCTCATGTCCCTTACAATCATATATGGGGAGTGCTTACCACTAGACGCTGCGGCCAGACCAGCATGTTGACGATGATGCCGTCGATGACGTAATCAAGGAAGGGGGTGATAATTCTTGCAATGGTGGCGCCTGAGTTGAGTGCAGGTACGTGTGCTGTTCACTGAAGCTTCTGCGTGCCCATGTATCCACTGCGCCGTCACTAGTGATCACAGTATAATTGGGTTCCCCACATCGAAGAGAGAAGGTGCCCAGAGGCTTGCGCATGCCTCAGCTGCTCTGGAGCAGAACCACGGAGCAGTGAAGTTGCCCGGTGCATATGGTCAGAAGTCTCACAAGTAAGCAAATAAGCATCACAGGGGCATTTTTGTAAAAAGCGCATTCTTCTGGTACTTCGCCTTTGGACAGCAGTCCCCCTTAGCGCATCCCTACCATCCATCTATGCTTGTGCAAACAAAGGTCGCTTTTTGCACATGCGCTGAAGCAAGCACGCCTGCTGCGCTAACTGCTGCGCTAACTGCTTTGAAGCTGCAAGATTAGGCATACTCATCACTTCTCATCTACGCACAGAAATTTCAGTGGAGACCTGCAGTTCTACACACCTTGCTTCCATCGCCCCAATCCCTACTATCTTCCATACAAATAGGGCACGGAAATGAGCCTCCAGCCCCACCTCTGACTTCTCTACAGCTTCTACAAAGGGGTGTCCCACATTTATATGGGTCGCAATGGCCTTGCTGTTTGCAACCCTTGAGGGTGCTGACACTTGACTTTGTTTACCAAAACCAGCACTCCCACGCACAAGGACTACTTCAGAGATGACCCACCTCCAATGAGCTTGCCAAAGCACAACGAGTAGCTGATCTGGGGCGGCTTGCGGAAGGTGATGATAGCAGCGCCTGTGTGTGTGTGCGTTGCTTGTACGCATGGTTTTGTGTTGTTCTGTGTGTCACAAAAATGTGTCCTGGCCCCTTCCTTCTTCCTTAGTAGCCCTTAGTACTACTACCACAGCGACGATGAAAACATGCACATTACAGGGGTGCCATGACAGCATGGGTAAATGTTGGAAGACGGCACAAGAGAAACCCTCAAGGCCAAAGTCGTCTCTTGTAGCAGATGTCAGAATAGATGAACTGAGCAAGGCAATGCGCGAGGGTTCCGGTTGAAATCTGATGACTGCTATTATGGGTTCCATGGGTTAATGGCAGCAATTTACACGATTGTTAAGCATATGGCATGCTTAAACGACTTTAACCACAGACACACGCACCAATTGTACCCCCTCAAATATAAATCTTGCATTGGGTAGATTAAAAGCAGGCAGGCAGGCAGACAGGCCGCAGAAAGGATAAAGTGTGCAACCTATGACGAAGGCGCCTACCAAATCCCGGGATTTCGTCCACCAGTGGCTGTAGCACAACACGCAAGCTGCCGGCAAACTTGATGTCGTTGACTCCAGGACACATCTTTGGCAGTTGCACCCTGGTTGTGTAAAAGAGAGTACGCGTGTGTGTCATGTGCACATGCTCACTTGAGGTTGTGCTTCTTGCGTGTACATGCTGTGCATGATGATGTGGCAATGTGTGGCGCACTCACAAAGATGGAGTATGCAGTACTGAAACATACAAAAGGAACATTTGAGTCCTGCTCATTTATAAACACCATGCAGCAGCTGCAGACGAGAATCGTGGTAGCCTTTGGGTCGTCGGCTCTTTTTTTAGATGTAAGCTTTCCCAGACAAGTGATATGTTTGTTTGTGTACATTTACGCAGCTGCCTGATGTTTATTCATTGTGTGCAATTGCCTTCACATACACACACATGTGCAGTGTATACACAGGATTTCTGGCAATGAGCCAAGTACATGGATCATTATGTCGTTGTGCATGCGGGCAGAGCGCTTGACCAAGAATACGTGCTATCAATAGAAGCAACTCACGCGGAACCAAACTCGATGGCAAGGGAGATGTTGGCATCCCCACACCACCTCAGGTCCATCTCTAATACCATAGCTTCCTGCAGTCAATTATAAAGTGTATATGTGTGCATGTGTGTGGGGAGCTTGTGTGACGATACACTGCGTGACATAGTGGCAGTTGTTTGCTTGATTCCAGCCTCTTACCCTCTTGTTGTGCATGCCACATCTGAAGCAGTGTCCTGAAAGTAAGTGCTCTTCCTGAGAATGTGGGTCGTGAAGTCATCCATTCTAAGCCTACTGGTTGGCACATCCCACCTCGGCACCACAATGACTCTCAAACTCTGCAGACAAAGAAACATGCTTGCATTGCAGCTCAAGAATTAGGCTTTTCAAACTCACATCGTCACCATGCCTGTCGCCCACTGTGATGGACTCAATGCGGAAGGGAGCGTCGCCAAAGGTGAGGTTCTTGAAGCCAATGCTCTTCACACCAGGGACCTTGGTCACCTTGAGGGTCTGCTCAAAGATGTCCTCCACCATTTTCTGCAGTCAAACACATGCATGCAAGAGATGCGTGTGACGTCTGGCTCTGCACATCAATCGAGACGTTGGCGCGATAAACATTTAAGTAATTTTATGTCCTTGCTTTTGTGACACACCTGCGAGAAATTGCATACAGATTGTTTGCTCAATTTCTATTGTCACGTGTAGCCACATAAGCCACGGTAAGGTCAGTGAACTGAAATCAGAACAAGATTGAAAGCAAGAAGAGACAACATAGGCAGGGCCTGCAGAGGTGCTTGAACCATGCCCCACAGACACACATTCAAAATCGGGTAAATAGACCCAGGTTTATACTCATTTTAATTCGAATTATTGGAGACCGTAAAAATGATGTGTATGCAAAGTGCAAGAATACAAGAGCGAGTAGGTTGAGCAAAGATGCAAAAGAAGTCAAGGTTAAGGCAGAGGTCAAGTACCCAATCACCAGGCCCCATGGAATGTGACACGAACAGGCGAGTAATGCTGAACAATAATACGGTCTTACCACAAATGCAACTGCACTCCAGCTGTGCAGCCTCAAACCCTTAAGGCAATCCAAGCTTGCAAAGACTAAGAAGCAAGTTTGTGGGTAAGCAAAGCATCTCAGGTTGAGTGTGAATGTGGCCAGGATGCCGATTCTATAACCTGGAGGTGCACTTCAGCCCAGATGATGAGTAGTATGGTGAGCTAGTGTAGCTAATCCTACAGACTGGGTAACCCAGCTAAAGGGGTTGCAGGCCTGCCTACGTAGCTGGGACACTGCACCTTATTCATAGGGAAACTATACTAGCTCACCGTGCTGCTACGATCTGGGCCTCTCCTTAGGGAACAGGGTGAGGAGCTGCAGCAAGCCAACATAAGCCTCACCTTGATCATCTTGCTCATGCCTCGGTCGTAGAAAGGCCAAACTTCCTCGAGCGTGCGGTTCAGCCACTGTGTGCATGGTGTGTGTGTGTGTGCGTGTGTGTGCGCGTGTGTGTGTGTGTGTGTGTCGATGGGAGAACGTAAGTGGGCGTGGCATTATAGCACAAGTGAAGGGCTGACTTTCTTGTTATACCAATTACAAACTGAGAGTATACTGTACTGCGCTTTTAGTATTACTAAACCTAATTGCGAGGTGCCAAACCAACTAGAATAATTATGTTCTTGGTGAGCATTGGGCTTTTGCGAGGTCCTTCAAAATTTAGGATATACTGTGATTTTTAGGGGTGTTGCTGGGCTTCCCTCCCTTCTTTTGGGTGCCTCTGCTTCTGCTGGAGGATGGCTACCTGTTGCAAACAAGCACGTCGTGCTCTAGGAGTTTGAACCTGAGACCTGTCAGCAGCTCTGCCCTCAAGCTTCTCTCCTGGAGAAGCTTGAGACCCCATAGGAGGCTGTGCATGGGTCTGTCCATAGTCCAAATGGGGCAGGGAAGATACTTCCTGGTCAGCAGCAGGTGCTTGCAAGCTTGCTCAGGGCAATGTCAGTCTCAGAAGCTCCCAAGGTGGAACCACGTCCACTTCTCAGGGTGCAACTCAGCCATGATGATGATGGTTGCCACTAAAAACGAAGGGGGTCCTTTGGGAGCCCAGAATCGTCCCCACTGGAAAGTATTAAGTTTGCGAGGTCCAGACAAATTGTTTTTGGCCTGACTATTGCGAGGGGCATCAGTAATTATTTATTTATTCGCAAAACAACCAAGCACAGTACGTAATGTATGATATATATGCTCACATATATGTATGTGAACATGGCACTGGGCCAGTCCTGCATACGTGTCATGAGCGACTGCACATGGCAAGCAAGTGTCTTACGTGTCACAGGATATGTCTAAGAGCGTGCCACGTGTCACGAGCGACTGCGTGTGAAACCGCTGTGACACCATATGATCCTGAATCTATGCATAGTGCGTCATTACCACTCCCGCACAAATTGTTATATTCTTTGAGCAGATTTGGCCAGCTCCATGCTACAATATCGTGCATACATATTTGTGTGCAAGGGAGTCCGTGCAAACACCAATTGCGTTGGTGAGTCAGAGGGGACTGGCCAGCCCTAGTCGTGAGGATGTGTGGAAGCTTCTAAAAACAAGCCGGTGATAAGACCAACGCGCAGGCCAATGATGTCGTTGCTTTTTACTAGTTGTGTGTTTGCCGCTCTGTCCAGAGACGTCAGGTAGCTCAACTCTTCTTGGGAAATGCACACACTCAAAACAGTATCGCCAGGTCAGAATCAAACGCCTGTTATTCTAGTGGCCTTTTTCCCTCTCGATCAATTGCCGCACCAATTGCCACACTGGTGCAGAACACAAAGATGCAGTTCATGCATTTGTTTGTAATGTAAATTCGCTAAGGTTTGGGCACCCGCATGCACGTGTTACAAGCGTCAGCAATGCATTTTTACGCTCGTTGCACTCAGCAATCAACCCATGACAAGCGGTTGCTACACAACTATAGTGCTGCCACAACCCTCCAGCTATCGTCATTTCTAGATCAAGCACGCTCCACGCTTAACTGAATTTCACATAGCCACGCGTAATTACTTCATGCGCTCTCCACCTCATCTGGACTTCACACAGCCACACATTTCAGTTCAAGCACTCTCCACACTCACCTGGACTTTCTCACGCTCCGTGTAGCTCAACCATGATGGCAGGCCTCCAAGCAAGAAGTTGAGTCCCTTCAAGCCCAAATTTGATCCCAGCTACATATGGTGTCAGAAAGAGAAGAGTGTGGGCATTGATCGGCCACACTTGGTGTTAGAAAGGGATAAGTTTGGGCTTAGGGTTAGGGTTAGCATGAAATGTCACAGCTTAGTGGTGTGAAGATAATTTGGGAACCGATCATCAGAAAGGGGCGTGTGCATAGGATTTTGGACCCTAATTTGTACACAGCAACATGGTGCTACAGAAATGATATTGGCCATCAGATGGGGCGGTTTGCATCAGTGATTTTGTAATCGTGGCAGTAACAGACACGCTGCGCAGCTTCCTAGCACTCAGCACTTGCTTGCACCATTCTGGAAGGGTGGTGCTCAAACCTGTGCATCACAGCTTACAGCTTTGATAGCTGAGCCAGTTTCTGGAAATATTTGACTCGGGCCTTTTTGTACCAATCAACTGGTTGCTGATGAGACGTACAATTTAAAGGAAGAAATTGATGTTTCTGTGTTGCATGTGTGTGCTGTGTGTGTGTGTGTTTGTTTTTAGTATGTTGCAGACTAATCAACAAGTACTTAGCAATCTCTACAACCGTCACCCAAGACAGTGAGTTCAGCCAAGTTGCCACCAGCTTTGAGCAGTTGAAATAAGGGGTCCCTCACCACTGAGTTGATCTCCGCCTTGCGCTTCTTGTTGTGGTAGTACACATAGCTGGTCAGCAAGCCAAGTAGGGTACCTTGGGGGAGGAAATTGGAAGTATGATAGTATGATGCATGTGTGACAATACTTGTCAATGTATAGCTTTTTGTACGCATATGTGTGTGCCATTAATAGGTGAAAGCGTTCATTCAGCACCCATCTTGCATGTCACATACCCAGCTGGAAGGTGCGGGCAAAAGAGCACTTTCCAAACAGGGTACCTTGGAGGACAAAGAAGAACAGCCACCATGGCTTTGGCCGCAGGATCTTGACCAGGAACAGGTTGGTGATGACATAAGCACACAGCAGAGCCTGTGAGTGGACATGGTGTCATTCACGGCAGCACCAGGTGATGTGTTGTGACGGCAGGCCAGCCGCACAAGGATGTAAAACATCATTTGTCGCCCAACGACAGCACACGGTGATTTATGCTAATATGGCAGCACAAGGTGAGGTGCAAGAATGTGAGGCACCTAGCGTGAGGAGTTGCAGCACTATGAGCCGTGCGCACCTCCCTGAAAATCTACACCTTTTTCAATCCACATACACAGACATGGACACACACATACAGACAAACACACTCACACACACAAACACCCACACACACACTCATATACTCACACAGGCACCCACACGCACATGCACACACACGGACATATACACACACACACCTGTGCCAGATGATGGACTTGAACGTTAAAAGGCTCCTTATTTCTGATCTTGGTCACGTAATAGGAGCATTGGCTTGTCACGGCTTGCACGCCACGCACGATATCCATGACAGAAGCGGACAGCACCTTCAGGGGGCCTGGCGTAGGAGGCTGCTTGATTGACTTTCCAGACATGAAAGAGCGGCCAGAGATGCTGGGATCAAAATTGGTCTGCAACATGGGGACCACAACAAGACTTGTGAGGAGGTGGATCATTTACGACGTGTAGTGTTTCAGGGTGGGTGGAGTGCCTTCCAGGTGTGGATGGATAATGGATGGATAGAGGTGGTGGCGGTTGAATGCGGAGCTCAACGTGCACAGTGCACGGTTAAAACACTTCTGCCTAAAATGTACGTAAGCGTTGCTTGTTCCTGTGGAATAGACTTGCATGCATGAGCAAATTTGCAAAAGCTATATCATAACACCACAAGTACTGAGTGCTCTTTCCTGCCCCAGTCAGAGCACTCGTTTCTTGCACTCAGCATTTGAGCAACTTTTGGCTCTCTGTCATGGGACACAGAGGGGTTTCTGTGTACCATGTAACATGCAAGCGTTACTAAAGTTAAAGCACAAGCAATGAGCACTCCCTCCAGCATCATGCCGTGAATGCCTGGGGCAAGGACTTTTTCTTGCACACACGTATATGTTTGATGTGTGGTGGTACTTGATAGACACTGAGTGCTCTTGCTGGCATTGATTTTCCGCACTCAGTATTTCGCGTGCTGTGCATTCGTTCCAGGACTCGGAGGAATGCTCAACGCTTGCTTTGTCATGCTTTTTTTGTTTGGTTTGCAAGGGCATTATGACTGTCCGTGGACCATGGTGCGGGCATTCAAGTTGACCTCACATAAGCGCAATTTCTGTACAGGGGAGGGCATCAGGTGTTGTTGAAGGGGTGCAGCACAGGTGCTGGACTAAACTGCCAGACTTGCCTTGATGCTCCTGACCGCTTCTTTTGCAGTCGGAGCCTCTGCACGGGGGGAGAGCGGCTCTGAGTTAGCAGTGGTCATTTCTGACAGTCGTGAAGGCCTGATGGGCAGCGCGCCTGAAGCAGACACCCTGCCTGGTAATCCGGAGGAGCTCCCACTTGAGGTTCTGTGTGTGTGTTGTTGTTAGTTGTTGTTGTTGTTGTTGTTGTGTGTGTGTATGTGTGTGTGTGTGTGTGTGTGTGTGTGTGTGTGTGTGTGTGTGTGTGTGTGTGTGTGTGTGTGTGTGTGTGTGTGTGAGAACGTGTGCATGAGTGTGTGTGCATGAGTGAGTGTGCATGTGTGTGTGTGCGTGTGCACGTGTGAGTGCATGTGTTTGTGTGTATTCATGTGTGTGTGCGTGTGTGAATGCGTGCGTGTACGTACGTATATGTATGTGTGTACAAGTGTGAGTGTTTATGTACGCGTGTGTTTGTGTGTATGTGTATGTGTGTGTGTGTGCGTGTGTGTGTGTGTGTGAGCGAGGGGATGGGGACCAAGTCTTGTGACCCGCACCTGGGGAAGAGAGTGTTTGCCTCTTTAGCAAAGGGTCCAGGATCCGCAACAGGGGGCGGGGTTGACCCATTGGACCCTGGGAGGTCTTGCTTGCCCATTGTCTCACTATTTCTCAGGTTGGCGGTCAAGGCCACTTCGCACGGTGGTTGGGTGCAGCATTTTCAAAGGCACACACCTCCAATGAGGCAATGAAATAAATATAGTTAATGCTTATTGTGTGACAATACATTCCATGCATTTTTGTGTGTGTCAGGCCCTCCTTTTAATTAAATCACCCAACGAGGTGCCAATCGACTGGGTTTGAGCTCAGGAATCCAAAAGTTTATATAATATTTCGTCAAAGTGGCCCAGTCTATAATTCCCCCGACCCCCTCAGAATAGACTCATTAATATACTAATCTATAGTTCTCGACGTCATGATTCCGAATATGTAATTTGTTTTTCGATTGGCACGTGTAGCCAAAAAGTTATGATCCTTGACGCCTCCTGTCTAATGTATCTAATTTAGCACAGTAGAGTGATAGAACATTTCCTCCGAGTGCAAGCCCATTCCTGGCCCAATTAATTTTATTTACGACCATTGTCGGAGCAGCCATTTTAGCCGATTAGCTAACAAGCTGGCTGTGATGACCAGTATCCCTAGCTTTATTTTACACGTTTACTTGCTGCCTGGGGTGGTTAACTGCTGTGATTGTTTTTATATGACGGTAAATGTGTGGGGGGTAAATTCATTCAAAAAGAAATTAGAAAAAAGAAAAACCAAGCAGGCAGTGAAAGGCATTCCCCACATTAATTAGAGGAAAGGAACCACTTTGGTACCGAGTACCGCAAAGCTCCTCCACCGCAAAAAGCTATGGCTGCTCAAAAAGTAAGGTTCATGCCGCAGCATTAGGTATGGCTCCCCTAATTGGCAGGTTTCAAGCTCTTTTCAGACTTCGTGTTCCACCCTACGTTTTGAACAAAGGAACTTCCTGTGACCGACCTGATGGTTGCCTGGTGCAAGCAACTGCGTAACCCCCTCCCTTAATCATGCTGCTGTGTCATCACTACCAGTGGAGTCTTTTCTTTTCTTTTGTGACCTGTGCGATGCTGATGATATGCCTCCAAGATGAGCAGTATGTTATTTTCCACTGCGTCAATCGCGTAATTTCTCTCTGCAGGATACATGCATCTCTGTTTCCCCAAACAGGAGCTTTTGATTTGTTTACTGTTTCAAGATGGCTGCACAGAGCAGGATTTCTGAGTTTGCCAAGAGTCACGAATTAAGAAGCAGGCCTCATGCTATGCTCTGGTTGTCTAAGGTGTATGGTATTCCTGCTGGGATGTATGCGAGTCAGGTGTGGGGCACAGTGTATCTGAGTGAAGGCAGTGAATTTGGTAGCCAGTTA
>Ga0307974_1000749_pt1 | contig 20924 bp, 17 predicted proteins | sample OrgLakmetagen784_FD_201812 | JGI IMG/M metagenome (GOLD analysis project Ga0307974, IMG submission 201812) | Saline water microbial communities from Organic Lake, Antarctica - #784 | ecosystem: Environmental > Aquatic > Non-marine Saline and Alkaline > Saline | place: Antarctica: Organic Lake... | reverse complement strand
GGCCAACTGGTTTTGGCAACCCTATGCAGCTGCAGTTTTGTGCACCCCTACATGCACCTCTGCGTAGCTGCAGCACAATCGTGGCCAACTGGTTTTGGCAACCCTATGCAGCTGCAGTTGTGTGCACCCCTAACATGCACCTCTACGTAGCTGCAGCACAATCTTGACCAACTGGTTTTGGCAGCCCTATGCAGCTGCAGTTGTGTGCACCCCTACATGCACCTCTACGTAGCTGCAGCACAATCTTGACCAACTGGTTTTGGCAACCCTATGCAGCTGCAGTTGTGTGCACCCCTACATGCACCTCTACGTAGCTGCAGCACAATCTTGGCCAACTGATTTTGGCAATCCTATGCAGCTGCAATGTACACGTGGCACTTAAGGGATGCACTCGCTGAGGAACCACCTCTCATACCTACCTTACGCCCCTTTTCTTTAGGCTTGAACTTTGTATTGCAAATGTGAGCTGCACATGTCTGCGTATCCCTTTTCTCTGTCCCTACCACACTTGTCCACCTCACATCGCGCATGCTCTCTCAATTTGCGTCTGTACCACTCCTCCCGGATCTGATTCCTGCAAACGTGAGCCGCGTGTGCGATGTCTGTCCTACTTTGCCATCATTGCACATCATCGTAATCAGACAGCTCTGCTTGTTCCTGTCCTCCTCCTCCTTCCAGGCTTGAGCTCTGTAAGCGCGAGTTGCACATGTCCATTGAGCGTCAGCTTCAGGGCGTAATCGCCCCAGAGTTGTCGCGGCAGGTGCAAGAGGAGCAGGAGCAGCCGCAGCAAGCGCAGCAAGAGCAACGCTGTCCATTCTATTCTTCAGTCCAGCAATCTCCGAGAACCCACACACCAGCGCCACACACACAACAGCAACCTCCAAGCACAGACGTAGCAGCACCACATGCACGAGAGCAACCCCAAAATGAATATGCACCAACTCCAACACCACACGCACAACAGCAGCAGCAGCAGCAGCAGCAGCAGGAGCAGCAAGAGCGGCCAAGCCACGGCATGGATTTTGCTAGATTCCAAGCTCAAGCTGAGCATGTGCCCAGCGACCTAGCCTGCCAGCTAGGGGCGGTCTGGGGGTCGCAGGTGTGTGTGTTGGAGGCTGCCCATTTTACTAGCCTAATTCAGATAGGAGCGATCCGGGGGTTGCGGTAGGATTTCACAGGCTGCCAAGCGACCTGGCCTTGTTCAGCTAAGGACAGTCTGGGGGTCGAACAAAAGGGGGATGGAAAGGGTTTTGCAAATATACAAATATAAGCAAGTAAGGCGAGAGTAGCAAGCCATATATAGAGTCAGCAACTCGACATTTAAAGTTTCACGCATTCTAACTCTCACAAATCAGATGCACTATTCCATTAGCAAGATCCAATCCATGAAATGATGTTAAGCCCAAGAGTTCTCTTTCACAAGCAAGATTTAATCCGTGAAATGCTGTCAAGCCAAAGAGCTTACTTCCACAAATCAGATCCAATCCGTGAATTGCTGTTTAACCGAAGACCTCACTTCCACAAACCAGGTTTATTGTGTGAAATGCTGTTGAGCTAACGACGCGGCCGTCTGTCCTGTCACAAAACATCGCTCTTTCAATATGTCACCAACAACTCTCCTAACATACATTAATGAGTATAACCTTGTATTCTGTCGACAGACTTTAGTCGGACCTGTCACCAAGAATACGGCCTTCTAACTGTTACTGAGTACCGTCATGGTACCCATATGGTACCATTACTGAGTACCATCTTGCAGTCTGTGATTACCGGCTCAGAGGGTCAAAAGTCCTTGCATATGCTCGCATTCTGTTTAATAATGAAGTGTTGCCCCCCTTGTATTGCTCGCATTGGGGTATATTGATTGGGTTTCTTTGAATCTCGCATTCGTTACGGTACTGTATGGTGCGCTGCTTTGTCCAGGATGACTGCTGAGCATATGCATGCAGTCTCCCTCCAGCTGCTGTCACGAATCGCTGTGCGTGCATTGGCCTTACACTTAGGGTTTAGCTTTAAGAGGCTTAGGGTTTAGGGTTACACTTAGGGTTTAGGGTTTAGCTTTAAGAGGCTTAGGGTTTAGGGTTACACTTAGGGATTAGGGTTTAGCTTTAAGAGGCTTGGGGTTTAGGGTTACACTTAGGGATTAGGGTTTAGCTTTAAGAGGCTTAGGGTTTAGGGTTACACTTAGGGATAAGGGTTTAGCTTCAAGAGGCTTAGGGTTTAGGGTTATACTTAGGGATTAGGGTTTAGCTCTAAGAGGCTTAACTTCTGGCGTGTGAACAACATTGCTGCACACATGCACATGCAGCACACTCTTTTTGGTCAGGGGTGTTTTGGATGCACACATGCACATGCAGCACACTTTTTTGGTCAGGGGTGTTTTAAGTGCACACATGCACATGCAGCACACTCTTTTTGGTCAGGGGTGTTTTAGATGCACACATGCATAGGCAGCATGCTGGAGGTTGAATTCAACAATGCATGTTACAAAATGTGTGCGTGTGTGGTGTGTGTGTGTGTGCGCGTGTGTGTGTGTGTGTGTGTGTGTGTGTGTGTGTGTGTGTGTGTGTGTGTGTGTGTGTGTGTGTGTGTGTGTGTGTGTGTGCGTGTGTGTGTGTGTGTGTGTGGTTGTGTGTGGTTGTGTATGTGTGTGGTTGTGTGTGTACGCAACCAAACTTTGGACCAGCAGGCCTGAAGTGTTGGCATGGGAACAACATTGGTGCACACATGCACAGGCAGCACACTTCTTTTGGTTGGGGGTGTTACATTGCTGCACACATGCACAGGCGGCACACTTGAGGTTGAAAAGAGAATTTGCAGAGCACCATTCTCTTCCCCACTCTCACTGTGCAGGGGGACTGCTGCAAGCGACTGGGAGACATCTCACAGGCAGCTGCCATGTATGAGGCTAGCATCCAGTGCTTATCGCATGCGGCAGAGGAGGGAGATGCAGAGGTAAGAGGCTGTAGCAGTTTTTTTTCAGGAGTACGTTTACCATAATTAAGGCAGCATTCAGTGCTTATCGCCTGCAGCAGAAGAGGGAGATGCAGAGGTAAGAAGCTGTCACAGGTTTATTATTAGGGTGGGCCAGAACCGTATATACACACCGTACATGACTGTGTGTATGGTGATTTCCCTGCTAAAAATACCGTATGTACACCGTGTATACGTATTTATATATGGTTCTGGCTCACCCTCTTTAATTTTCACATGCTTATCGTCACCAGAACTGCAACACAGCCGCTACCTAACTTAAAGGCCAGAAATTGGTGCTCGGCATGGAAAGTGGGAAAGGAAGATGCTACTTGGTTATCTATAAGGAATAAAGAACGATTAATGTGTATGGAACGGTTAGTCCGGTTAGTCCGGTTAGTCCGGTTATTGTAGCGTCTGTTATTTATTAATTGTAACGTCTGTTATTTATTTATTGTAGCGTCTGTTATTTATTTATTGTAGCGTCTGATATGGCCGCGGGAAAACATATAGCTGAGGGCAGCGTGCAATGCTCGACACATACGGTAGAGGAGGGAGTCACGGAGGTACAGGTACAGGGCCATCTTACTACGCGCAGCTGTTGGAAAACAGTAAGAAAAATAATTTTTGTCTGGTGGGGTGAGTGCGGGCACTAGTTGGAAAACAGTAATAAAAGAAATGTTTGTCTGGTGGGGTGAGTGTGGGCGCTAGTTCAGGGTCTTTCCAAGTGTGGGATGCAGCTGCTTTGTCTGTGTCCTCAATTGCTCACGGGCTCAGTGTTATTCAGCAGTGTGGTGTGGGATGTAGCTGCGTTGTCTGTGTCTGTGTCCTCAATTGCTCACAGACTCAGTGTCACTCAGCAGTGTGGTGTGGGATGTAGCTGCGTTGTCTGTGCCCTCAATTGCTCACAGACTCAGTGTTATTCAGCAGTGTGGTGTGTTCTTCACGCTCTTCAGGCTACGGGCTGTTCAAACGCTGCTACTGTCACCTTAGTCAACTTAGTACTGTCACACACGTCTGTTAATCACACACGTCTGTTAGTCACACACGTCTGTTAATCACACACGTCTGTTAGTCACACACGTCTGTTAGTCACACACGTCTGAGTCGCTGGACCTTCATCAGAATCGCTTGCGTTTCCTTGCACGTCGCTAGCCTCGTCATCCGTCAAAGGCTTGGCCACAAACTCTTCAACTCACCTGTAGGGTTGGCTGGAACCGTATACATACGCCGTATATACGGTCTTCACCACAGGAATTTTCTGCAATATACAGCGTATATGTACGGTTTCGGCCAACCCTACTCACGTGCCATCATCAGAAGCACTTGCAGTGAATCATCATTAACTTCTGCGTCGCAGGCCGCCCATGCGTTGTCTGTTTCCTTCATCAGAAGCACTTGCAATGAATCACCACCAACTTTTGCGTCGCAGGCCGCCCATGCGTTGTCTGTTTCCTTCAACAAGTTGGGAGACCTGCAGTTCATTAGCCAGGTGCGAAACAGTGTGCTCACCTGCTATTCTCAGCTCATAGGCAAGCTGTGAGTGTGTGTGTGTGTTAGTGTGTACACATATGCACATGTGCGTGTGTATTTGTGTGTGTGTATATGTGTGCTTGTGTGTGTGTTTGTGTGTGTGTGTGCTTTCCACAGGAAAGTGCTGTGATGCACAGGGATATACAGTAACACACTACGTATGGTTCTGGGCAACCTGGATGTTTTGTTCTTTTCCTGCAAATGTGGTGATGAGTCTCAGTGTTTGACAAGCCTTCCTGTTGCGTTGCATGTGGGTGAAAGGAACCATAAAGACCTTGGGCATCGTAGAACTCCCAGACCATAAAAAAGGCAAGGAAACCAATCAAGATCTGGGAAGAAAATGGCAAACTGGGCCTGAAACCGGGTCTGGGATGTTTTTTTGCCCGCCATCGTCCGCCACCAAACTCACATTGAAACCTTTATGCAAACGTAACGGGATTCGAACACGCGTACATGCAAGACTAGAGCTTTGCTCACGTACTAACTGGCAAGCACTTCTCTATTCCAGTGAACACACAATTAAACATTTAACACACTAGGTTTTGTTCAACCACCATGTTCTTCTTAGGACCTGGAGTCTGCCCTCCAGGCCTACAACCATGGCCTGTCAGTGCGTCGACGCCTCATGGCATCAGCAGCTGCTGCAGCAGAAAGTCCAGCAGCAGCGAAAGAAAGCCCAGCAGCAGCAACAGAGAGTGCAGCGGCGGCAGAAAACCCAGCAGCAGCAACAAAGAGTGTAGTAGGAACAGAATGCCCAGCCGCCGCAACAAGTAGAACAGCAGTACCAGAAAGCCCAGCAGCAGCAGCAGCAGCAGCAGCAGCACGAAATAAAGGGGCAGCAACAGCTGAGCACAGGCAGCAGCTAGCTGATGCGTACGCCAGCAAGGTGACGCAATTACTATTCTTTATGGTTAGGGTTGGTCAGAACCGGATTTATACACGTATATGACCGTACATTTGGTGATCTCCCTGCCAGAAATACCGTATTTACACCGTATATATATATGGTTCTGGCCAACCCTATTTATAATAGTCTCTCCCACCCTGCGCTGCGCTGCCTTGCTGCAACATGTGTGTCCGGGTGACTCCTTTTACGCTTCCTGTATTCATATCTTTTTCAGCCCAAGCCATGTCCTGCCACAGTCTTGGGTGAGGCCATTACAACATTTAGCCCTTGATACTGCCGATGCCAACCCCTGTTTTCTCTTGCCACAGTTCTTAAACTGTTGTCGCAATGTGCTTTCTTAAACTGCCGCAATGTGCCGCACTTAAACTGCCGCAATGTGCTGCACTTAAATTGTCGCAATGTGCTGCACTTAAATTGTTGCAATGTGTTCGACAGCAAACTGTCGCAATGTGCTGCACTTAAATTGTCGCAATGTGCTGCACTTAAATTGTCGCAATGTGCTGCACTTTAATTGTTGCAATGTGCTGCACTTAAATTGTCGCAATGTGCTGCACTTAAACTGTCGCAATGTGCTGCACTTAAATTGTCGCAATGTGCTGCACTTAAATTGTCGCAATGTGCCGCACTTAAACTGTCGCAATGCTGCACTTAAACTGTCGCAATGTGCTGCACTTAAATTGTCGCAATGTTCTGCACAAATTTGGCGCAATGTGCTGTCTTAAACTGTCGCAATGTGTTCGACAGCAAATTGTCGCAATGCTGCACTTAAACTGTCGCAATGTGCTGCACTTAAATTGTTGCAATGTGCTGCATTTAATTTGTTGCAATGTGCTGCAATTAATTTGTCGCAATGTGTTCGACAGCAAACTGTCGCAATGTGCTGCACTTGAATTGTCGCAATGTTGCACTTAAACTGTTGCAATGTGCTGCACTTCAATTCTGAAACATAACTGTGCTGCTCTATGTTGTCCCTTCATCATGCTGGCTGTGTCACCACTACCAGCAGAGTACTTACTTTTTCTTTGTTGTCCTGCTGCAGTGTTTGGATGTGGTGGCGTCTCTGCTAAAAGTCGCCGACGCCTCCTCTGCCATGGAGCATGGGGCTAAAGAAGCAGAGCGACAAAAAGCGTTGCAAGGAGAAGCACAGAGCTTACTTCAACAGGTAAGGGAACAAAGGCTCCTGTTTTCCCTTACTTTGTTATGCTGGCTGTATATTGATTGGCGTCACAAGCCATTAAAGCTCATTACTCTCAAGGAATCCCGTTTCGACAATATCAAGCTGCAGCGTTAAACAATGGTGACCTGTCACGCCCAATCGTTGGCAGCGACAAATCGTGTGACAGAGCAGTTAAGTTGGTTGGCAGTTGAGAGTTTTTTTATGTCTTGTTCAATAAGCTGGATGGCCAGTCTTATTGATAATGGTTGCGCCTTCAGACCAAGAAAGGCCTCCAAGGTGGAAAAACCATCCAGCAGAGGAGTGAGTTCTTTGCATCGCTGGACCCTAATGCTTCTACCAGTTCTCTGGCCCATGCCCTTGTGCGCTCTCTGCACACATGTATGTGTGTCTACTACTCTGAGTCTACTCAGCTTAGCGTGGTTGCCACACTACTGCTCCTTCTCCGGAGCTGGGACCCATGACTCAGACGGACCTCTCGATATCAGTAGATGTGCTGAGTCTCATACTTTGCAGTGACCGTAATTTGATCTGACAGACCAAACATCAAAATTCACTTGCAGCTAAAACTTAAAGCAATGGTAGTGTAAACTGCAGAGTTTCTCCTCGTGCACAAACGCTCATTCAGCATCATGTTAGCTCTGCATGTTTCAAGGTTTACAAAAAAAAGTCTTCAGTCAAGAAGTGCGACTGCTAGCTTCAACCAATCAATCCAGAGACCTTACACGGTACAGGGTCTCTTGAGGTCCTCTAATGGGACCACTTAGAATTTGCAAGGTTTACAAATAAGGCCTCTGCATGTTTCCCTGCTGAGGCTTTGTCTCATGTACTAGGCACGCGCTACAATCTTTTCTCATCGCACCCTAAGTATTATTGTACAATCGTGCGCACTCATAGTACACTTCCCCCTCCCTTCAATTTGGTGGCTGTGCTGTCATTTCAAGCAAGTTTGTTGTTTGTTGTTCCTGTACTGTAACAGGCATACTCGCTCTTGCTTGCACCTGTCTTACTGGGGTTTGACTCGCGTGGATTTGCTCTGTACTTGCAGGTGCAGCAAGGGCAGCAGCCTTCCATTTACCCGCCAGGACATGTGCTTGACTCCAGTAACATGGCACGGTGCCAGCAACTTGCACATGTGCTTGAAATGCTCTTTAAATAGATCCTCCTGAACAAAGATCCCAGCTTCGTATTTAGTTGTCATAATTACAATGACACATGGTAAAGACTTCATGTCGTAAAATACGAGCTAAAACACCATGTAAGAAATTAGACGGGTTAGGAAATCACTGTGAAAGCCAAGACATCAACACAGGAGAAAGTGATCAGAGAGGCACGCTGTCATCTTAACTCGCTCAACAATTATACAATACAGCCTAGCAGTGATTCATTCCAGTGCGTTCCATTGAAGCCTGACAGCATTCCTCTGTTAGCTTCCAATCTCTGCAAGTAAAAGAAAGTAAAAGAATCATTTGTAGCAATCATGCGCATGTGTGGTACGGACGCTGGGACATATTCGACCATGCAATACATGAGCAATAGAGTATTCACCGTTGATGACAAAAGCAGACAATGTGTGATGTGTGGCCACAAGGGATGCAGTAGCAATAGTGTTATTAAAAAGATACGGCCATGACACACGGCCAGATTTGAAGCAAGGCCATGCGACTTTACAGTAGCCGGGACCAGAACGGCTAGCTTTGCAGACAATGTGTGACAGGCTTTTGAAGGCAACACGCTCGTAACAGGATTGCCCAGAATAATTATGGATACAAAATGTACTCGAAGATTTGGGGACATCATGCTGTGTAATCGTAGCATACGTATGTCATCCGAGCCAGCTTAACCTAAACACTCACACATGCGCACAACCCCCACCCCCCCTACAACCCGCATAGTTGGCAGCTATTAAATAAAAAGTCCACATTAAAGCTCACACGTACATTACACTTCACACACTGCCCGGTGATTTGGCATCTCAGCTAACCCTGCTCCAGATATTGATTTCAATAGCATATTCACACAAATAGGTACATCCATGCATGCACACTGCCCAGATCAGCAGCTTACCTTTTAACCTGCTCCGGACATTAATGAGTGACCTTTCAAGCGACTGCTTCAATCCCAGTCGATACTGTAGGGCTAAACCATAGACTGGGACGTTGCCCGGGGGCTGAAAAGGAGCCGCCTGGGTGTGGTTGCAAAGGGACATAAACGTCACGCACGCCCTTAATTCAAGAGGGGACAGGCTTTTATTGCCTGCATAGTATACTTATTTTTTCCTTATTTACTTATTTGACACAACAGTGTTTGCATGAGGGAGAAAGGGACGACCCATGGGTCACGATGGACGTTGACAGGAACTTTGTTCAAGCTTGTGCATAGAATGATTCGTTGTGTACGCTGCGATGCATGGGCAGCAAAGGACCCCGGTCGGATTCGGCTGCTCTTTTTTGTGCGAGAAGAGATCATGCACAAAGCTACCAGCACGCATCGACCTCAACAAGCAGTCCGTGGTTCTGCTCAGAAAGCATTCGTTTTTAGCTTAACGAGAATCCCCTTCATGCCTGCTGAATCATTCCAGCATCTGGCAGGGCTTTGCTTTCATTCAAGTAGCCCCTGGTATTTACGTTGGGAGTTGGGAGTGCGCTCTTGAGTAATTGTTACTGACCTGGATTTCTGGTTGTCCTGAGGCGCTGGACATTTGTTGCAGTCCGGCTAGCAAACGCTTATCCTCCTGCAGAAACATGTTCAGATCAAGTGCGGGAAATTTGTAGTCCGGCTAGTAAACGCTTGTCCTCATGCAAAAGTATATGTTTATTGCCATAAAAGCCAAGACAAGTGAAGTCGAAACAGCTAGCTAGCTGGTGATTTTACTGAGATCATCCTCCTATTGACTACTGAGATCATCCTCCTATTGACTACTGAGATCATCCTCCTATTGACTAGGTATTTTTATGTGTTCCGCCCAAAGGCACATGCTACCTTGTTCAATAGTGAGTGGCTACTTTCCTGAACGCCAACACCACTAAAATGTACGGAGCACATAACACTGATTGCTAGAAATCATTTATTTCCCTACAATGCTGCCGCCGTGGTAAATGGCGTGTGAATTTAACCGCTGTCGGTTACTAGTTGTATACCCCTTTGCCAAGCATTAAAAAGAAAGCAATGAGTGCACCGCAGCTCGCGCTGTCCTATCAAAACCAATTGCTGTTTCGCACAATTTCAGTACCAAGACATTCAAAGTGTGAATTTTTCAGTCCTGCTTTTCCCATGTCCATAAATATCTGTTGCATTTTGGCAAATTGGAATCGGCTGCAAAGATGTGACGGCGTTCTCCAAGGAATTTTTTGCCGAGGAAAGTATGCTCCGGCGACGATGAAGTGCGCAAGCGAGCCTTGGAGAAATATATAAAAAGGACTTGCAATACTGCAATAATGTAACGGGTTAGGTGGGCAATAAGTAGATAACTATTGCTCTGTCGTTAATCATATTATTTATGCACAGGTATGCTGCTAGCAATTGAAAGAGAAACGGGCAGCAAGTCACCTGGATTGTAGTGGGGAAGCTCTCTCTGTAGAAAGCAGTGATGATGGAGGAGAGACCCTTCAAAACCTTGACCTGCAGTAGCAAAGCAGACAGACGTTTTGACTGATGGCTTTATCTGTAAACTCTGTAAAATCTGTAAAGCAGACATATCAATGAGGAGCAGGTAAGAAGGCGGCGGAAGAGTCGAATGAATTTGGATGAAAGTGTGATACCGCGGCAGATAACGACGAAGAACAAACAAAATGACAGGAGAGCTTATTAATTGTAATGATGATAACAAAGCAAGAGACGAAGAGGGAAGTTTTGGGACTCGATCCGCAGCAAAGCAAATAGCCTCAGAAAAAATTGAGGAGGCCTCAAGGCGGGGGCCTCAAAAACTAAGGAGGAGGCCTCTTTTGGCAAAAAAGCAACAGCTTCAAACAATCTCCATCTTACTAGAACTAGCGAGCGCAAGGCACTCGCTGTAAGCATTTCAATGCGTTTCAGAGCAAAGAGTGGCTTCAAACCCCGTACGCCCTCACACAGCTTTCCCCTGCCACACAGCTTCCCCCTCACTCTCTTCTAGGCACTGCTCTGACAATGGCCTATTCCTACAAAAGCGCAATGCTGCATCAGCAATCTCTTCAAAGACTTGTGAACCTTATACTCCCACACTGACATCTTTTATTTCCTGTACTATGCAAACATAATAATAACTATAGGAGGAACAGGAGGAAAAGAAAAAACACGCAGGCAGTAAACACCACACCCAGAAACTTCTCTCCACATAAAGGGAACGAGCCACTAAAGTGCAGCAAGTTTGACAGTGTCGGTGCCAGAGTCACTTTTTTCCCTCCAAATGGATGGCTTAATGGTCCACATACATGCTGGCTTGCCTTGACGCACTCTTTGCTGCTATTTTTCTATTGCTTCCAACCACTGAGTGTTGGGTCTCCACTCTACTTGCTATCCATTCCTTATCATCAACACAGCAGCAACCTTGGATCTCAAACAGAACCGCAAGCAGATAACCTGCACCTAGTCAAGTTACAACATACCCTTTTGAGTATAATTGGCCAGAACCATATATATACGGTGTATATACGGTACTTTTGGCAGGGAAATTACGAAATATACGGTCATATACAGTGTATATATACGGTTCTGGCCAACCCTACTTTTGAGGCAAGGGGTGCAAATCCCTTCCACACCCCTTGCTTTAAACCCCTTCTACATTTCAGCTTGCACAACGTCAATCTCATCACCAGCCAGAGCCCCACATGTTAAGCTTAGTTTCAATATTGGAAAAGGTCTGTGTCATTAAGTGCGTATCAAAATCAAACAAATTAACATTAGCATGAATGAATGGATCCAGGCCAATCCCTGCCAGTCTGAGCCCAGCCTATGAGGAAACACTAAGACCGGCCCACCTCGTTTTCTTGACTGATTGGAGCTCTCCAGCGCCCCCAGTTTTCGGGTGGCATGAGTTGGATGAGGTACTTATCATCCTCACCTGCGTGCAGTTTGTGTCGCAGGTGGCAGGTGTGCAAGGCAGGCCGTATTCTCCACGACACAGTGTACCCCACTACCTTAAACTGCGTGTGAAGCAGTATTTCTATTAAGAAACAGTGTGTCGCCACTTATACATTTAAAAGGTTGATTGTATCTCAATATAATAACTTAGGTGGTCACACATTTAGCCTTTATAAAAGCATTAGTGTGAAGCTCAGCGTGTGAAGTGCCAATGTTTAATGTGGTTAATGTGAGACATGCAAATTCAATTTACATGCGCCTGCAATCACTTTTAATGTCACAAGCTTCGTCGTTCTGTGGCGATGGTGCTTGACCAACTTCATTGCATCGTCATGATTAGAGCACGTTTCTTACTTGCGTGAGATGCGTAAGGCGCTGAGATCACTGGCTGTGGACGTGTGGACATTTCAGGTGTCAAAAAGGCACCCACTACAGTTCTTGCATCAACAACTCAGGATTATTGCCACCAGGCCTGTTGAGACAAGGAATGCCAGGTAGCATGCCACGAGGCCTGAGCCATACCAGGTCTAGGCTCATTAATGACACAATATTACATACTGATGAATGACACAATATTTACATACTGATGAATGACACAATATTTACTTACTGATGAATGACACAATGATTACGTACCGATGAATGACACAATATTTACATACTGATGAATGACAGAATATTTACATACTGATGAATGAAACAACATTTACATACTGATGAATGACACAACATTTACATACTGATGAATGACACAACATTTACAAACTGATGAATGACACAACATTAACGTACTGATGAATGACACAATATTTACACTGATAAATGACACAACATTTACGAGCTCAAAAGCCCAGCACCCAGAGACCCCAAAGTGAGGATCCACAAAAGGCATGTCATGAGCATACCAGGTCTGAGCTCGTACTTTTGACTATCAGCAACAGTTACATGCCAATATTCACAGAACCATGAGCTCGTACTTTTGACTATCAGCAACAGTTAATGCCAATATTCACAAAACCATGAGCTCGCACTTTTGACTATCAGCAACAGTTACATGCCAATATTCACAAAACTAAACCATGAGCGCCTACCCAGTTTCCACTGAAAGCACCCGCACAGAGCAAAGTCTTACCTAGAAGCATCACCCTCAGGCATGTCATGATGCATGAGGCGGGGATTCACGGGGGGCATGCAACGAGCATACTAGGTCTGGGCTCTTGCTGGCTGACACTGATATGTAATTGTCATTAATAGGGTTGGCCAGAACCGTACATCTGCACCGTATATGACCGTATGTATGTTGATTTCCCAGCTAAAAATACCGTATGTTCACCGTACATGCCTATAAATATATGGTTCTGGCCAACCCTGGTTACTAACTCAAAAGCGCCAAACCAGCACCCACGAATGGCACATGCACAGAGCAGACACTTACCTAGGAGCATCACCCTCAGGCCTGCCATGAGGCGAGGATCCACAGGGGGCATGCCATGAGCCTTCAGGTACATCATGTCTGGACTCACAAGTCGCGAAGTTGAGGCCTCATCTTCTGGCTTACTTTGGTCATCGTTTTGGGCAGCACTTGAAGGAACAGAGGTCGAAGAAGATGAGGATGTGTGGCGCAGGCCTGCAGAAGCACATGCAGAAGTGCACACTTGATCTGTCAATTTGCACAGACACAAGCACACTCACACACACACTCACATGCACACGTGCACACTTGATCTGTCAAGTTGCACAGACACAAGCACACTCACACACACACACTCACATGCTCATGTGCACACTTGATCTGTCAAGTTGCACAGACACAAGCACACTCACACACACACTCACATGCACACGTGTACACTTGATCTGTCAATTTGCACAGACACAAGCACACTCACACACACACTCACATGCACACGTGCACACTCGATCTGTCAAGTTGCACAGACACAAGCACACTCACACACACACTCACATGCACACGTGCACACTTGATCTGTCAAGTTGCACAGACACAAGCACACTCACACACAACCTCTCACACACATGCGCACACAAACACTCAAATCCTTCACTCTGCACAGGCATACACACATTTTCACGCGCATGCACATGCTCATACTCATATCCACCACTCTGCACAGACAAACACGCTTACACACACACACACACACACACACACACGTCCATTCACATTCAGGGGGACCCACCTAATTGCTCCAGCGCTTGCACCTGCCAATCAGCCAGGGGTTGAGCGTCACCTCCAAACTCGTTAATGATGTCCTGTGAGGGCAGGCAGGCGGTTGTGGGTAGTAATAATGTGGTAATGATGTGGGTAATGATGTGAGTAGTAATGATGTGGGTGGTAATGATGTGGGTGGTAATGATGTGGGTGGTAATGACGGGGGTGGTAATGATGTGGGTAATGATGTCCTGTCAGGGCAGGCAGGAGGTTGTGGGTGGTAATGATGTGGGTAATGATGTGAGTAGTAATGATGTGGGTGGTAATGATGGGGGTGGTAATGATGTGGGTAATGATGTCCTGTAAGGGCAGGCAGGCGGTTGTGGGTGGTGAGTGCAAGCAAGAGATTGCAATTTCGACTCAGGACACATCACTCTGCATACAGTGTGTCCTTCACACATTTTTGATTCTTGACATTCTTGACATTCTTAATTCTTGACATTCCTGATTCTTGCGCACTAGGTTGAGGTGGGCACTCTGAAACTATATTATGGTAGCAATTAGGCTGGCCTTACACGACGAGGTTCCCCAACTTCACAGACAAATGTAAGTGCAAGTGCCCACTGCATAGACACTGAACTAATGCAGCTAGTTGCTATGCTGCACTTTTTTGATGAGGAGTGGCGCTTCAGCATTGCAGGCAAATGTAAGTGCAAGTGCCCACTGCATAGACATTAAGTTAACGCAGCTCTTGGTATTTTCGTTCAGATCGGCCAGAACCGTACAATCACCGTACGTGCGTACGTACCTGTGAATTTGCAGAATGCTTAAATTGCGGTACAGAACATTAAATTTTTGGTACTAGCCAACCCCAGCTGTCATATGGTGTACAGTCATTTAGTGTGGTGTACCATCATATATAGTATTTATGGTACTAGCCAACCCTAGCTGTCATATGGAGTACCATCATCGCCAGCAACACCTTAACTGTAAATGCGCCCCTTTGAAGCAGTATGGTGTACCATCATATATAGTATTCATACTAGCCAGCCCTAGCTGTCATATTTGTGTTTTTTATGGTACTAGCCAACCCCAGCTGTCATATAGTGCACCTCATCGCCAGCAACACCTCAACTGTATATGCGCCCCTTTGAAGCAGTATGGAGTACCGTCATATATAGTATTCATGGTACTAGCCAGCCCTACAATGCATGTTCTGTGATCCAGCCTGTGATGGACGTGCACACAACAGCTTGTATGCAGGGCTGGCAAAACTACGTATACATGCACTAATATCCATATATGCATGTATATAATGAATCTATGTTTGTATACAGCGTTTTAATAAAGCTTTAGCAGGGAAGTTTCCAAATGAAGTGTCATACACTCGTTGTAAGTATACGATTCAACACTTTCCTGTGCACAACAATCCTTTGGCAGGATCATCTCTAAACAAAAAGTCTTGCACGGTGCTCTTGTGTGCTTTTTGGCCAATTCTGCAAGCAAGTTAAAATATACTAAACACCGCACGCTAGCCTTTTACCCTGCAAGGTGCATTTAGTCTCCAGTGGCGTGGAAATGATGCCAAGGGCTCTCTACTCACAATGACCATGGGCCTTCTACTCACAATGATACCAAGGGCTCCCTACTCACAATGATGCCAAGGCAATGAAGTTGCAACAGGGGCTCTCTGATCAAAATGATGCCAAGGGCTCCCTACTCACAATGATACCAAGGGCTCCCTACTCACAATGATGCCAAGGGAATGAAGTTGCAACGAGGGCTCTCTACTCACAATGAACATCGAAGCATCAAAGGCAAGGCTGAAGATGTTGTGTGGATTTTCCAAGGACAGGAAGCCGTAGCTCAGCAGCTGCTGGGCATTGCTGTGGGGGCCTGTGCGTAATTTGGATTGAGAGGCATTATTCGTACAAGCAGGTTGGTATTCAAGGTAATTGGTGTTCAGGTTCAATGATGCAGTGTAATTTTATGGAAGTCAGGGCGGTGCGTGTATTTTTAACTAATAAACGAGAACGTTGATGTTCAAGGGAATTGGCACTCAGGTTGAATGATTCACTGCTAATTAATCATCCACTGCTGATTATTGTAAACTGACAGAAGTTGGGCCTGGACTGCAGTGAGGAGATTTGCAGTACCTGGTATTAAAGTGAATTCCTGTGCTTGATCAATGTGGGGAGTGGCATTCACATTTGCAAGCTTTTTCACTCATCACTTTTGGCGCATACTGCACACACTATCAGTATTTGTATTATAGCAGCAACAGCAGCAGCTGCAAGCCTGCCCAAGCCACGCACACAGAGCAACTGGTCATTGTGTGCTGAACCATTTTTGCCACAGTGAAATTGTGCCTTGATGATTGGACAGATGTATTCCGTACTTTCCCATGCACACAAATACCAGCACAAGCACAAAGGGTGTGGAGAAAAATGCTGGCCTGGAAGGCAGCATGAAATCCACAGTGCCTTACCGTAAGATAGCGTTAAGGGTGCTCCTTTTTCAATCTGCGTAAAAGCAAGGAGAGAGGCGCCAAATGTGTCTATTTGTGCAGGGTTAGAATCCGTGCTCGTGCGCACGTGTTGTGTGTATGCACGTGTATGCGTGCGTGTGTGTTCTTCATAAAGGGGCGAGCACTGTGTGTTGTCACAATCGAACAGCATGCACTCATCTGTTTCTCACACTCTGATAAGTTAAATATGTCAAGCCCCATGTGGCATGCCAAATATCGAAAGCCGTCCTCAACCATGTGGCACTGGATCTACTTCATTTTCTTGCATGTTGCAGGTTATTAAAACATGTTTGTAACACACATGCGGACTTCATGAGAGCACAAAATTTACATGTAGGCTCTATGTTAAACTGACAGGGCGTACCTTGTGCTTTGCAAACATGTACCTTGTGCTTTGCAAACATGTACCTTGTGCTTTGCAAACATGTACCTTGTGCTTTGCAAACATGTACCTTGTGCTTGCAAACATGTACCTTGTGCGTTGCAAACATGTACCTTGTGCTTTGCAAACACGTACCTTGTGCTTTGCAAACATGGATATGCTTGCATCTTCAGGGTTCCGCCGTATAGCACAGTTGCTTTCAAATGAGTGGTCGCCCATGTCTATGAGTGGCGTCTGTGTTCAAGAGTGTGTGTGTGTGTGTGTGTGCACATGCGTGTACGTGTATGTGTTTATGCACATGTGTGTGTCCATTTACACATTGCACGCCCATGTGCTTGTGTATTCAAAGCACGTGTACAGGCAGCAGTCAGAACTTGAAACATTGGCATGCAAAAAGAAAATGCTAGAGGCAACCAGGTAGGTACCTCAGGGTGCCAGAGGTAAACAGGTAGGTACCTAATGGTGCCAGAGGTACACAGGTGGTACCTCACACAAACAACATATCTCACACACCCAGTACGTAGTGCAGGTTGTTCACGCCCGTTCCTAAAATTTGACATAATTACATGGTTGCTTTGCGCTGGCTGAGCTACCTTTGCTTCCAGTTGTGTTATTGCACCAATGTTTGACTTCAGGATGGCTGAACAACACAAATCGGTCAACCCCTTTCGGAAACATTCAGTAAAATTTAGTAAAGAGTCATGGAATGCGTGATATCTGACAGCTCAGCGCTTTTCAAGCTGACTTGCACATCAAAATGCATTTGGCGGTGATACTGTCATATGGCAAAGTATAATGCATGCACAAGGATATAGCAAGTTATGGTATAATGTGTGTACGTGTATGAAGCTTATGTATATTGTATGTACGTGTATGAAGCTTTAGCATATTGTATGTACATGTTCAAGTATAATGTACGTACATGCATGTAAATGTGTGTACGTGTATGAAGCTTTAGCATATTTTTTGTACATGTTCAAGTATAATGTACGTACATGCATGTAAATGTGTGTACGTGTATGAAGCTTAAGCATAATGTATGTACATGTTCAAGTATAAAGTACATACGTACATGCATGTAAATGTGTGTACGTGTATGAAGCTTAAGCATGTTGTATGTACATGTTTAAGTACAATATATGTACATGCAAGTGAATGTTTGTACGTGTATGAAGCTTAAGCATATTGTCTGTACATGTTCTACGGCCTATGTTTGGCAATTTTTGAATGTGCTCTTTGTGCAATATACAACACATGTATTCATTCCAAGGGTATATCGTATGGCGACTCACGAGGCTTCTGGTATGGCTTAGCATGAACAAAAGACACACCCACCAGTACATGTGTGTTGGCAGACTTGATGCCAAAGCAACGAGATAGGGAGACCGCAATCGCCCACCCTGAACACAAAAAATGCAGCAACAGTTTGATTCAGGCTGAGTGAACTGTTTTGAACTTGAGGATACAAGTGCAAGCAAATTAAGTAAGTCGGGCTCCATGCATCATCGTGCAGACAAGCAGAAAAGAAGACAGAAATGTAAGCAGGCACCTGGAGTTGCTCCCCGCATAGAAGCAGGAACACAAAGGGACCTGTACACCAGATGTTGTTAAGTACCAGAGGAAAGTTCAGCTGAGTTGTTTCCTGCGATGGTTTAAATGTTTCGTCCTTTATACCTACCGTACATATCAGACGTGACTTGCATGCCGCAAAAGGGGTCGTCCTCGGTGCCAGCAAGGTCTTTCAGTTCCTTCTCCCATACGTCTTTCCACCAGAACCTGCACAGAGGTTGGCAGCAGAAAGGCACCCCATCAAACAAGGAAACGCACACTCCTCAGGTGTGTGGAAATACGCGCACTGCTGCAATAAGTGTATGAAGTGAGAAATGAGGAAGTGCAACTGAAGCTGAGCGCATGGACAAAAAATACTGCAAAGAAAGCTTGGTTGTAGGATCAAGGATTCGCTTGAGATACACCCACACGAGAGATAAATAGCGTGAGCAGGATGCCGTGGAAGGAAAAGGGAGGAAGGAGAGATACCAGTACAATTGAATACGTCAATACGCTTGAATGTGAGAATAGTTAACCCTGAGCTGCCAGCTACCGACGAAAAGTGTATCAGAACTTGCTCACGAGGCTTAGCTAACATACGCCAATTTTAGCGCCTGTGCAGGGAAGACAAGGAAAAGTGCGGAGGACATTGTTGGCATGGGCTGTTGCGGAGAACACTGTTGGCATGGACAGGAAAATTGCGGAGAATACTGTTGGCATGGATTGCGAAGAACATTGTTGGCATGGTTGAGGTCAGGCTGCAACACACATTCTTGCATTCCTGCCATTTATCATATCAGCTTTCACTTTCTTCATATTTAAGCCTACGGGGAGTTCATGGCTAAAAGAGGCCAGCCAGCAGCCAGGGACAAAACTGGAATCGCAAGCCAGCAAGGAAAGCTCCTTGGACACTTGACCTGAGTATTTTGGTTGGACACGCGACCTGAGTTCTTTGATTGGACACTCGATCTGAGTTCTTTGGTTGGACAATCGACCTGAGTTCTTTGGTTGGACACTCAACCTGAGTTCCTTGTTTGGACACTCGACCTGAGACACTCGACCTGAGTTCTTTGGTTGGACACTCGACCTGAGTTCTTTGGTTGGACACCCGACCTGAGTTCTTTGGTTGGACAATCAACCTGAGTTCTTTGGTTGGACACTCAACCTGAGTTCCTTGTTTGGACACTCGACCTGAGACACTCGACCTGAGTTCTTTGGTTGGACACTCGACCTGAGTTCTTATAGCTGGCACAATGATGCAGCTGATTGCTGATCAGCCAAGCAATGTGATTGCAGGTTGCCCCCAGTGTGAATAATAAGACCATCGCACCCATAAGCCAAGGTCCGCCAGATCCGTACAAGTACATGTAATACCAGTGTGTGAAACTCCATGCATGTATACGCAAATCATATGTGCCTGATTACAGGTTTATATTGTGCTTCTGGGAATGGCCATACTAACAAACTTCATCTGTGTCTGGCTGTGACCAGTCAGCAGTGCCAATCAGCCAAACAGCCTGGCTGAAGGTAAGCCCCCCACTGTAACCGTTACCTACAAGGAAATGGCCAGACCTACGGACCTGTGGTTGAGGATGCTGACAATCAGGGTTTCCTCTTGCAGCTCCGGTAGCAGCTCTTCCTGATGGCATGGCGTGTGAGCGCATTCATGGATGTGTATAACGAAATGGCATGCGCAAGCAATCATGTTGTACCACTGAGAAGTGGTGCGAATGGAAACAAGGTTGGCATGTGATTTTGGCCATTCGCTAGATAAACAAATACAAGCAGCCCACACACAGAAAGCTTGTGTGTCGAGTAATAAATAATGGGTAAGAATGTCTGGTCAGATGAGAAAAAGCGACAATGGTGAAGACTTGCATAGCCAATACTTGACAGGTGCACTTTAGAAGCTGTTTTAGTGGCCACGTTGAGCAACTAGAAGGTGTGTACCGTTGCTGACAGGATAAGAAGAAGCACACTTACAGGGAACTGCAGCAACCCTTGATTGGCATGCCAACACTTGCCATGCTGTACTAGATTGATAGATGTATAATGCATATCAATATTGATATATCGTTGCTGCCTATGCATGCACAGAACAGATGTTAGGTATATGTTCACATAACAGATGTTAGGTATATGTTTATTGGAAACACCAGCTAGGGACATCTGGATGCACGCACTAACAACTGAGCCGACATTGCAGGCACTCAAGTAAGTAGTGCACATGTTTGAAGCTTTTGCAAGGTGGACTGCACAGAAAGTTGTGGGAGCATGCACACTAGCCAACAAGGCGATCTGGCAATAATAATAAAGAAAGGGCAATAAAGGAAAATAGGTAAGAAACCCATGCCAAGGTCACAAGTACAGGGGGGCCCTGGGTGTACAAAGCCGATATGTGCAAATTAAGAGAAAGATGCCGACTGGATGAAGTTGCTGAGTTGTAATTGCACGGAAAACATAGGAGCTGGATGACGTTGGTAGCTTGTACACACATGGAAAACATAGGAGCAAACCTGGAGGTGCATGCCCACACACGGCACAGGTACGCCAGGAGCGAGGCCAGGGAGCGCGTGTGTGTGTGTGTGTGTGTGTGTGTGTGTGTGTGTGTGCGGAAAAAAAAAACATAGGAGCAAACCTGGAGGT
>Ga0307974_1000746_pt1 | contig 20949 bp, 21 predicted proteins | sample OrgLakmetagen784_FD_201812 | JGI IMG/M metagenome (GOLD analysis project Ga0307974, IMG submission 201812) | Saline water microbial communities from Organic Lake, Antarctica - #784 | ecosystem: Environmental > Aquatic > Non-marine Saline and Alkaline > Saline | place: Antarctica: Organic Lake... | reverse complement strand
GACCCCCAGAAAGGCGCACATCTCGCCTGACATCACACAGGGCTTGTTGAAGCCACCCGGTGCACGTGCCCTCTTCTGCTCTCCATCGCCCCTCCTCTTGGTGCCCCTCTTGGAGGGGAGCAGCAGCTTCAATGCAGCCGGCTCCTTGTGGGTAGAACGCACCAGCGTTGCAGCCTCCTTCAATGCAGCCGGCATCGCACCCAGCTTGGACTGCAACTCTGTGAAGCCTGCTACCCCGGCGTCGACCTGTTCATCCTTGGTCGTGCTCGAGGCGTCAACTTGTGCGTCTACCTGGGGGACTTCTGGCGTCATTTTGGACGATTGGTAGCTCGGTACAGCTTTGGTATATAGCACCTCGCCTGTTTGCTTTGCTCATTGGTGTACCTGATGATTCCTTATGCCTCCACAAGAGCACACTTTGACACTCTCTTCCTCACGACTGCGGCGATGCCGCAGTCACAGATTCACAAAAAAGGAATTGCCGCAGTCGTTTTTGACATAGGGTGTGCGGTAGGCGATCGGTGACGCTGTATGGAGCAGGTTTATTGTGTAACCTCCTCCGGTCGAGGCAGTGTGTGATGGGGTGTGACTCTGTCCCTTCTCTGTCTCTTCTTGCTCTCGTGTGAGCTCATGAGCAGGCTGCTGTAGGACGTGGTCTTGTGAGAGCTCATGAGCGGGCTCTTCTTGGACGTGCTCGATCTCGTTATGTACCGAGTCGTTTGCGGCACCTCCGCAATGACGATGTGTGTTGCTGTTGCTGTTGCTGTGTTGTCTTTGTTTCGTTTTTGTCTTCTGTCTTTTGGGAGATGCTGTTCCTCCTCCTTGTTGTCTCTTCTTGTGTGACCTCCTGCGCGACTGGAGCTTCCTCACGTTGCTAATGATGTCTACATCCTTCTTGGGAGAGTAGGGTATGCCGTAGCAGTAAAAGGCCAGCGCCGCACGCGCGATGTGGTACACGTTGGAGAAGGTGACGTTGCTGAGCGCATCTTCCAACAGCGTCTGGTTGGTAACCTGGACTTTGAACTTGTCGGTCATGTGAGCTACTGCGCTGGTGCTGTACCGGACACCTCCAAACACATCGTCAGTGTTGATGCAGACGAACGTCTGGCGTACGATGTCTCCGAGTAAGAAGACACAGGGTTGGTAGTTGACCTTCGCCACGACATACGCCGCAAGCTCTGCTTGAGCCCGAGCTTGAGTCTGAGTCGTGCTCAGTGTGGATGATGAAGCGGCCGCCTGGGTGAGCTGCTCCTCCAGTACAGCGACTTCACCTCTTACGTGCTCCGTGTCAATGCTATCCGAAATTACGCCAAACAGTCCTCCTCTCCTCTTACTTGTGTCCTCGATGGTGCTGCTCTGCAGCGCTGTAGTCAAACATGGTTCTGCCTCTGCCCGTGCGTTATGGTGTCCCATTCGCAGTTGGCTCTCCAGTCGCGCAAGTGCCTCACCGGACAGGAAAGCCAACAGCGTCTCGTCCCCTCCTCTGATGTTCGTCACCTGGCCCCTCGGAGACACGTACTCGATGTAAACTTCAGACTTGGAAGCATCATTACGGTAGAAAGCTGTAGGGAAGGACAAGAAGCGGTGGATCAGGTCGTCTATGGGCTCCAGTGTCCGTGTTTGACTGGGCCCGTCCCCTTCTTCAGAGGGGGGGATGTACGTTATGTGGCACAGCTTCTCTCTTATTTTTGTTCCCAGAAAGGCCTTGGCAAAACTCTCCTCGTGCGTGGAAAGCCTGGCTTTGTTACTCATGTCGTTCCTGCCTCTCCGCTCCTGGAAGTATCTGTTCCTGGCAGCCGGTGGATTGAGGTACCGCGGCAGGGGCATGGTGCCCAAGTCATAGTACCAACATCCGTGCATGTTATGGGATTTCAATTTTATTATTACAGCAGCAACAGTGTATGAGCATAAAGGGGACGGGGAATAAAATCATACGCATAATGGACGCAGACGCAGAAGCAGAAGCAACCGAATACCAGCAGGCAGACCGTGCGGCGCTGTGTGTGGAGGACCGCATCCGCATTCTCGCCAGTCATCAGTCAGACTTCCGGGCGATGCCGTTGGCGCTGCAGGATGTCGTGCGTGTCTTGAACAGAGACAGACTGTATGGAGCGGTGTCTCACTGTCTGGAGCGATCAAGGGAGGTCTTGCGTAAGATGGATGACGATGCTGCTGTGAGTCTGAGTCTGACCCAACAGAAGGACGAGTGGGGCAGGGACAAAGTTATACGACCCACCGACTGGGCGATGATGTTCGTCCGGGACGTCGGGGACGCGTGGGACATGGTGCGCTCCGAGGTGTCTGGCGATGCCAGGCTTCCCTTGAAAAAGAAAGGGCTGGACGCGGTGCTGACCAAGCTGTACGCCAACATTGTATTGAGGAGGGGGCAACCAGCGGCTGGTGACATGTCCGTCCTGTTGACCCACATGTTTTACTCGCGTGCGGCCTTGGCCCTGCAGCACTACTGCTTCCTCCGTAAGTGGGTGTACGGCAGGGACCTGATCATTACCTGCAATGGATCCTCCCTGGACCCCATGCCCAGCTGGACCAGGGAGCCCTCGAAGGGCGTGTGGTCAGAACAGGTGTTCGAGGTTGTGTCTCGTGACGCCAGCGACAAGACCATGCGGGAGGTGCGCATGCTGGTGTTGCATGCCTTGTACGGAGTGGAGGACGACATGCGGGCGGGTGGCACGTCCAGCCCTTGGCGGTTCCCAGAGGAGTCCCTGGACACCATACTGGACGCGTTGAGGACTGTTGCAGACATCTGCCGCGTCAGACAGCCCACCTCTGACTCTCCGCTCGTGCACGGAGACACTTGCACCTGGATGCTCAGGGAGGGAAAGATCGAGGGCACCGTGCTCAAGACATCGGACGCTCTGGTGATGCCCAAACCACACTCACAAGCGACTGAGGTTAAGGGCCAAGGTCGCCGCTTGCTCCGCACTGACATGGCACCTCACATTTCCCTGTCCTCCATTTCGCACGGCCGCCCGATCCGCGTGTTCGGTGACCCTGCCACCCTATTCCGAGACTTCACCTACGTAGATGACATCATCAGCGGCATCCGAGCGGTGTTGGACCGCCGCCCATCAACGAGTAACAAGTCAGAGATATACAACCTGGGTTCGGGTCGGTAGCTGAGCCTCTCTTCCTTCATCTCAGCTTGTGGACAAGCCGCAGGGCGGAGGCCTGAGATGGTGTTGGAGCCTCGTCAGCCGGGGGACGTACCTGCGACCCTGGCTGATATACGAAAGGCATCGGTGCACCTAGGGTACGTGCCCTCACAGCCTCTGGAGGATGGACTCAAGAAGACGCTGCACGCAATTCGCAGGGCGGAGTTACGTCACACCATACAGGGCATCCAGAGAGCCTCGGGTAACAGACGTGTTGTTTATACGGTGAACATTGGGGGGTATGACCTCTTCATCGACGTCTCCCCTGAGGTCAAGGAGAGCGGCACAGACTATGTGTACTTGCTGGGATCGCCGCGAGCAGGGGATGACAGGAGTGGGAGCCACCCAGGATGGACGATCGTGGAGGTGGATTTCACGGAGGATGCGTTTCTCGCAAGCCGAGAACTCAAGATCCTGGTACACAGGTATTTCGATTGCTACGACACGTCCCTGTACATTGACTGTAACGTGAGGGTCCTGCGGCCGCTGGCTGACCTCTGGGAGAAGGCGCTTCCTACGCCTTCTCCTCATACTTGCATGGCCGCTTTCGAGCACCCCGTCAGAAGGTGCATGAACGACGCCGCGGATGACGGAGACACATTTCGTGTGAGCTACGAAGCTCGGCAGGACAAGTTTTTAATTACGTGTAAAGAGTCTTTCACACTGCTGTGGAGAGGGGGTAACACGACAGATTTCCAAGGATCGCAAGACACGAGCACGTACAGGAAGGGTGCTGTGGGGCGCGTCCTGGGATTTGGAACAAAGGACGCTCTGTCAGAGGATGATGGCTCCACCACACGGCCACACTTTGTCCGTGCTCCTTTCCGCAAAAACTTTAAACAACCTGAGTACGTGATTCTGCGTATAGATGGTGCTGAGAACAATGTCAGCCAAAACCCAGCATCTCACAGGAGCTACGCAATCTTGATAGACAACCATCCAACAAACAATGAGCAGTCAACGATCCACACGTACGACCCTCCAGTCCCGCGGTTCAACCGCTTCCGCATCTCCTTCCATGACTACGACGGGGAGCTGTATGACTTCCAGAATCATGATCATCGCCTGGAGGTAGAGCTCATAAGCAGGAAGCAGAAAAAACTGTGTGCTGCATGAGAGTCCACTAATCTCGGACGGAGTGACGCCTAGCCATGTCCTCCTTCTCCCTGTTGTGTCGCATCCGAGCAGCGATCCCGGAAAGTCTCGAGAGATTGGAGATAGCCAGGCATTCCTGGAGCGTAGTACAGCTCGTTCAGTCTGACGCTCATGTGGTCCAATTCAGAACGCATTCACGTAATCGCCTCTTTGTTGTTTTTGGCAATCGTACATGGCGGAGAAAGAGGAGTGTCTTGTGGTAATGCAAATGCAACTACACGGACTCCCACCATGATCACATTATCATGAGCGTACTCTGACAAATTTCTGCGGATGGGGCGTCTCGTCGGAAGACGCATCAGCAGGTCATCGTCTGTGCGTGTGTCGCTGAGGAGGAAAGACACATAGCGATCAAAGGCAGCGTTGAAAACGTGTGTCTGGCAATACGCCCCGGGTCGGACCTCACAACACCTCATCATGAACCCTTCATATAATTCGTCCAAGGCAACTTCCTCCACCTGTTGTCTCTCTTCATCTTCACGAACCTGCCACTCGCGTTCTCTGTTTTGTGTTTGTGTGTCTGATCCTTGTTCGGGGACGTCAGATTCTTGTTCGGGGACAAAGGAATGAATCTCCAGTGAGGAATAGCAGCAGCCCATTTGTAATTTGTAACAGCGAAATATCTCCTTGAAAAAAAAACTTTCACAGCAGATCCGCAAATAGCATCGGACACATGTTTTTATTTCAATTATAAAAGTTTTTTCTGTTGTACCGTACTGATACATAGGCTCTTTTGCGATTAAATAATTATTGGTGATTATTGGCAATATGTAGGGTTGGCCAGAACCGTATATGGACACCGTATATACGGTGAGATTACTGTGTAAAACCTTGTATATACGGTGTCCATATACGGTTCTGGCCAACCCTAGCAATATGAGATACGATTGTAAATTACTTTCCAAAGCACCAAGCAATGTATTCGGTTTTTGATAGACGATATCAAACAGGGGCGCCTCCACGAAATGTGCGACCCTGCCGAAGAATCCCTGGGTGCCATCATCCAAAAGAATAAGGACCTGTTGTCCGCGGTGTCATACAGCTACGAGCAAAACAAAGTGGGACATACATAGCGTTGACCTCTTGACATTTGAGTACAATCCTTTCAGGTATTGTCTTCACTTATAGACTTGTCGCAAGAAGTAATTGAAGCATGTCACAGCATTAGATAAATGTGTGTTCGGTATAAATTCAGAAGCAATTACATCGTGCTGTTTGTATTGTCTTGACTTAAAGGATTATCGCATGTGTGTATTGTAAATTAGTATAATGTCATAAAGTCTGTTGGTGTTTGTTTGTTTGTTTGTTTGTGTCGTCCTTTGGATCGAACAAAGCCTGTGGAGCATCAGGTTCCCTCACGATCGTGAGATATGGGGCCGTTGTCCCAGACGTTCACCGTTTTCGCACTACCCAAAACAGCACAAAGCGCATCTGTCTGAGAACAAGGGTACAGCACCGCACTGGCGCAACAGGTTCATCGTGTTTGGGTATTCTTCTCTGGCATAACGTCTAATGTAACCGGACGACAGGTTTGCACGGTACGAAGCACACACCGAGCTCTTGACAAACATAGCTCCAGGATCAAATCCGTCATCGAGGAGGGTTGTCGTTCCAACACGTCTACACCACCCGAGGCCTCGTCTCCCCAGTGCTCCGAGTGTAGCAGATTTGTCGCTGCTTCCTGGCGTGCTCCCATGTGTCGCGTACAGGCCGTACGCAAAAGGGACCTCTGTTCCACCCGACTCAGCTGTTCCTCACCGAGCACCAATTCACACCAGGCCGATGACGCCGACCTCCCCCTAAATTCCAAGAACTGGTACGTCACCGTGTGATGATGGCCCGTGGCATCCAGGCTCAGTTCGACTGCGTAGGTTTTGCCGTTGGCATCGGGACCACCATTCGGCATCGAGACGGGGATGTAAACAAGACGCACACGCGGTTCCTTTTCTCTAGCTAGATGCAGAATGGCCTCGGCCACGTCGTACGCCATGTGTGTTCACGCAACATCCACGGAGCATGTCCCTTTTTTATGTGTTGAAGGCAGTGACCCCTGACGAAGAGCAGTGCTCTTTTTTGAACCTGTTGATTTCTTCAATACTTCCTGGGTTACACTCTTCTCTACTGGTAAATCGTCTTCCTGGTACAACTACCACCTCCATGGACTAAAAGTTGGCAGTATAACCATTGTATCCACCTATAGACGATGACACCACGGCAATGAGGTGCATTTTTGTTCTGTACAATCAACCTCCAAACAGGTGGTGAGGGAATTGCATTGTGCCAAAGATGAATTCCTTTTGCACGGATGTTCAAAGCTCCTACCACATTCTCCTTCGTTCATGCACTTCAACGTCCGATGACCTCCCTAATATCCAAATAGCCATGCAAAGAACCCTTTTCCTTTGCCATCAGCTTCCATTTCCTCTGCTTCTGCCTCTGACTCGGCAAGCTCTCTCTGCTTCTGTTGATCAGATTTTACATCTCGCTCGCTCTTGTCCTCCCTCCTGTCTTTACTCTCCTCCTCCTTCTTCTTACTTTGTGTCTGCGCCTGCTCTGATGCCCTTTTCTTTTCCCCGTCCTTGTCCTTTTTGTTCTTCTTTTCTTCTGCCTTCTTCTCTTCATCCAGCACCTCTTTCTCCTTCATAACGGACACCAGCATTTGTCGGAGATCGGCCTGTGTGGTGGGGCGGTCTTCGGGCTTGGGTGCACATTCGTGCTGCGTGGCGGGACCTCCAATAGCGCAGCGGTATACCTTGCACGATGTGTTGTACGCAGGGTGGTTCACGCTCCAGCAGCTGCACCTGTCGTGGGACGGATTGTTCGCGCAGAACTTGGCTATGGCCGCCTTGCACACGTCATCCGCGACAAACACCTTCTGGAAGTTGCTCCAGTCGTCCACTCCACGACAAGCATCGCACGTGTCCGCATCGAACGGGCATGATTTGATCTTGTTCACCCTGTCCATCTCCTGGATCATGCGTTGGTGCGTAGGGTCGAACTGCTTGAGCAACTGGCGGTAGTGGTGGTACAGTTTCGTGGTGTCTCTGTCAGAGATGGCGCGGTCGTAGCACCCGAACGCTTGGATGTTGGCCTGCCAGTTCCCAAACTCGTTTATCGTCATGTCTCTGTTGCTGAACAGCACGGGAGAGTGGGAGCCGATGTTGACGTCTGCCAGGGGTGTGCGTGGGTTGTCAGGGTCGTTGAGGTCGAGCACCGACACTTGGACTCGTCCATAGTTTTTCACTATGGCAAAGAGGTACTTGTGCGTGCTGTTGACCACCAGAGGGAGCTTGCCGTCCACTTTGCACGGGATCTCGTGCTCATCGGCAATGAGCAGGCGCAGCTTCAAGGCCAACGAGGTGCTCCCGTCCATCTTGCGCCCTTGCCCTTCACCCCCGCTGGTGTCGGTTGCTGATACCATCATTGACACCCCATTGTTCCCGGGTGTGTTGGCGTAGATCTTGAACATGCTGCCGGATCCAGTACCGTTGTCCATGTCAGGCGAACCACCATTACTTGTAGCACCAGTGAAACTGCACACCAAGAAGATTGAGTATGCCATGTCACCTCGGATTCCCATCTGGAAAGAATACGGGCCAGTGACCGTGTTGGTGCCGAGGACGAACCCGTCTTTACGGGAGAAAGCAGGCGTCTTGTTATAATGCAGGTGCAGGTCATCTTGTTGTTCATCATCACCATCACCATCACCATCACTCGTCTGTCCCTCTTTCCTCATTATTGTTTTAGCTTGGTGTTTGGTGTGTACAGTAGCGTTAGTAGGACCTTGAGCGATGATGTTTTTCCACACCTTACCGCCTTGGTTCGGGTATGATTTCGAGCTGTAGCACGAAGTGTAGATGGTAAGGCCGTCGGAGAACAGGCTCAGATCCTCCGATAATTGATGGCGGGAGGGAGCAAAGCTGCCCCCCTCTTTTTGGCTCACATCATGATCTGCATCTCCTTTGCTGTCCGGTGCGTCCACGTACAGCTCCACGTTGTTGCTGTAGGTCGCCCCCGATACGTAGTGTACGTATTGCAGGGCTAAGATCATCATGGAGGCCGTCAGGGGAAGGACGTCGAGAGTCTGATTCAAGCGCTCAAGGAGCACAGTCGCTGCCACGACAGCAAATAAGATGATGATGAGGAGGAGCATGTATGGCAGGAGCACTTGCCTGCCCGACTGCGATTCTCACTCTGTTGTTGTATTTACAGAAAAAAAGATCTAAAACCATTGTACACAGTGCAACCACATTGCCATGACAGATCTTGGACCTGCTGAAGGCAAGGACACAAAAACAATCACCATAGACAACAGCCAAAGAAAAACAGAAGACAAAGAAGAAGGAGAAGGAGAAGGAGACATTTATGACGACATTGACAGTGACAACGAGAGTGCACTAAACAAAAGAGGAAATGAAATGAAAGGAATTGATGAGTTTGATGAAACGACAAGCAAACACAAGGATGGAGAGACAAAAGAGGAAGAGGAAGAGAGCGAGGAGGAAGAGGAAGATGAAGTGGAAGAGGAAGTTGAAGTGGAAGAGGAGGAAGAGGAAGATGAAGAGACCGAGGAGGAAGAGGAAGAGGAAGTGGAAGAGGAGGAAGAGGAAGATGAAGATGAAGTGGAAGAGGAAGAGAGCGAGGAGGAAGAGGAAGAGGAAGATGAAGTGGAAGAGGAAGAGACCGAGGAGGAGGAGGAGGAAGATGTTGCACAGAAGAGTAGAAAGAGTCAGATAGAGGATTTGGTCAATATGCGTATGGAGTTCATAATGGAACGGCTGCGGAATTCCATAACAGAGGAGATCAATGAAAGGTTTGAAGACGGACTCCGAGAGAATGCCTTACGAGAACATTTACAGAAGGAATACAGTGAAGTGGAGGAGGGTGAAGGATACGCACCGGGGGATACACTGAAGCAGGGGTTAGCACCATTCTTGCTTTCCACACAAGAAGTGGATGGTTCCTCTATGAACATCGTTCAGGCTGTTGCTGAAATGACGGCCGCCATTAAAGACATCAGTTACAAAATGGAGAACATGTGTGTCCTAATGAAAAGACCACCAAAGCGGTAGTGCAAGTTTGTGTCACTTTCATTTCTGCATGTTTGAAAAAAAATATGTGTGTCTCAATCAAAGAGACTGAGTAGTAATGCCAAAAAAGGAGCGTGATTGCATGTACACAGCGCAAGGAGACTTGCTGTGTGGGCTACCTCCCAACAATCAAAGAAGGTATAGTGGAGGCAAGGGCCAAGACCCCAATGGCTTCGGTGACATCAAAGCAGTGGAAAGGGCCCGTGGCGAAGCAAGCTGGCTCGATCCATACAATGTAAACACGTCATCCAGGGACGTCACGGGAGAGACCACGTTCGGAAAAGAAAAAACTCAGGGTGACAAGAAGGACGCAAAGAAGAGACCCTGTTGCAAATGCGACTGCCTCAAAACAGGTCCGTGTAAAAACCCTGCTGCAGTGATGCGGTCTCCGGCAGCGCGCTGTGTGTTATGTCAGACCGGTCAGTGCAACCACCACTGCTGATCATATTTCAGTTCCGTCGGGAGGAGGTTATGGTGTTGATCAGAGTTTCCTTGTTGCCTTTGGAATCAAGACCCATTGAGTGCGCCAACTTTTTCAGCTCTGGATATTTCATTTTCGCAAGCTGCTCCTGCTGCTCCTGCTGCACCTGCTGCACCTGCTGCTCCTGGGCGGACTCCTCCTCCATTTGTTCCTCCCCCTGCTCTTCTTCCTCTTCCTCTTCCTCTTCCTCTTCCTGTTCCTTTTCCTTTTCTTGTGCAGGTACAGGCACATCTCGTTCATCATCTTTCACCTCTTCAATCACTGTCTTTCCTACTTCCTCTTCCTCCTCCTCTTCCTCTTCCTCATCGTCATCACCTTCTTCGACTGCTTGAAGCCTATGGAACATCATCCTGATTTCATCCCCGATGCGTTCATTCATAGAATCATCGTCATCATTATTGTGGTCGTCACCAAACTCCAAGCCTCCCTCAGGTTGTAGTGTGGGTCCACGCATGGCCTTCATTTGCATACGCAATTGTGACCCCCCCTTACTACTGGGGTCTTTCTCCTCCTGGCCTTTCTGTTTCAGAGTGCGTATGTCCTCGTGCACTTGTGCGACTGACGAGACAACATAATCCTGCACCGTGTTCAATACGACTTCATTTTGCATCCTAATGATGCGAGAGTGCACGAATAAGATAACCAGAACCAGTGCGATGAGCAATATATCCCTGGAGACAAAGGGTCTCAGGACACGGCACATGTTCGAGCACGTATTAGAGATGCCCATTTGTGTCTGTGTATCAATTTAATTCAACCTGCTTATCATTACAGGCCAAGAAAAAAATAAAGATTCAGCGCGCACGCGGTTTCTTTTCTTTCATTGTGGCACGTACGTACATATAAATACGTGCCACTGCAACGCCCACGAGTGCAGAGAACACATGTCTGGGCCTGTATCATCTTTTTTTGTTCACTTTGTACAGTACAAGGAAGTCACGAACGAGGATGGTCCACGAAGAGAAAAAAAGGCAATGCAAGGCCTGCTTCCGTCCCTCCAACAACAAGCACTTTGACTGCCCGCCTAGGATGGCGGACGGGCGTTTATTCACAGACTACAGCCCGAACTGCACGATCAACAACACAGTCCCTCCCCTCCACGACGGGTTCTTGGACAGCTATAAATACAGGCAGTACTTGATCAAAAACACGGACGCGATACTGGGGGATTTGCGCGCAACCTCTTATAGTCGCGCGGTGTGTGCGCCATGCGCAGAGCCACACAACCAGGCCGGCACCATGCTGCCAGAACACACTTTACAGGTCTGTGATGGGAGGACGTGCAAGTTTGTCCTGAACGACCCTTACGGACTGGGCCTGGGCAGGTCCTACGGCACCACACCGTACAAAGAGGCAAAGCGTGAACAGTTCCTCGTGGCAAAGAAGAAGGAAGGCGACTTCTACAAGAAAAACGCCAACTGCTGCTCAACCTTACGAGATGACCTGATGTACAACCCCATTGACCCCGGCATTGTACACCGCCATGGCACAGGGCGTCTCACGATCCCCTACGGAGGCCATGCCATGGCAGGCGGGGACACAGTGACCAAGCGCCGGAGCGTATCCAGGTCACAATGAGCTTCCATCACATTTCGAAGTGGCGATGGAATCGTAGTCGTGCCACGGTGTCCTCAATCTTCGCAAGGAGTGGGGGATTGTTTACGATGCACATCACCTCGTCCTGGGTGGCTGCCAAGAGTCTGTCTTCTCCTCCCTGAAAAATGGGACACGCGAGGAACGTGACAACATACAGAGACGTGACACATGCACAACTGGGCCGCGAGGAGGAGCAGGCTGCAGTCCAGCGCTCGACATTGGAGACTGTGGCCATGACTGAACGCAAGCGCTGTCGCACACACAAAGCCTCCACTAGGTTGTTGAGCACCGTCTCACACAGGTGTGCCTGACCGGATACCACATCGTTGATGAAGCGTTCAATGACACCCCTGAACACGACGGACGCACCCATCTGTTGCGCGTCCCGGATACCACTGGAGGTGCCGGACATCATGTACATGGTGCCTGTCCTCTCACATGCGAACGCGAGGGCGATGGCAGGTAAAAGGCGGCAACGCAAGCTGGGAGGGAAGCTCCGTTGGTCCATAAAAGCGTCCACCTCGCCGTCATGTAAACAGGACATGTGTGCAACCCACTGGGAGACCAGCTTCTCTCTCTTCTTGTCGTTCATCCTCGCCAGCGTGGTCTCTGTCGAGCACGCCACTGCCCGCACAGACTGGTACCACGAGGAGGTCGGGGCTCCATAATGTCCATGTTGGTGGTCGAGCATCATGGAGGCCGCCGACCGCATGAAACGAACTTCGCTGATGACGTTCGTCACCTCTCCCACACTCCCTTGCCCGTGATCAATGTATTTTCTGCATGCTGGGATCCTAAGGAATTTCAAGGTACCATCCACGAGTGGTAAGCCTGCGACCTCCATAGCGGCCATCAACATCCCGCGCCTGAGTGCCAGCGCCTGCCCCTCTGCCACACAGTACGTCACGGCAGATATGATGTTGCGTGGGTAAAAGAGGTAGGCATCCAGGAGGACGTCACCACCCAGTACGGCACGCGCGTCCTCCTCCAGTATGCCGGCAGACTGCAGGGCAGCCGTCAGTGTTTGCCTCCTCCTTTCTATTCGGCGCAGCTGCGCACCTTGGCGTCTCGCCACGGCCAGTCGCTCGTAGTAGGCGCGCATAGCCAACCGCTCGCCATCCGTGTCTTCTTCCCAGAATGACGCATCCTTGAACACACCCCTGGTAGTGTGGCGGATTTCGGCAACCCGCCACTCCGGCAAGAGCTCGAAGGGCCAGCTGTTAGCTTCCAAGCACGTGACACGTACACGGTATTCCTTCCATGCCTCACTTGCAGACAACCACCTGTGCGACCGGGTTGCTCGTATGACGAGTCGAGCAGAGGGGCGCACACAGCACCTACGCAGGCTGCAGGGTGCACGTCTTAATAGATTCTCCAAGATCCCAAACCGGTCCTCGGCAATCTGACGGCAAGCCAACAGGTTGTTCCACAGGCGTCCTCTGTTTCCGCTGCTGTAAAGGCTCAACCGTTTGCACGCCAGGACCAGGTCACGCCGCCGACTCGTGCTGTTTAATTCAGCGGGGACTCCATGGTCGCGGATCTTGAGGTCTTGTGCCCACCTCACACGATTGTTGAAGTCAAGCTGGAGCGCGGCACGCTTGGCCTGCAGACACCCTGGATCCACTATGCGGTCGTACAGATCGTCTGAGTATTCCGTGAACAACGGGTTCCCTACCAAGGCCAGTGTCGCCGCCACGCGTGCCCCAGTGTTCAAGCACTCCTTGGGGTCGTCTATACTTTCAACTTCTTGGATGAGTGCTTCTTTTACGAGAGCTTGGCACAGATCCGGCAGATCGCAAATGTACATTTGGTTATAATTGTGGTTAGAGTTGTTCTGGTTATACTCTGACAGAATGAAATCTATACAGGGAAAGTATGGCACGCGCGCACATCCAAAAGAATATGAAATCACGAATGTGGGAGATCGACGTGCATGGATCCATGGGCAAATCCTCAAGGGACAGAGAATCCGCGAACACGCCTACAAGGTCTTTCTCGATGGACACCGGGGTGGATGCCGCAATCTTCGAGCAGGTTTTGAAGCTGGTATAATAGACTCAAACCAATCAATACCAAACAATCAAAGAGTGATGAAATGCGACATTGTCTGCAGAGCTTCCAAAAATGATTTGTTTATTACAGCAGTTTTTTTTCCAACATCGGACAGTGATATACCAGGTAAAATAAAGTATACCGTACTGATACTAACGTATTGCGAGGTCCATATATTGCGAAGCGCTGATACAACAGATTTTATGAACTGAAAGTATTAGGACTTTGCGAGGGAGTCAAGACATTAGTTATTTTGCGACCTCAACCATGCTATAATGTAACCACAATCAATTATTTGTCCAGGTAAAAAACTGAATACTTTGCGAGGTGCTTTGGAAAGTAATTTACAATCGTATTTCATATTGCGAGGGACACTAACAATTATTTATTTAATCGCAAAAGAGCCAGTATCAGTACGGTATGCATATATAAACTAACGAGTGATGAACATGTGTCCGAAACTGCTGTAATGTTTCATCTACAGAAATGAAAGATCTGCCCTCTTTGATGTACTTGTCTCTATTAGCTAAAAACCAGCGTGCGATCTTCAAGATACGTAGGACATCCATTTCTTTTTGGTCATTCCTTGTTTCTTTATGACCCTGAACTTGGATCTGAAATGTGTCCGTGCTGCGACGACTGAGCTATCAAGAAGAAACAAAAACAAATGGATCATTCCTTACCGCTAATTTTATGGATTCTGCTTTTTCTATTTGGGTTTCTTTACATATTGCCATGGAAAAAAAGGTGTTTCATAATTCAACTGTTAATGTACAACACCACAACCAAACAAATAGTATACATCAATGTTTCCTCACACACTCTCCACACAAGAGTTTGAAACACCAAATAAAAATACAAGTAGTTTGACAACAGTTTGAACGGCAAAGGATACATTGCACATTACTAGGTAAGAAAATGTCTGAGACAGCATCCATTTTCTCATAACTTGGGTGTAGTTACAATAGTGTACAAGGGACACAGGCCAATTCCACATCATTTCATTTTCCTGATTTGCACATCTTCTCCCGGTGCAGTTTCATCCTCTCCTCTTCCTGTGTGTGCACGTCGGGAATGTGTAAGAATAGCCCTTATTGCAGACAAAAAGTTTTTCAAGTAAATCTGTATTGAGTTCAAAAAACATGCATTACAGCAGGCAGCAGAGGGTTTTGCAGGAGGAGTGTATTGGGATCTTAACCTGGCGGACACTCAAACCCACCAGCTGATTAAGACTTGCAATGCATATGAAATACACCCTTGTAATGCAAAAATGGAACAAGATGGTTTAAATGGTACAAATGAGGGATGGGGGCGTACTCTACTAAAGTGTGGGGTCTTCTTGCGGCAACCTTTGCCTTGATACTCTCTTCTTGCGAGCAGGAGGTTGGTACCAGTTGCAAAGCCCTCTTCCTTTTTGTTGGGTCTGGGCACAGGTACATGGGTCGCTCTTCTCCCCTCAACTCACATTCCAAAAGCTTCAAGATGTTGATGGCCGCATTCAAGTCCCTGTTGCGGATCTTCCTGGTTTGTTCATCTTGCGAGCAATGCTCACAAACTCGGAAGTCGCGGTCTATCTTGGTGCGTTTGTCAAGTGGTGGGTCATGTGTTGGAAGTGGGGGGTCCTTCACCTCTGTGTCTCCTTTGTATCTCGCTCTCTGGGCGGCCGCAACTGCCTGCTCGTATTTTTTGCGTGTCCTCTCCTCCTTCTTCTTGATGTCCTCCTCAGTCCAGGGCACCTGGCGTGTCACTGTCAACTGCTCGCATCTGTGGCATTTCTTGGTTGTAAGGTGTTCCCACACATTCACGATGCCGCCTTGCAGCCCTCCTTGTCTGTGCCTTCTAAATGCCATCTTCAGCTCCCGGTACATTGCCTTTACTGGGACAGCTGGCTCCCCTTTGTGGCCTCCTCCATTGCCACGTCCCGTCCCATAACCAATGATGACAGGACGCTTTTGGAGCACGCCATGCCTGACATTACTGCCTGCATATGCACCTACTGCTGCTGCTGCTGCTGCTGCTGCTGCTCTTAATGCACTATCCACAACGTTTCCTGTGTTTGACGTTGATAATATTTTCCCCAGAATTTGGTCAGCCTTCACGATTGCTGACAGTTGATGTGCCTGTGCCAGTGCCAGTGATGCCGCTGCTGCATTTGGTGCACTATCTTTATTTGTAAATTCTTGATCCACAGCTTGTTTGGCAGCGTATGCAGACTGTTGTGCATGTTGTGCATGTTGTGCATGTTGTGACACACTTGCAAATGATCTAGTAAATTGCTGCAATAAGGCGTCGACCTGATTTTGAATCATCTCTGCCAACCTCCGGATGTCTTCTGCCAGACCCAGCCCAATCGGTGACCCCTGGTGGTCTGTGTGTGACCCTGTTGGTCTGTGTGAGTCATTTGACCCGGGTTGACCTTGACCTTGACCTTGACCTAATTGCCCTGATGGAAATTGTCTATTTACATACCCCTGTTCAAAATGTGTGTGTCCTTTCACAAGTGGCGTTTGTGTTCCAGGTGTCCGCTGTGTGAATGTTCCTGTTGGTCCTTGTCCTTGATTGACCAGTCGTTGGTGGGAATGTGTCCCTTTCAAGATAGCCAAGATGATGCCTTCCAGCTTCTTTTTTGTGACTTCGATATCGGTGAGCTCCAGCTTTCTTCCGGCTGATGTGTCGGGCAAGTGCTGGTCCACCAGCAGCACGGTAACGTTCCTTTCTATAACCTGGGCCAAGGCATGGAGTACATCGATGTTGAATTTCGACTTGTGCGTCATCCCGTTGTTTGCCAGTTCTGTATCTTGTTTCCAATCGATGATGCTCTCTGTGAGGGTGTCGCTCAGTTTCAACACGAATACGAAATCGATGATCTGGACAGGATGGTAACGAAACCATGTACTGTAAAAACCGTTCATGACGCCTCTGAGGTTGTCCAGCATCTGCGGGATAGTTTGCGTGGATGAGAGCGACAGATCCCGGATGTCCGACCTGTACTTGTCATCCTTCGCGTTCTTTTCTCGATACGGATAGACAGAGCTTCGGCTTCTTTCTCTTTCACTCATGTGCCTTCTCTCTATTGTGAAATCAGATAAAAAGATATTCAGATCTTGCACGACATTTTTGGCATTTTGTCGGCATATCTCTTTTGGTTGGCATCGACCATCCTCCGCAGCTGCTCATACAGCTGCTCGTATTTGCTGCCTTGCGTGGTTGCCTTGACCAGCTTTCCGTACCCCTCGTAGTACTTGTCTTTGTTTTCCTCGTCCTGCGAAATGATCAGGCCGAGCACTAGCGTGGCCACGGAACCACCCATGGAATGAGAGCGCGCCGTGAGGAGCTGCTTCAGGCGGTCGTACATTATCGACCGACTCAGCATCAGCACCGCCGGCAGGGCGCCGTCCGGAATGTGGACCCTGACGGTGGCGTACAGGAAGTCGCAGTGGGGCTTGTGCTCGATGCTCTCATCCTTCAGCACGATCTCGTAGAGGTAGTCGGGCTTGCGCCACACCACGAGCCCTCCCTTCCGGTCATGCTTCAGGAAGGGCTCCCCGTACTCCCGTACTAGGCTCGCGTACCGCTTGATTGCGAGGGAGTTATTGAAACGCGTCAGCCCACCTCCACTGTGTCTGGTCAGGTCGTCCTCATCCTCACCTTCCTTCAAAAATGCGGCCGAGTCTTTTTTCACAGAGTTCACCGCCGCGATGATGATGAGCGCAACCACGATGAGCAGGACCAACAAGACCGTGACAGCAATCACGATGTCAAGCATGTCTATTATGTGCTGTTCCTTACAGGTAGGCGACAAATAAATACTACTTCCTTCTGAGGAGGAACGGTGGAATGGTTATGGGTGCGGACTGCGACATCCCCCCTGTTTTTTTCTCTCCGTGCAAATTTTTCATTTCCTGCGGAGTGTGGGTTTCATTTAAGTGATGTTGTTGAGGCGGTTGGGTTTGTTTGAGTTGTGTTTCATCTTGTGCTGGTGCTGGTGTTTGTGGTTTTGATGATCTTGACTTCTTTGTAGGTGGTGCTGGTGTTGTTGTTGTTGATGGTGTTGATGGTTCTTGTGCTGGTGTTGATGCTTGTTCTTGTGCTGGTGGTCCTTGTTCTTGTTCTTGTCCTTGTGCTGGTGGTCCTTGTTCTTGTTCTTGTCCTTGTGCTAGTGGTATTATTGCTTGTTCTTGTGCTGCTGCTGCTGGTGTTGATGCTCGTGATGATGTTGATGCTTGTTCTTGTGCTAGTGGTGTTATTGCTTGTTCTTGTGCTTGTTCTTGTGCTGTTGCCGGTATTTGTGGTACTACTGGTGATTGTTGTACTGATTGAGTAGTAGTGATTTGGTTAGAAGTGAGTTGTGATGTTTTTTTTGGATTATTTGTCGGTGGTGTTTGCACTGATGCTGGTGATTGTTTTTGTGCTTGTGCTTGTTTTTGCTGTTGTGTTTTTTCTTGTTTTGTTGTTCCTTTTATTGCTAACGTTGCTGTTGTCGCTGGTTGTTGTTGTTGTTGTTGTTGTTGTTGTTGTTGTTGTTGTTGTTGTTGTTGTTGTTGTTTTTGGCTAGTGCTTTGTGAAGGTACTAATTGTTGACTATTTTGTTGTTCTTGTGGTTTTGCTAATGTTGGATATTGTTCTGGTGCTGGTGGTAATGCAAGTTGTTGTTGTTGTTGTTGTTGTTGTTGTTGTTGTTGTTGTTGTTGTTGTTGTTGTTGTTGTTGTTGTTGTTGTTGTTGTTTTTGGCTAGTGCTTTGTGAAGGTACTAATTGTTGACTATTTTGTTGTTGTTCTTGTGGTTTTGCTAATGTTGGATATTGTTCTGGTGCTGGTGGTAATGCAAGTTGTTGTTGTTGTTGTTGTTGTTGTTGTTGTTGTTGTTGTTGTTGTTGTTGTTGTTGTTGTTGTTGTTGTTGTTGTTGTTGTTGTTGTTGTTGTTGTTGTTGTTGTTGTTGTTGTTGTTGTGATTTCGCTGGTTGTTGTTGTTGTGCTTCTGCTAGTTGTTGTTGTTGTGATTTCGCTGGTTGTTGTGGTTGTTGTAACGGGTCACCTTGGGTAGTGCCTCGTAAAGGTACTAATTGTCCTTGAGACGATGTGGAATTTTGGGGGGTGGTAGAGCGGATTTTGGGGGGTGGTAGAGCCAATGGCAATCCATCACCATCGCCTTTGCTGCTGGTGCCTTCTGGAGGTGGTGGAGGAAGCTTCATAGATTCTTCTTCTTTAGAGTACGTGAGGACGACGAGATCGATGGCCATCTTCGTCAGTTTGTATTCACACTGGTTGGCCAATTCTGTTTTCGTTGTGGTGTTAGGAGGAGGACCACCGGTGACAGTCGGGGCACCATACACGTCCACGAGGAAGGCCGTGATGTTCCGTTCCGCCACCTGGGCAAACATGTGAGCAAGCTCCGAATCCACGGAGTAGCTCATCACATTGAACTCGTTGTCTTCTTCGATATTCATGGCACGCTTTACGATGTTGTTCAGAGTGGAGTCCAACTTGAATACGTCATACGAGGGGGCGGAGGGACTGGTGTCACTCACCTTGATCACACCGTCTTGATATTCAAGAACTAGGATAGTTCGGTACTGGCCGTCCAAGAATTCATTGTTATCTGCGTGCACGTAATGCTGCTGCAGCTTCTCCACCAGGTCCTTCAACAGCTTGCCCAGCTCCGTGTGGCTCGTGCTCAGTGTCACGCTTCCTGTCTTGTACTTCTTGACCCCCGACCGTGAATTTTTCTCTCGGAAGGGATATGAATTTGCGGCGTCGCTGCTCATGTAGTTTATCATTACAATTAACCCACGATAATTTTATCTTTGCTCCCTGCGTGAGTCAAAGTTGTGAACAGGACGTGTGTTGGAGCAGGTTCAGCACTCTGTTGTGGATCCGGGGGAGCGCGTCGTCCTCTCCCTCTGCCACGTCGGCCGCCACCAGCATCCGCATGTCGACACCGAGCGCTTGCACCTCCTGGTGCATGAGCTTGAACGCGTACGGCACCCGCACACGCCGGATGTCCACGTCATCCTCGTCGTGCGCCAACAGGCGCATGCGCATGCCGTCCTCCTCTCCCCGGACTCGGGAAGAGATGCGCACGGGCACGCCCGCGTCGACGTCCAGGTCCATGTAGTGGCCGTCCGAACGCTCCATGAACGACTCCTTCAAGAATCCGGACGCCCCGTGGCTGAGGAGGGCCTGGTGCTCCATCTCCCCCACCCGAAGTCCCCCGTGCTTGCCGCGGCCCTGGGTCGGCTGGCGCGTGATGGCCGTGTGCGGGCCCGTGGACCGGTGGTTGATCTTGTCCGCCACCATGTGTTTCAGACGCATGTAGTACGTGGGCGCCAAGAACACGGAGGTCGCGATCTGCTCCCCGGTGCGGCCGTTGTACATGATCTCGTCAGAATGGCGGTGCATGCCGTGCCCCTGCTCCAGAACGTCTTCCGCCGTGCCCAGCACGTCCGCGCGCTCGAAGGTGTCGCAGCTCACGCGGCGCCCCGCGACCACGCAGGCCTTGGACAGCAGGGCCTCCATCAGGTGACCCACCGTCATGCGCTTGGGGAAGGCGTTGGGGTTGATGACGATATCGGGCACCAGCCCCGAAGTGGCCCCGTAAGGCATGTCGATCGCGGGCACCAGCATGCCCACCACCCCCTTCTGGCCGTGCCGTGACGCGCATTTGTCCCCGAGCTCCGGCTCCCTCACCTGACGCACACGTACCTTGCATTTTGTGCCCCCATCCTCGGCGGAGCTGGCGTGTCTGAACACCCGGTCCACTGTGCCCCTGGAGGAACGGTCCACCCTCTCGGTGCAGTCCGTGTGCACCTCGTTCTCCACCACGTGGGACAGGCCTATCGTGTCCCTCTCCATGCGCACCACCCGACTCACGTGCACCATGCCCAGCAGCGCGTCCCCCTCGCGCACCTGTGCACCGACTACGGGCAGCCCGTCCTTGTCCAAGGACGCGTACCTCTTCTCCTCTTCCGCCTCCATTTCTGATACTGTCTCCACGTCCGTTCTCAACAGGGGATGGGCGATGAGCACCCTCTCGTTGCCCTCCACCGACTCCTCGAACTTGAGCGTGTGCAGGTGGGTGACGCTGAAACAGCCGCGCATCACGGAGTCCCGATTCAGGATCACCGCGTCCTCCTGGTTGTAGCCCGTGAAGCTGGCGATGGCCACTACCAGGTTTTCACCGTAGGCAAGGTTGCCGCCCATGAGGCGGTGGGCGGAGGAGGTTGTGACCAACGGACGCTGCGGGTAATGGAGCACCGCGGACATGGTGTCCATGCGGTTGTCCAGGTTAGTGACGGACACACCCACGGACTGCTTGGATTGGGACATCGACAGCACGTTCCGGGGCGCCTGGTTGCGGTCCATGAAAGGGATGCAGGAGGCGGGGATGCCCAGGATGGTGGAG
>Ga0307974_1000742_pt1 | contig 20989 bp, 18 predicted proteins | sample OrgLakmetagen784_FD_201812 | JGI IMG/M metagenome (GOLD analysis project Ga0307974, IMG submission 201812) | Saline water microbial communities from Organic Lake, Antarctica - #784 | ecosystem: Environmental > Aquatic > Non-marine Saline and Alkaline > Saline | place: Antarctica: Organic Lake... | reverse complement strand
CCCGGGGCGCGGGGGGCGCCCCCCCCCCGTGTATATGCGTGCTTGTGTTTGTGCGTGCGTGGGTGTATGTGTGTGTGTGCGCATGTGTGCTTGTCCTCGTGTGTGTGTGTGTGTGTGTGAGTGTGTGTGTGTTTGCCCGTGCCTGTGCGCGTATGCGTGCGTGCGTCCTTGTGTGCAAACGTGAGTGGTTTTGTGGGGGATTGGGTACTTGAGTTTGCGGGTGTGTGTATGTGAGGGTGCGTTTTGGGTTGGCTGTGTCTTATTATTTGTACTGTCTTGACATATCACTTTTTTGCTGTCCCTTTTACTTTCTGATATTCTACTGCAGGCATCATTGCTATGGACAGAGTTGGCTTTTCCGAGGATGTGGGCCCTTCTCTCACCCATGCCTTAACAATAAGACACCGTATCTCCATTACTGCAGATCATGACGCACCTGAGCGGTGAGTCCTCCTCACGCTCATGCATAAGTGACCCAGAGGAGCAGCGGTATAGCCTGGTCGCTGGTGATGGCCCTGTAGACGCTTTGCAAAAAGAAACCGCCCCATTTGAGGGGTATCCCAAGCTGTCTGCATACGGCACACCCAGCGCTCAGCAGCAGCAGCAGCAGCAGCAGCAGCAGCAGCAAAAAGAGCAGCAGGAGCAAGGTGTAGACGAAAGGCGTCCATCAGTGCTGCGCTTCCTGGAAAGCTTGTCAGGCACAAAAACAAACTTGTTGCGATCGTCAGTAAGTCCTCTTTTTTGTTCCCTCTACTTGTGTTTGATTGCCTTTAACTTAATAGGTTCTAGGTATTTTTTTAAAATGTGCATTTGTACCGCGTCCATATCCATATAGATTACAAAATTATTCTGTAAACTGTGTGCATCAATGGCGCTGTGGCAGAAATCATTCACGGATGAATTTATATTAACAATCTGCGTGTGCTTATATGTGTTTGTGTGAGTATGTGCACGCACAACGAAACCAAACTATAAATGCTTTTTTGCTCTCACTTGCAGTCTTCCCTTGCGTCTGACTCTACGGCAGACGGAGCTCTGGAGGACATCGTTGTGGATCCAGAAGTGGAGCAAGAGGAAAAAGAGGTGCATAATCAGGAGGAGCAGGTGAGCTCATAAGCGGGTGCTTGTGAATTGTGTTGACTAGTGTGAGCACAGCAAACATGTGCAGCACTTTCATCAAAATGCCTGCAAATCCGTTTCAGTACCGCCGTATGCAAGTGTAGGTGTCCCAATGTTCGCTGGAGGATATGTGCGCGAGGTTGGCCAGGCAGTTAGATGAGGAACGTCTGAGTGCTCACCAGGCTCGGCTGGATGCCCAACAAGCCTGCCAGGATCTTGTCAAAGCAAGAGACGAGATCAATGCTTTGGAGGCATCCCTGGCTGAAGTAAGACTCCAGGGGGCATCAGAGATCAATCTGCTGCAGGACAAGGTACATTGCCACAGCATTTCGCTTTTTTCTTAAATCCTGAGTACCATACCTTAGCGTACTCATACCGCACCCCAAATCTCAGAAATGTTAAGCAGCATCCCGCACCTTTTCCGCACCCCCAATATATATGTCCTCCTATCATCAACCCCGCAGGGTTGTTAGCCCTGTTCAGCACCAACAAGCTTCACAAACAATGTAAATGAAAGAGAACACCATATTATCATGCTGTTTGCATGTGAGTTTGCTCTCTGTTCTATACTCTTCGCCTCCCCATGCTTCCTCTTCCTCTATCACTGCTGCTGCTGCCGCTCATGCGTGCTGTGCTGATGGTGCTGCTTGGGTGCGGGCAGCCTTAGTGCGTGACCTCGTTTGTCGCACCAGCTCATGTTTGCTGCTCTGACCTGCTCTGCATGCGCAAGCATTGCAGCACGGTCCTCTTACCCCTACGCCTTCCTCCCACTCATCTTCCCCCTGCCACACAGCTTCCCCCTCCTGAGTGCCAATGTTCCTGTGCATAACAGCTGTGCCCCTGCTGTGTCCCCACAACCAAACTGTGAGACCACATCAATCTTTCTTTGGCTTGCCAATCAGCCTTTCGTTGGCTGCCCCTCCGCTAGTCGCTCAGCCTTTGCCTTTGCTTGCTGGCTCGGTCGGTTGCCAGCTGCTGCTCTTTAGCTGAAGCGCTACTTTTTGCTCGGCTGTCGCTGCGGGGTAGGAAAAAGCTGCTCGCTGGAATTTCCTCTCGGGAGCAACACGTGCTGAATGGGGCTGCTCCTGCTGCTGCTGTGACGGGGGTGGGGCGGGCGGGGCAGGGGGAGTCTTGCTGTTCATGACTGGCAGCAACATAAAAAGGGTTACTTTGACCATCCTTGCACAACTTAGCAGGATCATAATAAGTATAGGTATACTAAAAAGTACTGCAGTCACCCTGCAGGGCAAAAAACAATATTTATGCGGGGTGTTGTACCTAAGGTACGGTATCTCGGGAGGTTTAGGTTGGTCTTTCTCCTCGTTATCTGTTGGGTTGATCGAATCCGTTCTGTGCCGCACCCCTAAATTGCTTTGCAGTGACCAATATCTGACCAGCCTGCTACCCACTGGTGCACAGGTCATCGAGATCCAGGAGGTGGTCAAGAATTTGCACAGGACTAATGCTGACCTGAGGCAGACAGTGGAGGTAATGTGGCCCAATTACAGACTGCGAGCATCTTGGTTGATGTCTGCCCTCAGTGCCTTGTTTTGACCTTGATCAGGTCATTGCACATTAGGGCGCCGCCGATACTCTTTCAAAGTACTATTCAAGAGTAGCATCCTTTTACCTTATACCAATGCCTGTTCCATACACACAGCAGGCTCAAAACACATGTATCCCAGACAGTGTCTTTGAAAGCGAGATCAAAGCCCTGGTTGAGCGGCTGGTGAGTTTCTATTGTTCTTGCAGCTTCTATTTGAAGGGTAGCAGTACATAGAATTAGGGTCTTAACAGAGCATATTCAAGCTTTAAGGTGCACTGTCTGTTTAATAAAACCAGAGGAAGTTCAGTAGATTTGTAACAGGTACTTTACGACCTGTTTGGCAAAATGCTTAATTACTTGGAGTCAGCATACTACCATTTCACATGTTTTGGCAATCGCAAACATAACCTTTCCTTATATCTACAGGTGGCAGGGCAAATGAAGATCGCAGAACTTATGGAAGACAAGGTGCGTAAACATTTGCGTCCTATTTTCTTTCAGTTCTATTCCGTTTGCATCGTGAGTTGACAATGGAATTTTTTGCTAGGACACAACACAACTGCTAACAACCAATGCCCAAAGGGGAAAAGACAACAAAATTATAATTAAGCTAGGAAATAAGAGCAGTTGTGAGGGCCTAGGAAATAAAAAGATGAAACAGGGGAGAAACACAGATAAAAGACAAGAGTGAAAACGTGATAACTTTGATGTTCTACAAGAACTGGAGTTTGAGTGTTACACACTGAACTCAGCAGGTCCTCCTCTATGCCTGGTACAGTCTATTTATCAATATGTTTGGGGGTTAGCATTAGTGTTGACGTACATGTTGAAAGAAATGCGTTGGTTTGCCAATGGTGTGTAAGTCGTCCAATATGTACCTCTACATTTAGTTCAGTTTGGCTACGCTTGGTGTTCAGGCCAAGAAGATGTTTGTAGCATTGCAGTTTTTTCTGGAAGGACTAATCGGTTTAGCTCTTCCTGAAATTGGTATTAGTTGTACAATACATATCAAACTGAGAGGAAAAAAAGCTTAGAAATGAAAAATTTTGTACCTAAAATCACGTCTTCTCAACAGGAAAGGAAGGGAACAGCAATTGGTAAAGAGCTTGCTGGACTCTTATCCTGTTCTCTGGTTGACCAGCCAATTAAAATCGATGTTAGCTACACAGGGACTCTCGGCTATTTTTTTGATGTTGCAGCTTAGCATTACAGGTCGCTTTGCGAAGCCCTGCCGGGCGTCGCTGTGAAGCCATGAAAAGTGACACATAGTATTAAAATCAATGCGTCGCTCCTTAAATATACTGGCCTTACCTACTGTCGAAGGGTGGGGAAAAATCGAGGTGTGTGCGCATTTGCCACTCTTTTTTGGCATCAACTAACAGCAGCTCACTACCCATCCGCAGGCAGTCCTGCAACGCAACCTGCATCGTGCTATGTCCAACCAATAATCCTTGCGGCGCTCCTACTCTCGGCAAGACTCCTTTGTCATGTTAGACAGGGCTTTGAGGCTTCCCTAATTCATTTAAAATGGGTCAGTGCCAACCATTCTTATAAGGATGCACTAAAATCTAGCTCTCATGTTGCAGCACTTTGTTTTAATAACAGGTTTTTGGTGTGCATGCATGCTTCTACCACTACTTCTACTACTATTCTTACTACTGCTATCATCACTGCTGCTGCTGTTGTACTAGCACTATTCTTCCTTAGTCAATACTAAGTAGTGCCATAAAACAGACGTGCTTGCTCCCTCATTTGATTGTTGCTTTTTCCTCAATGGCTTGTACAAGAAGCATCTGCACAATGTACATATCAGACAGCTGGTTCTAGGAAGAAATTATATTCAGTTGTTCATCTCATTTCAGGGTCTAAGCCACATTGTTGTTCAAATGTCAAAGCTGCAGTGTTGGACTTATTAAACTCCATCCATTGCATGCATGTTATTGTTTTGTTGTTTCTTAAACTGTTGCTTCCTACTTCTTCTTTTCATAGGTCGGCCATATAACTCATTGCATAACCTAACATTAATGTTAATACTTATATTTCCATCAGTTTTTACAACCATGTCGTAGTATCTTTCCTAATATGGATCAGATTGGTGAGGAGGAGGTTCTTTTTCTTTTCTTCATGCAGCTGTGCTAGCACTTCTTACCATTATTTGCTTGTGGTGGATGTTGAATGCCGTTCATACAGCTGAGAGGTCTGAGCTGCATCCAATGGATATAGGATATAGTTTCCTTCGACTTTTCTTGCAGTTTTGAGGCATTCCAAGCCCTCATTCATCGTTTTTACTTGAGCCCGAGCAATTAATAATGAAGACTAAGAGGAAGTGCACTGGCAGGCATCAAAATCCATACAGTAATAAAGGAAAACGAGCCACTCAGGTCGAGTGTGGTCTTCTGACATTCAAAAAACTGAAAGGCAATGGGGTCTAGGGGAATACAGGCTTGGCCTGAAATTAACTTGCTTTTGATGGGAGTTGAGAACAGGTCGCTCTGGAAAGGACACGCCTGGTATGGACAAGGACAGCAGCACATTTTAGTACATGGAATTGGCTTGAATGGTTACAGAGGTTGCAGATTAAGGTAAGGTGAGGTAAGGTTACATCGCCATACATGCCTCTGGGGGGCCTCTGAGCGGAAGCTTTGAAAAAGCCTGAAACCAAGCCAAAAAGGCACTAGAAAATTTCCAGAAAAAAGGGCTACTAGGCACTCAGTAAGAAAAGAGGCCACACCATATATACCTGGCTGGTTAATAAATGTCCTCAGACGAGTTGGGCTATCTTCATATTGAGGTGCGTGGGAAGATCAGCTGGCGGTGCTGTGTGCAAAGGCTAACGTTAAACAAGCTGTTCATGCGGACAGTCCAGCAAAATGTGTTCCTCATCCTGGACAGAGTGCCAGTCACATTTGTCACAGATCCTGAGCTCATAAGGTCATTACTGTTGCAGAATAAGCCATCATCAGTCAAACAGTGTGACTGCCAGGCAAGCACTGTCAAAATTGTGAGAAGTGCTTGTTGCGGTACAGCATATTTTACAGGAAAAGCCATCAGTCAAAACGTGCGACTGCTAGGCTGCGTGTGTAAAACAAAACATGTCAAAAGTGACAATTGTGCGTAGCACCAGACTTGTAGCACCTACATAGAAAATCCTTGGAAAGGGGAAAAAGGCACAGCGTTGTTTGTGATATTGCAGCACTGAATTACATCAGTTAACAATCAAGCATATGCCAGGACCGACCGACCGCAATAAATTAAAGAGGGAGAATCATCTGTGAGTTTTGGGCACATCTTACATAGATTGTCTGTCTGAGGATACCAAGAACGAGGGGGAGGCAGTCTAACAGTGTATTTCAGGCTCAAGGCTGTGCATTAGTACGAAGTTTAAAACGTCCCCTTTTTACAAGCACCCCGGTACAGCATAGGGAAGTTGGTAATGAAAGTGCTCACTACAAGCGCCCCAGCTCCGCCTGCCTCTGTCCCTGCCCCGCCAGCCCCAGCCCTAGCCCGCCTGCACCAATTGCACCCGTCGGGAAGTTCCAGAGAGGGGGGGGGTGGTTGCAGTACATAACTCGCGTTGCAGTACACAACCATTTTTAAGGGGGGACGTACGGTACGGAATATAAAAATAAGAGGAGGTTGGGCTGCCAACAAGTCCTCAAAAAATGCATAAACAAAAAGAAGTTACTTTTCCAGCTCAAAGACTTGATGATCTTGACAAAACAAAATAGCGCGCACTTTGTTCTGGACATGTTCACCTTCACTAAAGTATTGGCCACAACCGTCAAAATTGCCTTGTTTAAACCACGCTGCTGCCTCCACTTTTAATGTATGCGCATGCAAGCAGAATCACCTACTGACATTGTGCATTACATGTTTGGACAAATGATGGCACAGTAGCTGGCATAGTACGTCAATACTAGAAGGAAAAAAAGAACGCAGATAGTGTAAACAATAACGGCATGAATTAGGAAAGGATGTTGTTTTGTGTTCTGCACCACCCAATGAATGCAGAGGCACACAACATCCCACCTGGGGAACACTAGAAGAAGAGCTGGCAAACTAATAAGTAGCTAGTTTGTTGTTGTACTTGCTGTGGTCCACCAACTCAGCATCCCTCTAAACACCTCTTATCCTATGCTTCAAATTTGCCGCAGCAAATTCTTGCATGGGAATAGCACGCCTAATTGATCAGCTCATACATATATTTCAGACCCACACAGTCCTTAAAGGATAACGCTAGCTAAGCAATTAAGGAGCAGTCCAGCAAGCATTTGAAAAAGGCTGTAAGTTGAGATCAGCCTGGACTATCCTTCGCAAAGTGACACTATTGGTATGAAGCATACGATTGAGGAGCTTGACAGCTGACCAAGACCAGTAAAACTGCAATGGTTCATGTCCACATTCTCAAAGTACAGCCCAGATTACAGTGGTAAACCGCTTCACACCCAACATGCCCTTCAGAAACAAAATTCAAATGTGCGTAGACAGCAAGCTAGAGATGAACTTTATGCCAGTCTGCAAAAATCCACTCTCACACTTGATTAGGCCCTTGATTAGGCCCTTGATTAGGCCTTGCAGGTCACCACACGGGTTTGGTTAACTTTTGGGTAACTAAGTTGAACTTTTTGAGTACCTACTATTTTGTCGCGGCTGCACCACAACGCTCTAGAAGGTCTCTGGACACAAATTGGGGAAGTAAAAAAGGTATCCATTTGTGAACGCCCCCCCCCCCGTCCCCCCAAGTTCTGATTTTAGTCCGGCACAGCTTTTCAACTGAGTGTCCAAACCAAAGCTGAGTTTTACTCTGGGATAAAAGTAGAGGGGGTTATCTGAGGCCCAAAATGGGTATGGTGTTTGTATGCTCCTAGGGTATGGCTCCCCTCACTGGTACATTTCAAGCTTAGATCTGACATGTAGATACTAATGCAGCTGAGCTTGAAACGTACCAGCTAGGGGAGCCATACCTAATCGGCCGCAGCGTGAACCCTACTTTTTGAGCAGCCAAATGCTGTATCTGGCCAGCCAGCGCACCAAACTGAATGTTTATTGGTGTTATGGAATCTTTGAGATGAACAAAGACCATTGCAAAGACAATGGAGCAAAAAGACCAAGTGGTTGGCGAGATGCAAATTAATGCGCCATTCCCTTTAAAAGGCATCCATCTAGGGTACAGGTATCCGACGTGAGCATTTAGTCCTGTCGTTTCTTACGCAGGGCGACTGGACTTAATCTGAGCTCATGCTCTGGTAGCTTATAAAGTCAGCATCAGTGTGAAGCTATATTGGGTCCAATTTGACGAGTTCGTGTGTAAGTAGTTTCCCCTTTGATGCAAAAATGAGCATGTGAGCATGTTTACACTTTTGCTCAGATAACCACCTCTGGGATTAAAGGAGAATCTTTAAAGCAGATAACAATTTGTGTACAAAATTAGTAAATTAGTAGTAAGGACTTAACCAAGCGTCTGCACAAGTCAGCAGGAAATAAAAAGCAACGTACGTCTTAGCGAGCCACAAAGAGTGGCCGTGCGGTCTGTCTGCCAAAGTGCCTTCACGCACAAATCTGCATACCCTGGGCAACGCAAGGAAAGGATGGAATGAATGTTCAGCAGACTTGGCCACGTTCATCAGCCTGTATAAATGTTCGTTCCACGTTCAGGGTCATGTTCGAAAATATTCATTGTTCAAATCGAGGCAGACCCATACAAATCCACTGAACGCGTTTTCTTACTTGGGTTGATTTCCCATGTTGGGGTTATTTCGGCAGGGACAAGTGTGGGTTTATTTTATCGCAGGGACAAGCGTGGACGGTCGCTAGCAATGCTGAAAAATTGGCGAAGCCCATCACGCGCGCAATATGTGCATGCATAATCACTCCCCCACGAGGCTTCGCCAAAAATGGCAGCAGTAGCAATTGGTGATTTGTTGTCGGGCGTATTTGAATCTTTTGATTAAAATTGCCCCAGATAAATTTATAAATACATAAGAGTGGGCCATCTGGGAAAACGGAATGCAGCATTAGAAATGGCCAAAAGGAAGAGAAAATTTCCCTTGTAAGTGTGCATACACACACACACTCACACACACACACAAACACACACACACACACACACACACACACACACACACACACTACACACACAACACACACACACACACATTCATGCACATGCGCAAACATACACATACACACATGCGCACGCACATACACACACACTCGCACACACATACACACACATACACACACACGCACACACACATACATGCACATGCGCGAACATACACATACACACATGCGCGCGCACATACACGCACGCGCACACACACACACACACACACACACACACACCGTGGCTCCATCAGCAAGGCAGCCGCATTCCACCATGCACGTACATAGCCTCACGCATGCACCAATCCTTGCAGGAAGTGGGGTTTACCTGCCAGGCCTGGGGAAGAAGAGCCTGAAAACTCTGGCCCTTCGAACAGTGTCCGAAGTGACGTAGCTGCCAAGCGTGTGAGGAGGAAAGAAGCAACTTCATGCGAGTGCACGGTCTTCTTTCGCAAGACCCAAGCTAAGTCCTTCTGTGAGCTCCTACTCCCTCTGCTCCTGGATCTGAATCACCGAGATGTGCATGCTGCCGACATTACCATATCAGCAGCACTTGATGAAGAAGGCGAGGCCATCCAGTTTGAACTGTTGGACATCAAGGTAGGTCTTCCATAAGCGCACAGTCATGCATACTCAACACACAAACACACAAAAACATGCAAATACTCTCCCTCCCTCATACCTCGTGCACACGTGTGTACATGTGTGTATTCTATGTACTTGTTGCAAAAAGAACTGATCAAGTTTGTAGGCAGATTAATCTGCTAACCAAAGCTCCCCCCGGGCTGATTATACCTGCAGGTGCACCTTTCTGGTCCCTGTGACGCCACATCTGCTCTCCTCCGCTTGCTTCGTTCCCACCGTGTTGTCCTCAGCCTCATACCGCACTGCTCCAGTTCTACTCCAGCGGTAATAGAGTATGGCAGCAGCAGTAGCAGCAGCAACAGCGCCGGCAGCAGCAGCTCTGAGCTTTCAGATCACCCGTCTGCAGAATTCCGGTACAACTTAAAGCAGCCCGTGGATGACGCAGGTGCCAGCTGTTCCCACGGTAGCTCTTCCTGGTTTTCCTCGCGCTTACTTCAGCCCCCTTCATCTAGCCCTTCCACCTCGTCACCACCCACTTGGTGGTCACTACAATTGGGCGTGACGGCAGGACAGGGCAAAGCAGCCAGCCTGGGCGAGGACGATCTAAGAAAGCAGACGGGAAGCAGCGGCGAGGATATGAGGCGCGTCATTGCATGGCTGCTTCCCCACACCAACTCCCTGACAACTCCTATAGAGACAAGCCAGGGTGTGGATGTGGGCCAAGTCTTTGCTGCTGTAAAGCCAACAGGTCAGAGTGCCCACGGTGGGAATTTGGATTCTGGTCTCCCACACCTTTATGTATGTGTATATTTGCGTAAGCGGCTGGCCTGCTCCTCCCTCCGTTATGCATGAGCGTGAATGGTAGAGGATCAAGGTGTCTGCCCTTATACGCATATTTACATACAGCAATAAAGGTTTAAAAATTGCAGAGCAGCCCTTCTGACATGTTCTTTCTCTCTGTCTCTCACAGGCTCAGAACCCCAGGTCCTGCATGATCCACCAGAGCTGAGGCCTCGCCTGCGGGGGTACCAAAGGAGAGCGGTTGCATGGTGGGTAGCAGATGGGCAACTGCTTGAGCTGTAGGTTACACATTCAATGCGGAAATGATTCTTAACTTGCATTATTGTGTGCAACTGGTGGCATATGGTACGCGGCATTCAATACTGTGGCTCGTTTCCTTAATTAATGTGGGGAGTGGTTTCCACTTCCTTCTGAGGGCAGTCTGAATATGTAAAAGCATTAGAAAATATGCTTTCCAGCTCTAATTTAAGCCTTATACTTCCATGCTGTACAGTCCTTGCTGCTCAAGCAAGAGGACAAAAGTGTGTTCAGCACAAAAGACTAAAATGAAAGCGCCATGTGTCTTCTTTTCTCTCTCTATGAATGTAGGATGCTGCAGCGAGAGCAGGTAGCCGGCTGGACAAAACAGGGCAATGAGGCACAGCAAGTGCATGGAAGTGCATCAATCTCGGGGTACCCACTGCACCCCCTCTGGCGAAGGATTTTTCCTTTAGGCAGCAATCCTCACCATCTCTTCTTCAACCCCTACACCGGCGCTATTACTTACAAGGTAGTTAATGGCATTGCCAGAACAAAAAGAGGTACCTGTTTTGCTGCTGCTCCTGAACGGGGATGTATACCTACACAGGATGGTTTGCAGAGCTTGTCTTATTCTTTCTCACCTGTTTCTGAGCATGTACTGTTTGTGTGAATGCAAAACAGGAACCTCGGATGCCTGATCCCAACGCTTCAACCGTTCGTGGCGGTATTTTGGCAGGTAGATACAAGATATTTTGTCTTTTTTGCTCACGTGTCGAATCCCATTTTTTTATGTGATGGCATTCGCTGCCTTTGAGAAGGCCAGCTTGGTTGCGCACTCTAGCAATGATCTGATTCCTCTACAATGTGTTGGTGTCCCCCACATATGGACGTATGTTAAGCAGAAGCAAGATACTTTTTTGCCATATCACTCAAACCCCAGAATATCTTTTGCTCTTTGCATTTCAATTATATAAAAGACGAGATGGGTCTGGGAAAGAGTGTGGAGCTCATCGCAACCATCCTATCAAACCGGTTCACAGGGCCGTCTCAGGTGAGTGGCATAAGCAATGAATAAGATATCAGGTTTTTGCTGAGACTGGCCTGTTTTGCCGCTTTAGTTTTTTGTCCTAGCCTCACATCTGGGTCTCAATATCACTTGCTGACTACAACATCAGTGCATCTGTGTCCCATTGATTACAGGCCAACGGTCAGCCCTATCTGGTCCAGCAGCAGCAGCAGCAGCAGCAACTTGGGAGTGTGCCTCAACACGTTGAAAGAATACAGTGCTGCTGCGGGGTCACTTCTCCTGACGTAGATGATGAGGGTGTGTTTCATCCGCTTGTGTCTGGGTTGCCATTAGTAAGATGAAATGTGGCACTGGCAAACCCATAACAATTCTGAACTGACTGTGGCCTTGTTGAATTCATGATGTCTATGCTTCCCCACAAAGCCAATTGAATTTTTATTTGGCTGTAATTAGCAAGATCAGCTGTGGCTGATGGACAGCTTTTGCAATGCCTTGATCATGTGTTTACATGTCGCAAGACCTTGTTTGACAAACACTGTACGGCCTGATCACATTATTGCTCACTATATGTGTTGAGCGCAGGCGGATATGATGGTGTATGGGTTTGCTGTGACACTTGCCTTGCCTGGATGCATGGAACCTGTGTGGGTCTGCAAAAAGCTCCCGCGCCTGGGGAGACATGGATGTGCACGCCTTGTCAGAGGGCTATGGCTAGTGAGCAGGTGAGTTTTGCGTTGTGCGTGTTTGCGTGGCACCTACTACGGCGCTTATCTATATGTCATATCTATCTATATATATATATATATATACATATATGTATTATATATTATATATTATATATTATATATTATATATTATATATTTATTTATTATATATATTTATATATATAAATATGTATGTGTGATTGTGGATGTGCACGTACATTGTGAATGCGCCATTGATAAACACAAGACAATATTCTCCTTGGTGTGATAAAAAGGTAATTTCAGAAGCTTTCATGATAATGAGCAAAGGTTTCTCCTAATCTCCCCATGCTTTCCACACTCTTGCTCCTCCCAACAGGTTACAGAGCCTTGTGGGACAACCCTGATCGTCTGCCCTGCTTCAATCATGAACCAGGTGAGCCTTGCTGTGCGCATGCAGGTTCTATGTGATGGACATGGCTGTAATGGCAGAGCTCACAGCCTTCTGATGGTAAAATGCTCCTTAATTTAATGCGTTGTTGGTTTTTAGTTGACTTCTTGCAATTTTTGCCTGCCTCCATGTAGAGGTCGTCCATACGGTGTGATGATTCCTTTTGCTCTTTGAAAGACTGCTACCCACTGTTAACCTCTCCTCTCCCTCGGTTGTGCCTGCAGTGGTGGGATGAGATCAAGCGGCACTCAGTGGGGCTGCGTGTCTTAGTGTACAATGGGCAGAACCAGCCTGACGATACGAGCTTGGGTGCAGCAGCAGAGATGAAGGGCAGCAGCGATGGGAGGCAGCAATTGAGAGCGCAGGGAAGGAGAGCAGCTAGCGGTAGGCAGCGGGAACTGGAAGAGGAGGAAACAAAGTTGGAGGAGGAGTGGCGGGAAGAGCATCAGGGGAGGGGGGAGGAGGAGGAGGAGAGGCAGCATCAGGGGGCCAGGGGCAGGAAAGCAATGGGCAGTGGCGGGAGGAAGAGGGAAAGAAAACCAGGCTTCATGCCCACCCACCTTGTATGTGCCTCAGACCTGGCGCAAGCAGACATCGTTCTCACAACTTACGGTGAATTTTGTATGTGTGCGTGTTTATGCAGTGTGTGCGCAATGCAAAGTATGTGGTTTGTTCGCATGCAACTGCTTTGTGGCGTGGAGTTTGTGCCTCGAAAACATTCAACTCACCTAGCCTTTGCTTTACATTGCCTAACAGAAATGACACAGGGATGGGATTTGATGTGAGAACACCGTTACCTGTGTGTGCAGATGTGCTGAAAAGGGATTTGACCCGCCAACCTGATCAGGAACAACAGCAAAGGCAATTGAGGCGGCAGAAACGGTAAAAGATGTTAGTGTACATACAGATCTTGTTGTTGTGCTCAGGCTTGCTTATTGCAAACGTTTAGGTCTTATACATAGTCGCGTTTGCTACGTAGCTACAAATGCTCACCACCTAAGAGGCTGAGGGCTGAGCCTGCATAACTTGCATACTTGACATGTGTGTACTTGACATGTGTGCACTGAAGCTGCCTTTTTTCAAATGGCTTTTCAGGCTTCCCTTTGATACTTGTTGTACGTATTGGACTGGCTTTGGTTGCTTTGCATGTGCTCCTGTAGGTACGAGGTTGTGCCCACACCTTTAACACGACTCACCTGGTGGAGAGTGGTCCTGGATGAAGCGCAGGTCAGTGGGAGAGGCCATACAAAGGAGTTAACCATTTGAGAGTGTTGTAAATCGAGTTCGTTTGACAGTTGCCTTGGTGTGCTATGGAACAGGTTATTCCAATGGTGCAGCATCTGTAAGGCACTGCCTGGATGAAGCTTTTTGTACATTGCAATTGACAAGAAGCGACAAGCTTGCGACACCAATTTTCTGAGCTCTGCAACAAATGCCCGCCAACTCGGTGCCTTGATGCAGATGGTGGAGTCCTCCACTGCCAAGGCCACAGAAATGGCTCTCAAGCTAGATGCCGTGCACAGGTGGGTGCACGCATGTCTTGAACTTTACTGAATGGGCAAATGATAAAGTGCTAGGTGTGTGCAAACCACCAGATGATGTGGTTGCGTCTTACTGCACTTAAAAGCCGTCTCCTTCTAACTCAAGCCTTTTACCTTCCTCAATTCTTATACTGCCACTACTGGCATTCCAGGTGGTGTGTGAGCGGCACACCCATCAGCCGGGGGGTGGAGGATCTCTTTGGTCTGGTGGCGTTCCTGAGAATTAGACCGTGGGCAAACCATACCGTGTGGGAGAGGTGAATGCGCTTTGCGTGAATAAGTTAATGAGCGTGCAGGGGCTGGATTGGCCTGTGCATTGTATATCCTGCAGTGCTCTGTACACAACTCTGCGCTGATGTCGTTTTGCTTTTAAATGCTTTTCCGTGCATGGACAAAGCGAGTTTCGTGAGATAGCTCCCAGAATGAAAGCAACTTTTAAAGGCACTGACCTTCAACTCCCCCCCCTCGATCAGCCTATTTCTGTCCACATTGATGGATCCAAGCAGTGCTTCTGCAAGTACCTGCAAATAGCGAGAACAACAGGGTCTTACACAAAAATAGTGTCGCTTTCTTCGCCGAAGTGCTCCAACTCCTATCTACTTCTGCAGATACCTGCAAATAGCGAGAACAAAAAAATTAAACACAAAAATGGTGCCGCTTTCTTTGCCGAGTGTTCAACTCCTATTTAATTCTGCAAGTACCTGCAAGTAGAGGGGGGGGGGAGCTTTGGCTTCCAAACCAGTGCTTTTGCTTTTTGTTTGTTCATCAGTTCCTTAGATCCCGGCAGCACTTGCGTGCTAGTTTCCTGAGCTGCGCACCCTAACACGCTCTTCACAAACGTTACACAGGCTCTTTATGCGGAGGGAAGCGGGCAAGCACGGAGACAAGCTCCTGCTAGACCTGCTGCGCCCCTCTTCATCAGGTATCATGTGGCGAACTAGCAAGCATGACGTGGCTCAAGAGCTAGGCATCCCACCCCAGGTATGCATAATCACGTCATGCACTCCGGTTAGAGGGAAAGGGAAAGAATAAGGAGGAGCTGCATCCCAACGCTCTGTGTGCAAGATGTCATCGAGGTAGAGGAATTTAGCATCCTGCTGTGTGTGTATGTGTGTGTGTTGTACCAATTCCATAAAGTATGCTTGCACGTGTACCAGACGTCAAGGATTTGCAGTTGAAACGTTTTTGCTTTCTATTACAGTAAATAAGAAAAGGAGGGATTGTATGGGCGCGCTTTGTTGGGTAGGTTTGCAGGATGGAGTGAAGAAGTGTTGTTGAGGTGAGGAGTAAGCTGAAGGTCTGTGAATGGCAGCGAGAGATGAAAGTGCATCATAAGGTACTCGTCAATTTATCATGATACTCACTTTCCTTAAACTAAGGCTGAAGTGCCTTGGTGTTGTAAAACAATGCAGGCAATTTGACAGAGCAGGTCATGGGATCCAAAGTAAGTCCAACATATTTTGTTCCCTATTCAACAGTTTGTTCACGTGACCACGTTGCCACTGTCGGCAGTGGAGCGTCACTTCTACGCACGTCAGCACCAGGTGTGGGTGTGGGTGTTGGTGTGGGTGTGTGCATGGGTGGGTTAAGTACGTTCATTTGTGCATATGTGCAAGAGTGTTCCTGTGTGCTTGTGCATTTTTTGGCATGCATCTCTGAGAGCAGTCGACTCAAGCTGTCCACCCAGCTGCCATTTTTGCTTCTTGTGCCGCTTGTCTGCGTGTCCTCGTGCCCTATTATGCATGTATATGTGTGTACGGTCTCTGCGTGCAGGAGTGCACTGCTAAGGCACGTGGTGTCCTGCCCCCTGCCCTTTTGGCTGAAGCTGCTGCAGCTGGAATTGCGGCTGCCACACCAATGCAGTCGCCCGTGGTAAGGTTAAGTTTTGGCCTGTCACGTTATGCTCATATAGTGGGAATGAATGTTGCAAAAAGAAAAGCATCGCTGGGACAGCCCGTAAGTGTCAGCTTGTGCATCTTTTTTCCACGGTTAAAAGCAAGCACGATAGAGCTTCCAATGACGAGCTCACTCAGGCATCAATCACTAAAAAGTGGCACCTGATCTTGACACTTAGTCAAAGTTTCCATGATCTTTAAAACAAGGCATTATACGCAGGAGGCAGCACATTTATCAAAATGGATGGCACGTAATGATGAGGGTGGCACACCTACGTGTGTGTGTGCTTCTCACACAATGCAGAGGGCAACACGCGCACACACTGGTGTAGGAGGAGAAACAGAGCTTGATCGTCCGCTCACGCAGCAGGAGACCAAGAAGCTGATGCTCCCACTGCTGAGATTGCGGCAGGCATGCTGCCATCCTCAGGTGAGCTGTACTTAGCGTGCGCTTGTTTGCATACTTCCACACGTGTTTTGCCTCCACATGAAGTGCTCCTCTGCTGCTTTTGTGCTTTTGATGCTTTTGCAATCATCTTTAGCTTTGAAACCTAAAATACAAGCATATTTCATGGTACATTTAGGTTGGAGCTGGCGGCATCAAGTCCATCAACAGCCAAAAAAACCCGATGTCCATGCATGAAATCCTGCAGGTAAATACGCGCAAGAAAGCCCTTGCTCTGCAACATCGCTCTGCAGGTGGCATACATAGCATGTGTTTGCAGCATTTGTATCATACAAATCTTTCTGCTAAGCAGCCTTTAAATATGCGTGTTAAACCTTCAATTAATGTCAAGGGTATCGAGCCACTCGGCAGAGGGCTTCCATGCATATCCACAAAGAGCATTTTCTGTATGTGTGGTGTTACACAGGTGCTTGTTGGCAAGGCTCGAGTTGAGGCAGAAGAGGCACAGCGTAAGTGCAAAAGTTGTGAGTGATTTAAACCTTAGTACATCAAAACTGGTATCAGGGTCTGCCTTAGGGTTCTTTTGGCGTGGTATTCTGTGCTCCCTTTTGTTTCATGTTAAAAATGCTTAATTCTCTTCAAAGTAAGTGGTGCTCCCTCTTTGCATCCTGGTACAGAGCCAATGCATGTATCCTCATCTGCCACAACAGGTGCGTTGGTTTCTTCGCTCAATGGGCTGGCTGCACTGAAGATGATTGGCTTAGAAGAGTACTCTGAACAGGTAACCTGTGCTACCAAGGTGTGTCTAGTATTTGCGTATCTTAATTGGCACTGCCTACAGGAATAGTTCAGGCTGTCCTTCAAATGATGTTCCCTTGAGTATGGACGTCTTTACGTGTCTTATCCAGCATTGTGTCACGCGCTTGCCTTCACGTGCTGCATTCTTGCCACTGTGCAAGCACGTTTTATCTTTGTTTTAATAAACAATGTATCACTGATTCGTCTTCGCACCCTTTCAGGGTATAGCAATTAACTTAGTTCAGGCGCACCACCATGGTACTGCTCATGTCAATGAGGTGTGTCGCACTGTAGCCTTTTTATAAAAATTGGGCAATGTTCTCGCTGTGTCCAAATGTTTGTGTTGAAGAGATTTAAAGGGGCTTTGCGGAACTGTTTGTTAAATTTGCTCAAATACACAAATGCTGTAGTAATTCTGAGGGGGATAATTGCAAATGGGTGAGAGGTTACTGGGACCTGAACCCATGCCTCTAGATGACCTGTCAAACAAGCCATTTCGCTAATACACATGTTGCTGTGACAGTTCAGCTGCTTTTGTCCACTCCTTTTGATCAGGAAAGATTCTTTCCTTGCTGTCACCAGGCTTCATCACTTGCTGCAGCTGCGTCCTACGCTGAGGCCATGCAAGTCATGGACACCAACAAAAAAGTAAGCTGATAGAGTCCTGGAATGGCACGTCTAAGCAGCAGTGTGCTTTTTGAAAAGCAGGCCGGAAACCAAATGTTAGCTGCACTATTTCTAGTACAACTCAAAAGAAAGCACTGTCAAATATTTTGCAGCTATGGGCGACAGCTTGTGCAAAGTGCAGCCCCATATTTATCCTAATGAAAACCCCCAGCCTTTTGTTAATGTACAATTTGTCAACTCCTTAAAGCAAGGAAGGAAAATCAGTATGCCTTTCCAACCCACAGGACATAAACACAGACCCGCTTCAGCGGCTGCACACCCTCACGAATACGGCAGAGCTACTAAAACATGCAATCAGAAAGGAGGGCGTGAGCAGCAGCGTAGTGTCTGTGCTATTACCTGTCTTACCTAAGGGCCAGGAGGGCAGCGACGTGAGCTGGGTGGCTCTGGAGGTGGGTTCGAAAAGATCCTGGTTCCTGGTGAGCACAGAGCACAGAGCAGAGGAATCATGAAATGTTGCCATGTCAGTAATTGCTGTGGAAAGGTGTTCCAATGTCTCTTGTATGCGCTTTACAATCACCGTGTCGCTCAACACTTTCTAGAGTAAGGTTTGGCTAGCGTACAATTGAAAATTCTGGAGCGTCATGCCACTGCGCTTGCAGGTAGAGGCGAATGCAATACGCTCCAAATATCTACAGCAGAGGACCTTATTCATGCAAGCAAAGCAGCACGATTATGACAAGATGATCACTGCTACTGGCATTGTCCCTGGCATGCATAGCCACCGCAAGCAGAAGCAGCAGAAGCAGCAGCAGCTAAATGGGATGATGCAAGGATCAGAGGAGGAAGAGGGACAGAGAGACGAAGAGGAGGGCAACAGATCTTCTTGGTGGGTTATAGGCTATTATGATTATAACAACCTGTACCAAAAAAATGGTTTCAAAATATTTTGCAGTCCTAGGCAGCCCAGAGTGCAGATTGTTGCTTCAGATTTTGTGCGCCCAAAAATATTGGAATGCCTAGGTTCCTGTGCATTATGTTCTGTTGCCTTCCTTTAAAGTTCCCTGTGCATGTCAACTCGCTGCACTTTTGGTGGTGCTGCAACTAGGAAGCGAACTGTTAAGATATTTCCGTGTATGCATGGCGTACGAAGCCTGCCTCCATCATGACCACTATTTCTAGGTACCTAGAAGCCATTGACATCCTGCGTTCAAACGGCAAGGACGAGCTGGTCAGGGATTTTATCAAGAACAAACTCCTTGAGAACGACACCTACAGGCAACAGGTGAGTTACTCTCTTTGATTGCTTTTGCAGCTTGTGCTGGATGATCTGTTGCGTCTGAGATCCTTTGCAATTTGGCAATTACGAATCAGCTTTGCTGGCAAAAGGGTGTGTTGCTGCTTCACCTCTGTTTGCTTTACATTTGCTACAGACAACTGTAAACGCATCCAGTATGGCCAGCCGTTTTAAGAGCTTGAACGGGCTCAAGATGCTCTTAACGGAGGCACTTGACAAAGTTGAGGTCAGCCGTGCAAAAGCCATGTCCAAGTTGGAGGTAAGCTGCTACAGATCTTGCACTGATTTTTCGTTGTATTTAAGTTGCTGAACTACGCTGGGAACATTTATTGTCGACACAGAATATCTGCTGGACATTATAAAAGGCTATTACCCTGGCTTCTACCATTGGTTACATGGTCTCTCTCCTTCTAGAGGATATTTCTGTCAACAATCCTTACACTAGCTGTTTTTCCAACCCCCGCGCTGTACGTGCCATATCCAGGAGCTTGCGTGTGCCTGCCAGAGCCCAAGCCCTAATTTTGTGGAGCAGGCTGGGAGCTGTTACAGGTGTGTTGTGTGTTAGTGGTAAGATGGACAGCGAGGCAGTGTAAGGATTGTTCCATCATGGAAACCAAGGTCTCGGAAAGATGTGAAGCCGTGCTGCAAATGATGTCGCACTCAAACTTCTTCCTTTATAGGTGTCGCAGTGAGCTGGGTGTCCAGGGCAGACTGTGCGAACACTGCAAGCTTGACGAGCTTCAGGTGTGGCTTTGTTTTGCACAGGACAGGCTGGTTGTGCATCTGTGCATATGGTTTTAGATCAAGTATTGGTGTTACAGCTGCTCTATACTGTTCAATCCATTCATCTCAGGTCGCTTGGTCCGTCCATCTGTTTGCTTTGTACAGCCGGGCTCTGACAGCAGGAGGGCAGGTGTGTGTGTGTGTGTGTGTGTGTGTGTGTGTGTGTGTGTTATAAAATTAATGAAAAGTAATGCTGGTCCAAATGTTCCTAATAACTAGCCTGCGGAAGGCCAGTCTTTACTTACAAGTATAAAGCCCTTATCCTGAAGGCTTACACCCTGTTGCCCACCTCCTATGCTTTTGACGCTGCAAAAAAAACGCCTAGTGTGAGGTACAGATTATTTACCCAACCTGCTAAACAGGTCAGTGCTGAGGACGCTGCCCGGCGCGCTTTGCAACACAACCTCCAGCGTATAGGGCAGGGTGGTCTAGGGGAGGTCGGCCAGGATGAAGGTGAGTCATCCTTTGGCCGTCAAATTAATGGCTTAAGGCTTCAAACGAACTTCTGAGAGTGGTTGAGTAATATGCACCTCCTTGTCTCTACCGACCATAAGCACGCAGAGCACAGCATTTGATCAATTTACAGATTAATGTTGCCAAACACAGCGTGCAAATTTTCTCACAGAAACAAGAGTAGAAAAGTAGAAAACCCATTCGTGTTTACCCATTGTTGTAGGTCAATTAGCCGAGAATGACACTTTGAGGCGTGATGAGAAAGTGAGCGACACTGCCATTGTGTGGTCGCCTAGCGAAGCCGAGCAGGCAAGTTGAATGGCCTCGTTTTTTGGAGGATGTAATTTTTTTGGCTGACTTATGATGTAGTTGCTTATATAAAGCAATGAAGTGCAAGGTTCTTACGTACTCACTGTCCATTGAAGGTGTTCATGCACACATTTAATTGAAATGATTTGTTTGTTTGTATGTTGATGCCTGTGTGCCTGTGTGCCTGTGTGCATGTGTGTGTGCTCGTCTGTTGTGTGTGTGTATGTGTGTGTGAGAGAGAGAGAGAGAGAGAGAGAGAGAGAGAGAGAGAGAGAGAGAGAGAGAGAGAGAGAGAGAGAGAGAGAGAGAGAGAGAGAGAGAG